>ERZ724526.1121-NODE-1121-length-14375-cov-9.456564_pt1 | contig 14375 bp, 10 predicted proteins | sample MGYA00376059_ERZ724526 | MGnify/ENA primary metagenome ERZ724526 (study PRJEB28724, sample SAMN07190883) | activated sludge metagenome | isolation source: activated sludge of sewage treatment plant in Hong Hong | place: Hong Kong | collected 2016-03-17 ... | reverse complement strand
CGTGCCCGACGCCAGATAGTTGAGCGCCTGGTTGGCGAGGCAGGCGACCTGCACGTCGAGCAGCGCGAGGTCGATGTGCTGGCCTTCGCCGCTGCGGAAACCGGCGCGGTCGCGCCAGGCGAGCGCGGCGAGGATGGCGTTGCCGGCGTAAAGCCCGGTCAGGATGTCGGTCAGCGCGACGCCGACCTTCTGCGGCCCGGCGCCCGGCTCGCCCTCGGGCACGCCGGTCAGGCTCATCAGCCCGCCCATGCCCTGGATCAGGAAATCGTAGCCGGCGCGCGCCGCGTAGGGGCCATCCTGACCGAAGCCGGTGATCGAGCAATAGACCAGTTTCGGGTTGAGCGCGTGCAGGCTGGCGTAGTCGAGCCCATAGGGCGCCAGCCCGCCGACCTTGAAGTTCTCCAGCACGACGTCCGCGTCGCGCGCCAGCTCGCGGACGATGGCCTGGCCCTCGGGGCGGGTGATGTCGACGGTCAGTGAGCGCTTGTTGCGGTTGGCGCACAGGTAGTAGGCCGCCTCGCCGGTCGGCCGGCCATCGCCGTCGGCCAGCCAGGGCGGGCCCCAGTGCCGGGTGTCGTCGCCGCTGCCCGGCTTCTCGACCTTGATCACCTCGGCGCCGAGGTCGGCGAGTAGCTGGCTGGCCCACGGCCCGGCCAGCACGCGCGACAGGTCGAGCACCTTGAGGTGGGCGAGGGCGCCGCTCGTCTTGTCCTCTCTTTTTGGGGGAGTTGAGCCGTGTGTCAGTTCCCAATGCTTAATTTGCCCCGACCAACGTCGTTGTACTTCTTCGACGATTGTCGCGTGGGAATGAGAATGCTCCGGCTGAAGCGCCATCAGAAACACGACGTGTGAGGTGGAAAACGCTTCGACGACGCTGTTTGGAGTGGCGTCCTGAAGCTCTTGCAGACGGCGGTGAATGAACGCCGGTCGCTTCTCATGGACGAAATGTTGGTAGATAAGCAGCGATTTGCCAGAGGTCCACAACGATTTGACTTCGTGCCAAAACAGGTATTTCGACGAATTGGGCCGCCCATGTGGCCGTGACCTGACTTCCAGTCCGTTGTCGGGGTCGAGGAAAACGAAATTGTGAGCTTCGGCACACCGCTCGAGTCGCCTAAACCACTCGGTGCGCCCATCCCCATCATCCGGAACGACGTCGGAGAAATAAGCGCTGCGTTCTAGGAGCGAGGTGCCTTCGAGCAAAGCCACGCTTCGCTCCAATTCGGAGCTAAATAACTGATTGAGGCCTAAGAAGAGCGGTCGGTCGTAGTTCTCCCATCGATCGGGGTCTTCAAGATAGGTGGTGAAGTTTCCGTCTCGACCACCGTCGTCGGGGGTGAGCATCCACGCCACTAGGGGGCGCAATTTCGTGGCAGATATGATGGCGCGCAACAACCCGTACTTGCGGTAGTCATTGATGTCGCCGAAGTACTGGTTTTTCATCGTCGACGCGTCAAAAAGCGGCGATGCCGGTCTGCGCCCGGCCGAGGATCAGCGCGTGGATGTCGTGGGTGCCCTCGTAGGTATTCACGACCTCGAGGTTCACCACGTGGCGGATGACGCCGAACTCGTCGGAAATGCCGTTGCCGCCCAGCATGTCGCGCGCCGTGCGGGCGATGTCGAGAGATTTGCCGCAGGAGTTGCGCTTCATGATCGAGGTGATCTCGACCGACGCGCTGCCGTCGTCCTTCATGCGCCCGAGGCGCAGGCAGCCCTGCAGGCCGAGGGTGATCTCGGTCTGCATGTCGGCCAGCTTCTTCTGGACAAGCTGGTTGGCGGCCAGCGGGCGCCCGAACTGCTTGCGGTCCAGCGTGTACTGGCGCGCCGTGTGCCAGCAGAATTCGGCGGCGCCGAGCGCACCCCAGGCGATGCCATAGCGCGCCGAGTCGAGGCAGGTGAACGGCCCCTTGAGCCCGCGCACCTCGGGGAAGGCGTTTTCCTCGGGGACGAAGACCTCGTCCATGACGATCTCGCCGGTGATCGAGGCGCGCAGGCCGACCTTGCCATGGATGGCCGGCGCCGACAGCCCGGCCATGCCCTTGTCGAGCACGAAGCCGCGGATCGCCCCGGCGTCGTCCTTGGCCCAGACGACGAAGACGTCGGCGATCGGTGAATTGGTGATCCACATCTTGCTGCCCGACAGGCGGTAGCCGCCGTCGGCCTTCCGCGCCCGCGTTTCCATGCTGCCCGGGTCGGAGCCGTGGTTCGGTTCGGTCAGTCCGAAGCAGCCGATCCACTCGCCCGCGGCCAGCTTGGGCAGGTATTTCCGCCTCTGCGCCTCGCTGCCGAAAACGAAGATCGGCACCATGACCAGCGACGACTGCACGCTCATCATCGAGCGGAAGCCGGAGTCGACGCGCTCGACCTCGCGCGCGATCAGCCCGTAGCTGACGTAGTTGAGCCCGGCGCCGCCGTACTCGGCCGGGATGGTCGGGCCGAGCAGGCCCATTTCGCCCATCTCGCCGAAGACCGCCGGGTCGGTGCGCTCGTGGCGGAAGGCCTCGGTGATGCGCGGCAGCAGCCTGCCCTGGCAGTAGTTGCGCGCCGCGTCGCGGATCATGCGCTCGTCCTCGGTCAACTGCGCGTCGAGCAGCAGCGGGTCGTCCCAGCAGAATTGCGCTTTTTTGGCCATCGTCGGTCTCCTCCGGTTGTCGTCCGGGCGATTGTAGTCCACCTGGATGCCGCCCAAGGGCTGCTGCGGTCGACGTGCGATAAAGGCCGAATTTCAACTGGTGCGAAGGGGATTCTCGATTCCGCGGGCGCGGGAGGCCAGCTTCAAATACCAGGGTTGCCGCGCTTGAAATGATGGACCGGGCTTAGTGCAGCGATCAGCCAGCCCATGCCCAGGGCCAGCAATACCGAGGTGATTTCCGCGGTGCGGCCGGGCAGGTGGCGCTGGGCAAATTCGCAGGCAAAGGCCAGAATCGCCACGATCACCGTCATCCCGCGCAATGAACCGCCATTGCGCGTGGCGCTCCAGAGGATGGCGCCGAAGCAAAGGCACTCGAACGCCACCGTATTCACCACCGATTCGATCGACCCCGACAGCGAGGAGGCAAACGGCAGCCAGTGCATCGCACTGGGCCGGTCCGTCCATTGCAACGGCCAGATGGCGTGGAGCAGATAGGCTGCGCCGGCGATCGCGAGCAAGGTCCGCAAGCGCGTCCCTTCCTCCATCCGGTCGATTCCCCGCCAAACCGCGGCTCCCGCCGCGATGCCCAGGACCACGGGCAGTCCGGGCGCCTGGTTGATGATGGCGAACTTGCCGCCCAGCATTCCCACCGTCGCGATGGCCGCCAGCAGCTTGGCAAGGCGTTCGGCCGCCACCGAGCGAGTGAGTTGGCCCAGCGCCTCCAGTCCGATCACCGTCGCTGCCATGTGCAGCAGCATGCGGCGCGGCTGCCAGAGACCCTGCTGCCACAGCGACTTCACGTTGTCGACGACGGATGACCGGTCGAGCGTGGGTATGAAGGGAAACAGCTCGGCCGCCACCCAGAGCATGACCATCACGAGCGCGAAGCGATCGGCCGAATGCAGGGCCAGGCGGCGCCGCGACAGCCTGTCCAGGCTGCTTGCGGAGATCATCCCGGCCAGCCAGCCAGCCGTGAACCCGAGCATGTTGAAGACGATGTCGGACAGCGCCGGGGCGGCTTCACGGCGATGCGTTCTGGTTCCAGCGATTTCACCATGTTTCCGGCGTCAACCGCAACGGTCGGCGCGAGCCGCCTTTTCGGCGGTCCGCGGCGGCACGCGAGCGATTGTTCGCTTCCTTCTCAAGTGGACGTTGCTGGCGGTGTCTTACAATGTTGCGCGACCGGGTTTTCGTTTCCGCTTCATCGTAGTAATCTGCTACGCGTCGTGTTCTCGTGACCGCGAGCCGGGCAAGTCTGTGGGGTGTGAAATGTCGAGCAAGAATGACCTGTTCAGAATCATCAATGCGGGATCTCCCAGCATCGTCGAGCAACTCATTACCGGCTGGGGAAGTCTGCAATTCAGCGAGTATGTCAGTGACCTGCTCAAGGATGCGCAAAAAAGTGCCAAGCCGCAACTCAAGGAAGGCGTAATTTCGGCTCTGGCGGCACTGCGGGCCGAGCATGACCGTGAGTTCCCGCAATTCGCGGTTCTGACCGAGGACCTGGTTGTGGAACGGCTCGAGCAGACGCCATATTTCCACACGGTAAATGCGAAATTTCCGCGAATTGCGCGGCGCCTTGTTGCGACCTGGGGTCACGCCGCGTTCGGTGAATACATCAACGACTTGCTCAACGACAACCGGGTGGGTCGGCAAGGGTTTCCGGAGGACATCATGCTCGCCCTTTTCAAGTTGTCCGAGGAGCATGACAAGGAATTCCCGCAGTTTGTCCTCAAGATTACGGATATCTGGTCGCTGACCAACAAGATTTACTAATCGTTGCGGCTTGTCTCGGCACTTTCAGAACGAGCCGAACATCCCGCCCAGAACGATGACCGTGATCAACGCCAGCATCGCGCCGGCGACACAGCACATCACGATGTCGATGTAGCTCTTGCGGTGAGTCGAACCGCAGACCGCCAGCAGCGTGATGACCGCGCCGTTGTGCGGCAGGCTGTCGAGGGTGCCAGCGGACATCACGGCGATGCGATGCAGCAGCGCCGGGTCGATCCCCTGCTGGTCGGCGATCGCGAGATAGACCGGGCCCAGCGCCTCGAGGGCGATGGTCATGCCGCCGGAGGCCGAACCGGTCAGCGCGGCGAGCACGTTGGTCGACACGGCCAGCGAAACCAGCGGCCCGCCGTCGATCGACAACACCCAGTCGGCCACCGCCGCGAAGGCCGGCAGCGCCGCGACGACCGCGCCGAAACCGACCAGGCTGGCGACGCTGATGATGGGCAATACCGACGCATTGGCGCCGGCATCGACCGAGGCGCGCAACTCGCTCAGGCGCTTGCGGTTGAGGGCGATCAGCACGAGGATGGCGGCGATCAGCGCGACGATGACCGACCAGATGCCGCTGACCGACGCGATCGAGATGCCGCCCCACTGCGGCTCGGCCAGAAAACCGGTATCGAGGCGCGGAATCACCAGCATCGACATCGCCAGATTGACGAGGACGACGACGATCAGCGGCAATGCCGCGACCGACACGCCGGGCTGTTGCGGGCTGTGGTGACCGTGCCCGATCTCGGCCGGGTCGAAGGTGCCGGAGGTCGTCGCCCGCCCGCGAACTGCCGGGTTCTCGGACGCCGACTCGATTGCCGCGCCGACGTCGCCAAAGCCCTCGCCGGCAAGCCGTGCGGCGCGCTCGGCGCGCGTCAGCCACCACAGGCCGAAGCCGAACATGACGAACGAGCCGATAATGCCGAGTCCCGGCGCCGCGAACGGTGTCGTCCCGAAGAAGGGCATCGGGATGGCGTTCTGGACGGCCGGGGTGCCTGGCATCGCCGACATCGTGAAGGTCATGGTACCCAGCGCGACGGCGCCGGGCGTCAAGCGGTTCGGAATGTTGGCCGAACGGAAGAGACCCTGCGCCATCGGCACGATCACGAAGAGCGCGACGAAGAGGCTGACGCCGCCATAGGTGACGATCGCTCCGGCCAGCACGACCGCCAGTATCGCCCGCTTTTCGCCCAGCTTCCCGGTCATGAACGCGGCGATGGTGTTCACCGAACCGCTGTCTTCCATCAGCTTGCCGAAGATCGCGCCGAGCAGGAAGAGCGGGAAGAACTGCGCCACGAAACCGGCCGCCGCTCCCATGAAGGTCTGCGTCCAGTGCGCGAGGAGCGGATCACCGGCGGCGAATGCCGCGACCATGGCCGCCAGCGGCGCCAGCACCAGGACGCTCCAGCTACGGAACGACAGCCCGACGAGAACGGCGAGACCAAGGATGATCCCGAGCAGCCCCATTGCCTATGACTCCTCGATCAAACGGTCGATATCGAGCGTCGATCGTACGCCGATGTCATTGCTGTGGGTCTCCAGGAAGATTTCGGCGGCACGCCGCCCCTCGTCGCGCAACATGCAGAAGAATGCCCATTCGGCCAGCAACTTGGATGAATAACCCAGCCCCAGCATGACCTGTTCGCCAGCGACGCGATGGATGCGCATCTTCGCCCACATGGCTCCCTCGCCCGAACCGGGGTCGGCCACCCGCCGCAGCAATGCCGCCATGCGCAGTTCCTTGACGAGCGGCGAGTTGAACGAAATCTCGTTCAGGCGGTTCTGGATTTCCACGGGGGTGCGCGGCGTTCCCGGCCGCTCGATCGGGTTGATCGAAATCAGGATCGTATCCTGCGACGTGCACTCCCGGATCAGCGGGGTGATCGTCGGGTTGCCGCTGAAGCCGCCATCCCAGTAGGGTTCGCCGTCGATTTCCACCGCCTGGAACATGGTCGGCAGACACGCGGAAGCGAGCAGGACCTCGGGCGTCATTTCCGCGTTGCGGAATACGCGGCCGCGCCCGGTATGGACGTTGGTGGCGGTGACGAACAGTTTCGGGCCGGCATTGTTGAGGGTGCTGAAATCGACGCAGTCGACAAGGATGTCGTACAGCGGGTTGCCGCCACCGATGTTGAGAGTGTAGGGGGAGAAGAGGCGTGCGGCCATGTCGGCCGCCACAAAGGCGGGACAATAATCGAGCGTCCACTGCCCGGTCAGAATTTCGAGAGGTCCGCGCCGGAAGGGGCTGAGCAGCGCAGCGTCAGCGACTTTCTTCCAGAAACGTTCAAGTTCGATCCGGGCTTGCCCGGGGCCGCCCTTGACCAGGCCGTGCGCCATGACCGCCGCGTTCATCGCCCCCGCGGAGGTTCCGGAAATCCCGTCGTAGCTCAACCATGATTCCTCGAGCAACCGGTCGAGCACACCCCATGTGTAGGCGCCATGCGCGCCGCCGCCTTGCAGCGCGAGGTCGACCAGAACCGGTTCCCGGCCCGAGGCGCCGGCTTGCTTCCTGTTTCTCGAAGCAGTCATCGTTCACCATCCTTGGATCAAGACATGTTTGGACATCGCCCCTCACGTGCAGCGCCCTCGACCCGCTCCCGCCACGAACCGGGCGGGCGAACCCCCGAGGCCACGTGGAGAGTCTACACGACAATGGGCAACACGGATGCGTCCATCGGCCGGCATGCGGCTGACCGGTTGCCGGCTTACCCAGGGTGGCCGCGCTCGTTGCAGGCGGCCGGTGTTTGCCCGACAATGCAGCAGCGGTGCATGCCGCAGCACTGCAAGTCACCATCGCAATTTCCCTTGGCCGCGGCATCGGAAGGAGAAAGATCATGGCTGGCAAGAAGGCGCTCTTCGTGGGCATCAACAAGTTTGCAAACTACTCCCAGTTCACCCTCAGTGGCTGCGTCAACGATGCCAGGGACATGGCCGCCCTGTACAAGGATCTGCTCGGCTTCAAGGCCGCGGAGATGACGGTCATCGCCGATGCGCAGGCGACCAAGGCCAACATCATGTCTCACCTCAATGCCATGGTTGCCGACGCGAAGGCCGGCAAGCTGAACTATCTGGTGTTCAGTCTTTCCTCGCATGGCACCCAGATGAACGACACCAGCGGCGACGAGCCCGACGGCAAGGACGAGGCCTTCGTTCCGTACGACATCGCGGAAAAGGCCGGTGCCTGGGACCCGGCGCACATCATCAGCGACGACGAGTTTCATGACCTCTTCGTGCAGTTGCCGGCCGGCGTCCTGCTCGAAGTCTATCTCGATACCTGTCACAGCGGCAGCGGCCTGCGCGGCGCCGAGTTCGGATTGCATGCGCCGCGCGCCCGTTACATCGCGCCGCCCGACCAGGAGTTCAGCAAGAAGACCGCAAGGATGCGCGGATTCACCCTGGAAGGTCCGGTGCGCGGCGCGAAGAAGGGCGCGAAGAGTGCCAGCAAGGCTGCCGTCGCGGGTGCCAACCACATCCTGTGGACCGGCTGCAAGGCCAACCAGACCAGCGCTGACGCCTATTTCAGCGGGCGCTACAACGGGGCGTTCACCTATTATTTCGTCAAGGTCATGCGCGATTCGAAGAACAAGCTGTCGCGCAAGGACGTCGTCGCCAAGATGCGCGCCTTGATGAAATCAGGTTTTGCGCAAACCCCGCAGCTCGAAGGCAATGCCACGAACCGGACCCAAGCGATCGTCTATTGATCTGACGCGCGGGCGCTGAGCGAAAGAGGGGCTCGAACGAGCCCCTTTTCCCGTGTGCGCCTGCCTGCCACTCACGGCGCCGGGGTTAGGGCCGGGAGGGATCATTGCGCACCAGCCCCATACTTCTGTTCGAAGGCGTCGGCGGCCTTCTTGACCGAAACGAAGAAATCCTGGCTGCCGATTTCCTCGGAGAGTCCGACGCGTGCGAGTTCCTCGCGAAACGGCCGCGGCGCATCGGCAATCTTGACGTCGACCCCCTCATCGGCCAATTCCTGATGCAGTTCGGCGAAGCGCTGCGCCGCCGTGACGTCCATGTCGTGAATCGCCTGGGCGTCGATCACCAGCCACTTGACCGGCGGGTCGGCTGCGGCGACCAGCGTCCGGATGCGCGTCATGACGTGCCGCGCGTTGGCGAAGATGAGCGGCGCGTAGAGGCGATAGATGAGGAGCCCGGGCACGCTTTCCGCGTCATCGTCCTCGGCGCAATGGTGAAACTTGCCGTCGCTCTTGAGCCGGCGCAGCACGGCGTCGTCGGGGCGCGAGATTTCCACGAGCACCGAGATCAGCGACAGCAGCAGACCGAGAATGATCCCCGGCACGACCCCGGCGATCAGGATCGCCAGGGTGACGCCCATGCCGATCGCGAACTCGATGCGGTCGACCTTGTACAGGGCCGACAATGACGCCACCTCGAGCATGCCGATGGCGGTAACGATCAGGATCGCCCCCAGCGCCACCTTGGGCAGCAGGGCGATCAGGCCGGTCAGAAAGAACAGGAAGAGGAGCAGGCCGGCCGCCAGCACCAGTTGCGCCACCTGCGACTTGCCGCCCGCCGAATCGACGATCGACGTCCGTGACTGGCTGGCGGACACCGGAAAGCCCTGCCAGAGCCCGGCGAGGATATTGGCCGAGCCGAGCGCCACCAGCTCGCGATTCGGATGGACCTCGTAACCGTTCTTTTCGGCGAAGGTCTGGGCCAGCAGGATGCCGTCGGAAAAGGCGAGGAAGGCGATCGCCACCGCTGCCGGCGCCAGCGCCGCAACGTCCGCCCAGCGCAGTCCGGGGATCGCCAGGTGGGGAAGGCCCGAAGGCACCTCGCCGACCAGCGCCACGCCGTGGCTGCCGAGGTCGAGCGCGAAGGTGATCGCGATCGCCACCGCGCAGACGGCCAGCGCACCGGGTATGCGCGGCAGCCAGCGGGCGAGCGCAAAGAGCAGGCCGATCAGCGCGACGCCGAAGGCGAAAGTCGCCAGGTGCGTCTCGGGCAACTTCTCGATCACGGTGAGGACGATTTCGAAGAATTCCTCGCCCTCGGTCTTGATGCCGAACATCTTGCCCAGTTGTGTCGCGATCAGGACCAGCGAGGCGCCGTTCAAATAGCCGATCAGCACCGGGCGCGACAGCAGGTCGGCAATCACGCCCAGTTTCAGGCGCGCCGCGAGTATCAGCACGGCGCCCGAGAGCAGGCTGAGGACGGCCGCCAGCATGACGATGCGTGCCGGATCGCCGCCGGAAAGCGGCAGGATTGCCGAACCGGCCAGCAGTCCGATCGCGGCATCCGGCCCGGAAATGACGTGCCGCGAACTGGAGAACAGGGCGTAGCCGATGGCTGCCGCCAATGCCGCGTAGAGGCCGGTAATCGCCGGCAGGTGCACCAGTTCGGCGTAAGCGATGACCGACGGAATCGAGACGATGCAGGCCGAAAGCCCGGCGACTGCATCCTTGCTCAGCCATGCGAGGCGATATTCCCTGAGTGTGGCGAGCAAGGGCAATCCGGACTGCAGGTGCTTGGAAAACGAGGCCACGTTCATGGATCAGGCTCCCGATGGAAAAGCGCAGAGCGGGAATATACTACCTTGCGCTCCTTGCACAAGCGAAAAGCGATGACCAGACCGGGCTGACGGCCGGATTTCGGTGGCATCTCCCTGGCATCATGGGGGGGCAGGTCTTTTTCCGTTCACCGTGAAGTATTTCGCACTTCGGGCGATCTTCTGCTTTCCTCTCCGGTTGCGGGCGGCTAGCCTATGCGGAGAAGGAGCTCGACATGGATAATTCCTTGAACCAGAACCCGGGCCTCTACCCGCTGGCGACCCGGTCCTCGCTCTCGGGAAATGGCACTTGCGCCGCGGCCATCGACGACCAGTCGGCAATCTCGTGGCAGTGGGCGCAAGATGATCGCGTGCTGCAAATGCGACTCAGGCGCGCCGGTGACGTGGCTTGCGCCGACGTCGTCGTTCCGGTCTGGTCTCTCGCCGAGGAGGGCGAGGGGCTTCCGCGCTGCGATGGCAAATTCGTCCGCTACTGCGATATTCCGGCCGAAATGCTGCGCGAGTTTCGCGAGCAGCAGATGTTGGCCGGCAGACCGTTTTCCGGAGCGGCGTTCGTCGAAGACTTCCAGTTGTTTGCCGATATCCAGGCCCACCACTGGTGAGCAGTTTACCCGGCCGCCTCCGGCTTCAGCGCCCCTTGTACCGCGGCGCGCGCTTCTGCATGAAGGCGTCGATGCCTTCGCCGGCGTCGTCGCTCATCATGTTGCAGGCCATCACCTCGCTGGCGTAGTCGTAGGCCTCGGTCAGGCCCATTTCCAGTTGCCTGTAGAACATGCCCTTGCCGATGCGCACGGCGACGGCGCTCTTGGCGAGGATCGACTGCACCAGCCGCTCGACCTCGGCGTCGAGCGCATCGGCCGGGACGACGCAGTTGACCAGGCCCTTGGCCTTGGCTTCCATGGCGTCGATGAAGTCGCCGGTGAGCAGCATCTCGAGCGCCGCCTTGCGCCCGAGGTTGCGCGCGAGGCCGACGGCCGGCGTCGAGCAGAAGAGACCGACATTGATTCCGGAAACGGCGAACCTGGCGACATCGGCGGCGACCGCCAGGTCGCACATCGACACCAGCTGGCAGCCGGCGGCGGTGGCGATGCCGTGCACGCGGGCGATCACCGGTTGCGGCATGCGCGTGAGCGTCAGCATCAGGTCGCCGCACTGCCTGAACAGCGCCTGCATGAAGTCCTTGTCGTGATTGGCGCGCATCTCCTTGAGATCGTGCCCGGCGCAGAACGCCTTGCCGGCGCCGGCGATGACGACGACGCGCACGGCTTCGTCACCGGCAATGGCGTCGAGTTCGGCCTTGATCGCGGTCAACATGTCCTGCGACAGCGAATTGAACTGGCCGGGCCGGTTCAGCGTCAGCGTGGTCAGGCCGTCGGCGCGGTCGCTGCGCAGGACGAGCGGGTCTTCGAGGGTCATGGCGTCTCTCCGGCTTGATTGGTGGATAGTGCGTAGCCTAGCGCCCCCAGCGCCGGCGTCAAGGGCCGGCATTGGCAGGCGGCGGGCGATCAGCCGCCGTGGATCAGCGCATCCGGAATCAGGTAGAACTCCCTGCCGCCGATGCCGACCCGCCAGTTGTCGTTCTGGCGCTGGGCGGAAATCCTTGCCCCGTCGTCGGTGGTGAACTTCTTGTCGGCGTAATGCAGCACGCGGGTGCGGCCGTCGGGGCCGTAGGCGATCCAGATCTGGGCGCTGCGGGTGGCGAAGTGGCGCACGACGCGGAAGTCGCACTGGCGATCGAGGGTGTCCTTGTCCTCCGAGCATTTGATCTTGCCAGAGGCATCGTATTTCGCCGGCGGCGCCGATCCCCTGGCGGCGGATGCCGGTCTGCTGGTGACGTCGATGTCGAGGGTGAAGTCGGCCGCCTGATTGCTGCTGGCGGCATTGCCCATCAGGTAGATACGGATCGTGTATTCGCCATCCCTCGGCAGCAGGCCGGAGAACTGGTTGCCCGAGACCGAGCCGACGAAGAGCGCGGTATCGTCTGTCGCCAGGACGTTGAAGTAGGCCGATGCCTTGCTTGCCTTCAGGGTGACGTCCATGTTCTGGCCGGCAGCGGCGCGCACGCGGTAGTCGATGACCTGGCGGCCCTTGATGCTGCCCTTGACCGTGGCGCCGCTCGTGCCCTTCTGGAACTGCACCGGCTCCTGGCGGATTTCCGGTTCGGCGCGGACGGGCGCGGCGGCGGCGAGCACGGCAATGCCGGCGACGATCGGAATCAGGGTTCTGATTTTCATGGTATCTCCAGCGTTGACCGCGACAGAAGCAATCGCCCGGACTTCCTCGATTACCGCGAGAAGGGTGCGGCCTTCTCGCGATCTCGATGTCACGCGGCTGCCTCGGCTTGCCCTCCCCGGCCCGCGCCGCGCGGATGCGGCGATTGTAGCGGCCGGATGGCACGAATTCAAACGGGGGCCGGGAAACGCCGCCAGCCCGGGCCGGAGATGCGGGATCTGGGCGTTCTCCGGGGTCGACCGTGGCACCTACGGGACCGTCCCGATTATTCGGCGGACCGTTGGCGCCGCGCTAAAATAGGACCCATGACTCCGCCGCGCTTCGTGCACCTCCGCCTGCATTCCGAATATTCCATCAGTGACGGCATCGTCCGCGTCGGCGACGCCGTCAGGCGCGCTGCTGGCGACGGCATGCCGGCACTGGCGCTGACCGATCTCGGCAATCTGTTCGGCCTCGTCAAGTTCTACGGCGGTGCGCGCGGCAGGGGGGTCAAGCCGATCGCCGGGGCGGATGTCTGGATCGCCAACCCCGAGGCGTCTGAGGACCCCGGCCGCCTGCTGCTGCTGGTGCGCAACCGCGAAGGTTATCGCCAGTTGTGCGAACTGCTGACCCGCGCCTACGTCGTCGAAGGCCGGCGCGACCGCGCGGAAATCCGCCGCGAGTGGTTCGCCGAGATCGGCTGCGACGGCCTGCTCGCGCTTTCCGGCGCGCATCTCGGCGATGTCGGCGAGGCCCTGCTCAACGGCAATTTCGATCTGGCCGGCGCGCGCGCACGTGCTTGGGAGGCGATCTTCCCCGGGGCCTTCTATCTCGAAGTGCAGCGCTACGGTCAGCTGCAGCAGGAGGCCGTCGTTCAGCAGACCGCCGACCTGGCCGGCGAACTCGGCCTGCCGCTGGTGGCGACGCATCCGGTCCAGTTCATGAACCGCGACGACTTTCGCGCACACGAGGCGCGGGTGTGCATCGCCGAGGGCTACGTGCTGGGCGACAGCCGGCGGCCCCGGATCTACACCGAGGAACAGTATTTCAAGACGCAGGACGAGATGGTCGAACTGTTCGCCGACTTGCCCGAAGCGCTGGAAAACACGCTGGAGATCGCCCGGCGCTGCAACATCGAACTGACGCTGGGCGAAAACTTCCTGCCCGACTTCCCGACCCCCGACGGCATGTCGCTCGCCGATTTCCTCGTCGCCGAGGCCGAGGCCGGGCTGGAGAAGCGCCTGATCGAACTCTACCCGGATCCGGCGGTGCGCGCCGAACGGCGGCCGGAATACGACGAGCGCCTTGTCTTCGAGTGCAAGACCATCATCCAGATGGGCTACCCGGGCTATTTCCTGATCGTCGCCGACTTCATCAACTGGGCCAAGAACAATGGCGTGCCGGTCGGCCCGGGGCGCGGCTCGGGGGCCGGCTCGCTGGTGGCCTACAGCCTGCGCATCACCGACCTCGACCCGCTGGCCTACGCCCTGCTGTTCGAGCGCTTCCTCAACCCCGAGCGGGTGTCGATGCCCGACTTCGACATCGACTTCTGCCAGGACAACCGCTGGCGCGTCATCGAGTACGTGCGCCAGCGCTACGGTTCGCAGGCGGTGTCGCAGATCGTCACCTTCGGCACCATGTCGTCGAAGGCGGTGATCCGCGATGTCGGCCGCGTCTTCGGCCTGCCCTACTCGCTGTGCGACCGCATCTCGAAGCTGATTCCGGTTTTCCAGAACAAGCCGGTGTCGCTGGCCGAGGCGCTCGAGCAGGAACCGGCGCTCAAGGAGATGATGGCCGACGAACGCGATGGCGAGTCGGTGCGCGAACTGTTCGATCTAGCCGCCCGGCTCGAGGACCTGACGCGCAACGTCGGCATGCACGCCGGCGGCGTGCTGATCGCGCCGGGCAGGATCACCGATTTCTGCCCGATCTACCAGGCCACCGGTGCCGACGCCTCGCCGGTATCGCAGTTCGACAAGGACGACGTCGAGAAGGCCGGACTGGTCAAGTTCGACTTCCTCGGCCTGCGCAACCTGACTATCATCGAACTGGCGCTCGACTACGTGCATCGCCTGAGCGGCGAGAGACTCGACCTGATGAGCCTCGGCTTCGACGATCCCGCCGCCTACCAGATCCTCAAGGACGCCAACACGACGGCGATTTTCCAGGTCGAATCCGACGGCATGAAGAAGCTGCTGAAGAAGCTGGCGCCCGACC
>ERZ724526.1118-NODE-1118-length-14381-cov-5.850761_pt1 | contig 14381 bp, 11 predicted proteins | sample MGYA00376059_ERZ724526 | MGnify/ENA primary metagenome ERZ724526 (study PRJEB28724, sample SAMN07190883) | activated sludge metagenome | isolation source: activated sludge of sewage treatment plant in Hong Hong | place: Hong Kong | collected 2016-03-17 ... | reverse complement strand
ATTAAAGTAGGTGCTGCGACAGAAGTAGAAATGAAAGAGAAAAAAGCTCGAGTGGAAGACGCACTCCATGCAACCCGTGCAGCAGTGGAAGAAGGTATCATTCCTGGCGGTGGCGTTGCGCTAATGCGTGCTATTGGTACTGTAGGCAAACTTAAAGGTGACAATCATGACCAAGATGCTGGGATTAAGATAGTAGAAAGGGCATTAGAAGAACCTTTGCGTCAGATTGTTGCAAACTGTGGTGATGAACCATCAGTTGTTGCAAACAAAGTAAAAGAAGGTAAAGGAAATTTTGGATATAATGCAGCGACAGGTGAGTATGGTGACATGGTCGCAATGGGTGTATTAGATCCTACTAAAGTTACCCGTTCAGCGCTTCAGAACGCAGCTTCAGTTGCAGGACTTATCCTAACAACGGATGCAATGGTAGCGGAATTGCCAAAAGATGAATCTGCTTCACCTGCTCCGGGTATGGGGGGCATGGGCGGTATGGGCGGCATGGATATGTAACGCCGTTATTCAGAAAACGACGAGTAATCTATCCCTAATCGCTACAACAATAGGTCTTCAAGGCTTGTTGTTGTGGCGATATTTTTTATTGATATATGGAAAATTTTAGTAATTATCAAGCTGATAAAGATTTATTAAGAGACCGGGTCATTTTAGTAACAGGTGCGGGACAGGGAATTGGGCGTCAGGCCGCAATAACTTATGCTGCTTGTGGAGCAATCGTTATTCTTCATGGCCGGAAAACTAAGAAGCTTGAAAATGTGTATGACGAAATCAGTGAGCTAAAGCGGGAAGAAGCAGTTATTTTCCCCTTTGATTTTGAGAAAGCAACTGAGAATGATTTTTATACAATTGCAGAATCGATTGCGTCACAATTAGGAAGACTTGATGGAATTTTGCATAACGCTGCTTTTACTTACGGCCCAATGCCTTTTGAGCATCATACACTTGAGTACTTGCAAACATTAATGCATGTTAATTTGCTTGCCCCGATAACACTAACAAAAGCATGTTTGCCCCTACTCAAATTATCTAATGATGCGAGTATTGTTATGACATCTGATGACCACGGTCATGTGCCTTCAGCCTTCTGGGGTGCATTTGCTATCGCAAAGGCAGGGGTGGAAGCTTATGTGAAGATTCAATCTGAAGAGTGGACCTTATTGCCGAATATTCGTATTAATGGGCTTGTTCCAGGGCCAGTTCATTCACCACAGCGTGTTAAAACGCATCCTGGAGAACTGAAAAGTAAATTGTTGCAACCTAGTGATTTAATGGGGACTTATCTTTATTTAATGGGGCCTGATAGCAAAGGTAGAAGTGGCGAGGTACTATTTTGTCAATCCTAGAGTCCTTTGGCTGCTATCCCAACCATAACAAGGTATAATTCACAAACGAAAAAAATTAATTAGTTGAAAAAGCGAAAGTGGCGGAATTGGTAGACGCACCAGATTTAGGTTCTGGCGCCGTAAGGTGTGGGGGTTCGAGTCCCCCCTTTCGCACCAAACTTGTTTAGGAAGAGTCCAATGCAATCAAATACAGAAAGCCCAAACGCGCTCGAACGAAAAATCAGCATTTCTATACCCCAGGAAGATGTTCGCGTTGAGGTGGATAATCGTTTAAAAAAGCTATCAGGAAAAGTTAAATTGCCAGGTTTCCGTCCTGGCAAGGTGCCATTGAAAATGGTGACGCAGCAGTATGGTCTACAATTGCACCAGGAAGTTTTGAGTGAGTTGGTACAAAAACATTTTCGTGATTCATTGCAAAAGCAAGATATGCGGATTGCAGGTACGCCAAATTTCAATTCTAAATCGCTTGATGGAGATAGCTTAAATTATGAATTTGATGCTGTTTTTGAAGTCTATCCAGAAATCACGATTGGAAATTTTAGCGATCTTAATATTTCTAAACCTGGTGTACAAATAGGGGAAGCTGAAGTTGAGAAAACATTGGATACTTTGAGAAAGCAAAGAGCAAAATTTGAATCAATCGATAGACCTGCAGGAAAGGGTGATCGGGTAAATATTGATTATCATGGACAGGTCGATGGAAAGGAATTTGAAGGAGGACAGGCAAAAGGTTTTAGCCTAATATTAGGCGATGGTTATGCATTAAAAGACTTTGAAGATGCCATTATTGATATGAAAAATGGCGAAAATAAAGTATTTCAAATGATATTTCCTACAGATTACCATGGTAAAGAAGTTGCAGGTAAATCCGTAACCTTTGATGTTAGATTGAACAAAGTAGAAGAACAATTACTTCCAAGTATTGACAGTGATTTCGCTAAGTCACTTGGTATCAGCGATGGAGACATTAATAAAATGTACGCTGAGGTAAAAGTGAGTATTGAACGTGAGGTATTACAAAGAATTCGTACTAAGCTAAAAGAGCAAGTGATGCAATTTTTACTTGAAAGCACAAACTGCGGGATACCTAAAGTGTTAGTAAATCATGAGATTGAGCACTTACTTCAAGAAGCTAATAACAATCTAAAGGCACGAGGTCTTGCTGATCGAGAGGCCAATTTATCGCCTGATTTATTCCGAGAAAGAGCTGAGCGACGTGTTAAGTTAGGCTTAATTTTAGCTAAACTCATAGAACAACAAGGTATAAAAGTACAATCAGACCAGTTAAGAAAGTATGTAGAGGAATATGCTAAAAGCTATGAAAATCCTGAACAAGTCATTAATTGGTATTATTCATCGCCTGAACGATTAAAAGATATCGAATCGGTAGTATTAGAGGATAATGTTGTAGCGTGGATATTAGAAAGAGCACATATTACTGAGCAGCAAATGTCATTTGACGATTTAATGGGGTATTCGAAGCATTAATTTACGGGGGTAAATTTGGATATCAATGGATTAGGTTTAATTCCAATGGTCATTGAGACCAGCGGAAGAGGTGAAAGAGCATACGATATCTATTCTAGGTTATTAAAAGAAAGGATAATTTTTCTTGTTGGGCCAGTGACTGAAGTAACAGCTAATTTAGTTGTAGCTCAATTACTATTTCTAGAATCTGAGAACTCTGATAAAGATATTTATTTATATATTAATTCACCTGGGGGTTCTGTCTCTGCTGGTCTTGCAATTTATGACACGATGCAATTTATTAAACCTAATGTGAGCACACTATGTATTGGTCAGGCGGCAAGTATGGGCGCGCTATTGTTAACTGCTGGCGAGAAGGGTAAACGTTTTTGTTTGCCTAATTCACGGGTAATGATTCACCAGCCGATGGGTGGTTTTCAAGGTCAAGCTTCTGATATCGAGATTCACGCTAAAGAGATTCTATATCTTAAAAGCAAGTTAAATGAGATTATGTCGAAGCATACTGGTCAATCAGTAAAAGTAATTGAGAAAGATACTGATCGTGATAATTTTCTTAGTGCGGATGAAGCTGTAAAATATGGTTTGGTTGATGCAGTATTAACAAGTAGAGTTGTAGGATAGAATGGGGCATTCGGCGTGCTTGATACAACTAATCTAATATCCGTGTAAGACATGGGTAGGTAATTTCTTCTGAGGTGACAGGATGTCTGAAAAAATGAATAGCGATAAGCTACTGTATTGTTCTTTTTGCGGAAAAAGTCAGCACGAAGTAAGGAAGCTAATTGCTGGGCCCTCTGTATTTATTTGCGATGAGTGTATAGATTTATGTAATGACATTATTCGTGAAGAAATGCAAACAACTGAAACGGCCAAATTTGTCAAATCTAACTTGCCAGTACCGAAAGAAATTTGTTCGATTCTTGATCAATATGTAATCGGTCAGGAGTCTGCAAAAAAGATTTTATCTGTTGCTGTATACAATCACTATAAGCGCTTAAGGACGATATCGAAAACTGTAGATGCTGATGATATAGAGCTTGCCAAAAGTAACATATTATTAATTGGACCTACAGGTTCAGGGAAAACATTACTCGCGCAAACACTAGCGCGTTTGTTAGATGTGCCTTTTATCATTGCTGATGCGACAACGCTTACTGAAGCTGGTTATGTTGGTGAAGACGTAGAAAATATTATTCAAAAATTATTGCAGAAATGTAATTATGATGTAGAAAAAGCTCAGCAAGGCATAATATATATTGATGAGATTGATAAGATTTCACGTAAATCTGATAATCCATCGATTACAAGAGATGTTTCAGGTGAAGGTGTTCAGCAAGCATTATTGAAATTAATTGAAGGAACAACTGCGTTAGTGCCTCCTCAAGGCGGGCGTAAGCATCCAAATCAAGAGTTCATTCAAATTGATACTACGAATATTCTTTTTATCTGTGGTGGTGCATTTGATGGTATAGATAAAATTATTCAGGCCCGATCAGAGAAGGGTGGTATTGGCTTTGGTGCAGAAGTGATTAGCCGCAAGAATCAGAAAGAAATCAATGAAGTTCTAAAATCGATTGAACCTGAAGATTTGATTAAATATGGTTTGATACCAGAGTTTGTGGGGCGTTTGCCTGTTGTCGCTACGCTTGATGAGTTGAACGAAGTTGCATTAATTCAGATTTTAACAGAACCTAAAAATGCACTGGTCAAACAATATTGGAAATTATTCAATATGGAAGGTGGTGTTGAGTTAGAGTTTCGTGATCAAGCACTTAAGGCAATAGCTAAAAAAGCATTACTGAGGAAAACAGGTGCGCGTGGCTTGCGGTCTATTCTTGAAGAAACATTGCTCGATATTATGTATGATTTACCTTCTCTAGAGAATGTTCAAAAAGTTGTGATTGATTATGGTTCAGTAAATAGTGATATTAAGCCAATATTAATTTATTCAGATCAATCCAAGTCAGCTAAAAATCCTAAACAAGCATAGTTAAAAAGGCCAGTTCGATCTGGCCTTTAACCATAGGTTTAGTTGTTGTTCTCAGTTTTCTTTCTGAGTTTTAGTATTCCTTTGATAAAAGGAATACAGAGTAATCCTAGCAAGATACCAATAAGCATCATCCCATAGGTTTGCAGATTATCACTCGTGAACTGAGTTATTTGGCGAACCATCTTACTAGACTCTACTTTATCCCCGACCTTAGGTAGATTTTCTGCTTCGTAGGTATCCGTCAAATTATAAGGTGTTAAGCCGGGTATACTTGGAATATCAGTCCCGCCTTTACCCACCACAAGTTGGGCTTTCATTCCTTTTTCCATGTGATGCGAAATGTCACAGTGAACCAGGAAAGTTTCATCTTTTCCAGGTACGATCATGGTTCCTGATACAGTTTTAGGGCCAGTGACTTCCAAATGGAACATACCAAGCTTATAGAGATATTTTGGTAGGCCATGCATCATGAATTGGTGGCGAATATTATCCTCGTTAACAAAATGCCATGTAATTTTAGAACATGGCTTTACTTTCCATTGTTGTTGATCAAAGGCAAATGCTGTGCCAGGAAACTTAGCTGAGTACTTTCTACCAGCCCGTACAGTAATTTCGACTTCCTCTGAAATACTTTGACAACTACTCGGCAGTTTATCAAAATTCTGGCCCATGATCATCGTGCCTTCATGGTCCATAATATGATCATGATCCATATGATGGTGATGGTGATCATCAGCACCACTGACGCTGTGTTCTGGCGAATGAGTGGTATGTTGGCTATGGTCCATAGCATGATCATGTTCGTGACTTATTGCATGATCACTCGAATGCTGATGCTCATTATGATGGCTGTGATCTTGATTTTGATCTGTTGGTTGTTCCTTATGTTGCTCTATACTGTGGTTACTATGATCGTGGTGAGCATGCTCATCATTGATCGTATCTTTTGGCTGTGCTACTGCATAGATGCTAGCAGTCAGAGCTCCAGCAATCAATAAGGATAAAATATTTCTATTCATTATTGATTACTCCCTTTACTTGCATTTATCCGTGAAATTGTTCCGAGCATAACTTGCGTGATAGACTTACGTTTAGAAAAAATCCAGTAAAACATGAGTCCAGATAACAGACCGATGACTCCATAAATCAAAGAAGTCTGGGTTTTGTCTTCTAATCCAGATCCTTCCCCAGGAGATCCTAAACTAGACCATTCATCGAGATCTTGCCATACGGGTAATCTCCTTTCGTAATATTCTTTTGTGAAATATTTGTTCAGGTCAATTCCAAAGTGGCTAACTTTTGGCATGTTGCTTTCGCCCAAATAGGATTTATAGACAATCGAGCTCATACTACCGCCTTCAGCCATGCCATTGGTCGTAATTCCTTTCTCGCGATGATCGTGGATTAACCAATCTCCTTCACCATAGCTGTGCTTACCATCGTTGACTGTTTCCAATTTTAAATCTAGTCGCTGAGCCGGGGCCATATCAAATACATCACGCATAATCTGCGCAACGGGATTATGCTCTACACCATCATAATGAGTAATCGTTGCGTGATGACCATGCGTGTGAATGGCAATTAATTCCCCACCACTATTTAGGAGGCGGAGTTTAATTTTTTGATCGGGTTCAACCACGATTAGGGACTCCCGCAATGTGTACGGAAAGGAGAGGCCATTTAACGTGTAGTAATCCTCAGTTGAATCAGTAATGTCATAGCGCTGATTCATATCGCGCGCAATTAATCTAGGATCGTTGTGCCGCTGGATGATTTGACCTAATTCTTTATCCATCGCATGATAATGTAAATCATATTCTTGATCGTAATGTTCACGAACTGCTACGGATGGATGGCGAACGTGGCCAGCACCGATATTGAGCGTCTGTAACCAGTTATTAGGCTTGTTTTCCTCAATAATAATCATTCCTGCCAGGCCCATCGCCAAATGGGTATGCGTTTGCACGTGGCAATGATAGAACATCGTTCCGGGTTGGCGAGCCTGGAATTGGTAAACACGGCGGTCGCCAGGCATCAATTCGATTTCACTGGTTTGTGGCACGCCATCTTGGCCCCCGTGTTCGTGATGTGCAAACGGGTGATCAACACCATGAAGGTGAATGCTGTGAGGAAAATAGTGCGTATTCTCTAGCACGATCTGAACAATATCACCCACTTCAACCCGAATAACCGGGGAGGGTAAGCGAAGCAAGGGATTAGCGCGTATGCTTTCAAAATTCTCGGTTGACATGCCGCTCATCTTAGGTGAGAACACCCATGCACCCGGTTGTATGCCAGGAGCAATATCGAAGGTTGGTACGATTCCGGGGAAATCGGGTGATTTACCGTTAAGCTCCATGATTTCAAGTCTAATCGTAATCCGGTCAGGATCACCATCGCCATCAATATCATCAGTTTTGATGATAGCATCTGGAGATAAGCCTGTTTTCATCAAAGTATCCATGGATATGTTATTGGTACCTTTAACTGCTGCTGCAATCCATGCAGGATTATCTGGGCTGCAAACGGGTGAAGCTTCGATCTTGACACCTTCAATTTCTTGAGCTTCACGCCATGAGGGTGCAATCACTGGGTCACACATTGGTTCTGATGTTAAAGCTTCTGGGTTTACTTTTACGGTTGCAGGTAATTTTGAAGCACCGTAAGTAACCGAACTTAACATGATGAAAGGGGCTAGCAATGCAATAAAAATATAGGTTGGCATATTACATACTCTAAATTCAATGATTAACTAAATATAACCCTACATTATACAGTAGATACCCTAGTGTGGTTTTGTTGGTTTTACCAATTGCTAGTAGGGATTTAACCGAGTTAAATTTAATTAAGAACGTAGACAACTTGTCGTTCAATTGAAGTGATTTCTTCAGCTAAACATACCGTGAGTAGCAGCAACTTAGAATTTAGTTTGGAGAAAATCAGAAATCAACTTCATGTACACATTTTTACGATAAAGGCGATCGATTGATGTTAGATCTTGATAAAAAACAATTCAGTAAACATTTCCGCACCATTCTAGAGAAAATAGAACAAATACCACCCTTTCCTGAATCAGCTCGGTTACTTTCAGATCTTCGACAAAATCCTGATGCCAATATCGATCAATTGAGTGAAATTATCGAAAGTGATCCTGGGCTCACTGCTTTTATTCTAAAATATGCACGGATACCCATTTTTGGTTATGGCCACCGAATTCATAGTGTTGATCAAGCTATCAGGCTTGTTCTAGGTTTTAATACTGCAAGTAGCCTTATGATGAGTATTGCATCTTCAAGTTGCTTAAGAATGCAAAAGCATGGGCAGCTAGGATACATCAAAATTTGGTCAAAAACCCTAGAATGTGCCGCTTTGTGCCGAGAGCTTTCTTTAATGATGAGTAATCGATCACAGATTGATAGTGATTTGGCACATTTGTGTGGATTATTCCAGAATTTTGGCTATTTGCTATTTGGTCATTTCTTTCCAAAAGAATATAGCTATTTAAATGATCTCGTTGCTCGTTATCCAGAGCAAAGTTTTCGTACCATTCAACTTCAATTCTTCGGTATCACACATGATACGATTGGAAAATACTTGATGAACGCCTGGAATTTACCAGAAGAAGTGATTGTTGCGATTGCTGAGCAAAATTATCCGGATTACTCAGGAAAACATGCGATCTATGTAAAATTGATTGCAGTGGCAAATCGTTTACTACAGAGTGAGTTACAAAATATTGATGGCTGTGCTTATGTAGAAACGACTTCATTAATTGACGACTTGGGTATTAATGAAAACGAAGCCTTAAAAGCCAAAGAAAATATATTAGGCTGCCAAAATGATTTTGCGATTCTGAGTCAGAGTTTAGCAGCCTAACAGTTATTAATTTTCCTAGTTCGGTTGTGGAGCAGAAGAGGCATTATCAATGTCATCTGCTATTGCTGCTTTCATACTCAGACGCAGGCGTCCTTTATCATCAGCTTCTAGCACTTTAACGCGTACTGATTGTCCTTCTTTAAGGTGAGCAGCAACATCTTCAACGCGCTCATTTGCAATTTGTGAAATGTGCAATAGTCCATCTTTCCCAGGAAAAATACTTACAATTGCGCCAAAGTCCAGTAATTTTAAAACAGTTCCCACATAGATTTTTCCAACTTCAACTTCAGCAGTAATATCTTCAATCCGTTTTTTGGCTTGCTCACCACCTTCGCTGCTGACACAAGCAATCATCACCGTTCCATCGTCGGTGATATCAATGGTCGTATTGGTTTCCTCCGTTAATGCGCGAATTACAGCACCACCTTTACCGATCACATCACGGATTTTCTCGGGATTTATTTTAAACTTAATGATACGAGGTGCATGCGTTGAAATTGATTCTCGGTTTGCAGGTAATGCATCTTTCATTATATTGAGAATATGTAGGCGACCTTCTTTGGCTTGTAACAAAGCAACCTGCATAATTTCTTTGGTAATACCCTGAATCTTAATGTCCATTTGTAGTGCAGTGATGCCATTCTCAGTGCCCGCAACTTTAAAATCCATATCGCCGAGATGATCTTCATCACCGAGAATGTCAGTTAAAACTGCAAAGCGATTCCCTTCTTTGATTAATCCCATTGCAATACCAGCAACATGAGATTTGAGTGGAACACCTGCGTCCATTAGTGCAAGGCACCCGCCACAGACAGAAGCCATAGAGCTAGATCCATTGGATTCCGTTATTTCTGAAACGACGCGTAATGAGTATCCGAATTCCTCAGTTGAAGGGAGTACTGAAACGAGTGCACGCTTAGCAAGGCGACCATGTCCAATTTCTCGGCGTTTAGGAGTGCCGACACGCCCAATTTCACCTGTTGCAAAGGGCGGCATATTGTAATGCAGCATAAAACGTTCAGAGTAATCGCCTTGAAGTGCATCAATTTTTTGCTCATCCCGAGCCGTTCCTAATGTAGCCACAACCAAGGCTTGTGTTTCGCCGCGGGTAAATAATGCAGATCCATGAGTTCGCGGTAATAAGCCATGGCGAATGGTTATTGGTCTAACAGTGCGAGTTCCCCGTCCATCAATGCGAGGTTCTCCATCTAAAATTTGGTTACGAACAATTTTTGCTTCTAAATCAAAGCCAATTTCATTAACGATATGTTCGTCAGGGCCTTCTTCAGTGCCAACCCCTAGATCCGCATAAACACGTTGCCAGACAGCTTTGATTGCCTCAGTTCTAGCTTGTTTTTGCTTGATTTTAAATGCATTACGAAGATCAGCTTCTGCCGCTTGTGTAACTTTCTCGATTAGGGCGGGATCTCGTTCAACGGGTTGCCATTCCCAAGGAACTACGCCGGCTTCATCAGCAAATTCATTGATTGCGTTGATTACGATCTGCATTTGCTCGTGGCCATAGACGACAGCGCCTAGCATGACGTCTTCGGACAACTCTGTAGCTTCTGATTCAACCATTAATACAGCTTGTTGTGTTCCAGCAACGACTAAGTTCATCTGCGTATTTTTGAGCTCTGTTGTTGTTGGGTTGAGAATATATTCATTATTGAAATAACCCACACGAGCTGCGCCAATAGGTCCATCGAAAGGGATTCCAGAAATAACCAATGCTGCTGAAGTACCTATCATTGCGGGAATATCTGCATCGATCTCGCTATCTGAAGATAATACCGTTGCAAGAATTTGCACTTCATTATAAAAACCAGCAGGGAATAGCGGCCGGATCGGACGATCAATCAATCGAGAAGTCAGTGTTTCTTTCTCGGAAGGTTTTCCTTCACGCTTAAAAAAGCTACCAGGAATTCGACCTGCAGAATAAAATTTTTCTTGATAATCAACAGTTAATGGGAAAAAATCTTGACCAGATTTTGCATTCTTATCACCAACCACGGTTACCAATACAACTGTTTCCCCCATTGTAACGATCACAGCGCCATGGGCTTGTCTCGCAATTTCACCGGTCTCCAATGTGACCTCATGACGACCGTAGGTAAAGCTCTTTTTGGTTAATTTCAATTAACGATCCTTCTATATTTGTATACTCGTTTTTCTTTAGTTATGTAACAAAACAAGAATCAAACGCTCAAAAATCTTACACTTACGTAATTATTCCCACCCGTTTCATACTAACAATAAATTCTAGTTACCAATTATTTTCTGAGACTTAGACGCTCAATAATTTTGAGATAACTTTCACTATTTTTTCTTTTCAAATAATCCAATAACTTACGTCGATGATTGACCATTTTAAGCAATCCGCGGCGGGAATGATGATCCTTGACATGCGCTTTGAAGTGACCAATTAAATCATTGATACGCGTTGTTAAAAGTGCAATTTGCACTTCAGGGGAGCCGGTATCACCTTTGATCCTTTGATAGTCACTTATCACCTGGGCTTTTTGCTCTGTTGTGACTGCCATAAAATTTTCTCCAGTTCAGTTAAAAAGTAGCTTATTCAATTACCTATCATCTGTAAATGAAGGCGAAATTCTACTCTTTAATCCATATTTTGTCCAAAAAGGGTGAATATCAACTTTGACTTCGATTTGTTCTACATCAATTTTTACTAAATTGTTTGTAATGAGGATAACAGATAAACTGAGTGCCCTATTGGGTTCAGTTTGTAAAATAGAAATTAAGGAAAACGTATGAAAAGAATTTTGCTACTCGGGATGCTATTGATACCCTTAATAACGATGGCTGAAGATTTGAGCTTGCGGCAACGCGCAAATTATGCGTTTGAGCAAATGAAAGCAGCAGAACGAGATTTAACAACCATTACTCAAACAATTGAAGTTAAGAAAGGCCGTTTGGAATATTTCAAACAAAAAGCAATCGAAGCGGAACAAGAATTAGCAAACGCTTACAAAGAATCGCAAGAAATCAATAAACGAGTAGCATCGACCCGGAATCGTTGGGAACAACTTTCCAATCAATTGTTACAAGGTGATAGTGAAAGCCGCGATTAAAGTAATAATGGCCTAACTTGTTGTAACGCATCGATCGATATCAAGGCAATTTCCACAATAGCCTATTTGGGGAAATATAAGCAGATTTCCGTTCTTGCCCTGCTTCAGTAGTACCTCTTTTTTCCATACCGAGCTAAGCTTCTATTGCTCATTCATCTGATCTCTTCAGTTGATCAAAATCATACACTGCGATTTATTTTTCTGGCATGATTGATGAGAGGTCGGTTAAATCGAATAAGCGCTATTTCTACGTTACCATTTCAGCAATGGTTAGGCTGTATGTGAAGCACCATAAAAAATACATAGGGGGGCGATATGGCTAAAAAAGCACTTTGTATTGGAATCAATAATTATCCAGGAACCCACATGGACTTACAGGGTTGTGTCAATGATGCACAAGACTGGAGTAATGTATTGCAGTCGCGTGGATTTGTGATTAGCGCTTTACTGGATCAGCAAGCAACCAAAGCAGCCATGATGAGTGCAATGAGTAATCTCATCAATAATGCGGTGGCGGGGGATAGTCTAGTTATCACGTTCTCCGGGCATGGCACTTATCAACCTGATAAAGATGGCGACGAAGTCGATGGATTGGATGAAGCGCTTTGCCCTTATGATATTCAAACGAAAGGGGAAGCCTTAACAGATGATGAAATTCATACCCTCTTTAAGGCGCGCAAACCAGGTGTCAAGCTTGTCCTTATTTCGGATAGTTGTCATTCAGGAACGGTTACCCGTGCTGCAGCAGCGGAACCCGAGGCTGATGCACCACGTCCTCGTTTCATGCCGATGGGCAACTGGATGCCTGATAAGGACTTGCCGCGCAGTCGAAGTGGTGGTGTTGCGCCATTCATCAATATCGGTGCAAGTGCTTCGCCTTTCTTGGCGGCTTATACAAGAAGTGAGGATGATTTATTGCTTTCGGGTTGCCAAGAAGGCCCCAACAATTTTAGCTATGATGCAAAAATTAGCGGGCGCTACAATGGTGCATTTACTTATTACGCGCTAAAGACTCTTAAAACATTAAGTGCCAATGCAACGTATAAAGACTGGCATGATGCGATTAGGCGGTATTTACCTTCTGCTAGTTATCCTCAAACTCCTCAACTGGTAGGAACATTAACTGCGCGCCAAATGAAAGTTTTTTCCTAGTAATTCAGCGAATTATTAAGTGCAGATAAGAATTGTAGATTCTAAATCTACTGAGCTTAGATGATCGGAGGTAGAGTAATGAGCGTTGATGAATACCAATATCGTGTCATAGGAATAGAACAACCGACAGTCGCTTCCCCGCAAGTTAAGGAAGTCAAGGTCATTAAAAAACGAAGCTTGGTGCCCGGCGGTACTCGATCTGCGAATGTGGGTGACTTTGATATTAAAGCCAATGAAATCGTTCATCTTAAGTTAAACAATGGTTTTTCCTTGTGGCTGCGTGCAGATGATTTATTGGATGAGTTCGGGAAACCAAATATAAGCCGCGGAAAACAGAATACTTGGGAAATTAGCGTCGACCCAGCAAAATTCCAAGCTAATCGAAGTACACGAGGTTTGGCAGGGTTAGCCATTAAGGTACTCGATTTCTTCGATGTCGATCTTCAATCCTATACTGCAAGTAAGCTTTGTTCATTATGGGAAGATAAACTTCTTGAGAAGAAAGCAGCCAATCTGTATCGATGTTCCTTAGAAGATACTTACGCATTAAGCGAGAAGGGGGAATTAAAGCACGAACAGCCTTTACTGCTCTTCATTCACGGAACCGCTTCTAATAGTCAGAAAAGCTTTGGTGGATTGTGGGAAGCGTCTTCAAAAGTAGGTAAGGCAGCGCGGGAGAGATTGAAGAAAAAATATGGTGAAGCAGTCTATGCTTTCGAACACCGTACATTAACAGAAAGCCCTATCCAGAATGCGCTGCAATTAGTCAAACAACTTCCAAATAATGCAAAACTCCATTTGATTACTTACTCACGGGGTGGATTGGTGGGTGAGCTACTTTGTTTGGGGGATTTAAAATCAACTTTACCCGATACAGAAACAATCCATAATCTATTTGCAGCCGATCGTACCATCGCGTTACAGCTTGGATTAAATCCTTTGGATGAAAGCGCGCAAAAAGAAAGAAATAAAGCTTATGACGATGATCGCGCAGCACTGCAAACGTTACTAAAAGAACTTAAGCAAAGGCAAATCAAAGTTGAGCGATTTGTGCGTGTGGCGTGTCCCGCAAGTGGAACGACATTGGCTTCCGGTCGTCTCGATCGCTGGTTATCGGCGTTAAATTATCTATCCGGGGATGGATTGTTTGGTGATACTGTCGATTTTTTACTGGCGGTCCTTAAGGAACGTACTGATCCCCGAACACTGCCCGGGTTAGAAGCGATGATGCCCGGTTCTGCATTGACGCGCTTACTCCAAGATACATCGTTAGAAACCAATGCGGATCTTTCTATTATTGCGGGCGATATTGAGAGTGATTCGGTATGGAGTCAGCTAAAACTATGGGTGACTGACTGGTTTTATGGCAGTGATCATGATTTAGTGGTGAATACCGGTTCCATGTATGGAGGGCTACGTCGCTTA
>ERZ724526.1115-NODE-1115-length-14400-cov-10.802998_pt1 | contig 14400 bp, 18 predicted proteins | sample MGYA00376059_ERZ724526 | MGnify/ENA primary metagenome ERZ724526 (study PRJEB28724, sample SAMN07190883) | activated sludge metagenome | isolation source: activated sludge of sewage treatment plant in Hong Hong | place: Hong Kong | collected 2016-03-17 ... | reverse complement strand
CCATTTCGAAGAACAGGATCCACAGGATCAGCATGTCGATGCCGTGGGCGGTGAGTATGGTGTAGAACTGATCGGCCGGCAGGAGCTTGATAGCGGGCCAGCGGGTCAGGATGACGAGCAGGGCGGTGATGCCGCCAACCAGCAGCCAGAGAACGCCGGCAACGGCGTTCCAGCGCATCAGCTTTTCAGCTTGGTTCTCGAATTGCAGCCCGGAAATCGGGCAGGTACGATATGTAGTGGCCATCTAGGTCCCCCTTATTTGACGTAAATACGGCCAAGCATCGAGTGGTGACCGATGCCGCAGTATTCGTTGCAGACGATGGCGTAGGTGCCTGCCTTGATCGGCGTCATCCTGACCACATGCTCATAGCCGGGGATGACCTGGATATTGATATTGACTGGCTGCAGCGAAAAACCGTGGTTGTAGTCCATCGACGAAAGATGGATCTTGTACTCCTTGCCCGCTTCCAGTTCGAGGATCGGGTACCAGTTCCACAGGCGGGCGATCAGGAACCCTTCCCCACCGGCCGGAATCTTGACCACCGGGATTTGCTGGTCAGTCTCGGTGCGGATGGTGTTCTCGGCGATGAACTTCTCGGCCTTGGCGGCAAACATCTCTGGAGTGGTCTTGTAGACCTCGTTCGAAAGGTTTTGCTTACCGAAAATATGCCAGTAGAGCATCATGCCGAACATGATCATGCCCCATACGAAAGCAATACCAATCCACGCCCATTCGACCCCGGCGATAGGTTGTTTCCACCAGAGCCGTTCTGACGGCGGCAGAATTGCACTCATTTTCTTCTCCCTTTGATTGATGAGTTACTTGGCGAGTGGCACGTTCATGATGTCGATGATGCCCCACAGGATATAGATCAGGCCTGGGGAGGCCACGCCGAGGAACAGAAGCAGGAAGTGGTTGTCCAGAAGCTTCTGCATGAAGGGGATGTCGTCGTCGTTGGTCATGCTTTTCTCCTCCATCGTTGGTGCGTGTTGCACACGGTTGATTACCTGAAAACATAGAACCCGAAATACCGGATCAAATGACCGGAAGGCTACCGCCGGAAGGCTACCGACGGCAGACGATCGATTATATGATTTGTGTCAAGATCTGCGACAAACTGTCACATGCTGTTACGGCTGGGGATGTGTCTCCAAGTTCTCACATATAATCCGTGCCGAAAAAACACTGGACTCCATGATGATGCGCTCGACACCTTCCCTGACTGGTTCTGCCCATTTGTCCGTCCGCCAACAGGTCGCAGTCTGGCTATTCGCCTGCAGCGCCATGGTATTCGCGATTCTTGTCGTGGGCGGCGTCACGCGTCTTACCCATTCCGGCCTGTCGATCGTCGAATGGAAGCCGATTGTCGGCGTCATCCCGCCGCTCAATCAGGCCGAATGGGATGAAACCTTCGACAAGTACAAGAAGACGCCCGAATACCAGAAGGTGAATCACCTGATGTCGCTGGACGAATTCAAGTTCATCTTCTATTGGGAGTACTGGCATCGGGTGCTGGGGCGATTGATTGGCGTCGTCTTCCTGGTGCCGTTTGCCTACTTCCTGTTGCGGCGAAAGCTCGACCCGCCGCTGATTCCGAAGCTTCTCGGCATCTTCGTGCTCGGCGGGATGCAGGGCGCGATGGGCTGGTACATGGTCAAGAGCGGCCTGGTCGATGATCCCCGCGTCAGCCAATACCGCCTGACGGCGCATCTCTCGCTGGCTTTCCTGATCTTCATCGCGATGATGTGGGTCGCCCTCGGGCTATGGAGCGAGCGCGCACGGGGGACGGCCGAAGACACGTTGCGGGGATTGCAGCGAGCGGGATTCTGGCTGGCCGTCCTGGCGTTCTATATGGTCATCACCGGCGGCTTTGTCGCCGGAATACGCGCTGGCAAGGCCTACAATACCTTCCCCCTGATGAACGGTCACGTGCTGCCGCCGGAGAGTTTCATTCTCGACCCGTGGTATCTCAATTTGTTCAACAACATGGCGCTAGTCCAGTTCGATCACCGGGTGGGCGCGTGGCTGCTGGCAGTTCTCGTCCCCTGGTTCTGGGTAAAAAGCAGAACACCCGTCGTTTCCACCCGGGCCAAGTCTGTTGCCAGTCTGCTGCTGGTTGCCGTGGCAGCGCAAATAGCACTGGGCATCGCGACCTTGCTCGCCGGCGTTCCGGTCGCCCTGGGCGCGGCCCACCAGGGTGGCGCGATGGTGGTATTCGGCGTTCTGCTCTGGGTAAACCACGAATTGCGTGTTGCGCGCGATCCAGGCATGGCATGATGGAGGCGAACGCTGCGCGCTTGCGCAGAATCCGGAGCCTTGCCTTGGTGCTGACGGCGCTCGCGGTCATCGTGGTGCTGGTAAGTGCGATGATGCGTCTGGAGGCCGCCGGTCTCGGCTGCGCCGACTGGCCGGCATGCTACGGACAGTTGCTCGGGCGTGAACCACAGGCGCTGGAGTTCGGATTCGTCCGGATCCTCCATCGGCTGGCCGCTTCAACCTCGCTGGTGCTCGCCTGCGTCGTCGTCTGGCTCTGCCTGCGTCCGCAGCCACTGCAGCCGGCTGCCACGTACGCGTCGCTGCTGCTCCTGCTGATGCTGGCGCTGGCAATGCTCGGTATCTGGAGTTCGGACCCGCGGCGCGTGTCTGTCGGATTCCTCAACATCATGGGCGGCCTTGGCCTGGTGACTTTTTCCTGGCGCGTGGTGCTGGCTTGCAGGAGGCCAGGTTCTGCGGTCGGAACCCTGCATCCAGGCTTGCTGCTGCGTCTGGGTCTCGGTTCGTTGTCGCTGACGGTGGTGCTGGGTGCCTGGCTGGGAGCCAGTTATGCGGCGCTTGCCTGCACTTCGATCCCCGACTGCGACGGGGTCTGGTGGCCTGCCGCTGCCGGGCTGTCAGCCCTCAATCCCTTCCTTAGGCAGGTCGCGGCGCCGCTCTCCGGTGATGCGGGCGGTGTCATGCTGCACCTCCTGCACCGCTACCTCGCCCTGGCGACCTTGTTTCTTCTTGGTACGGCAGCCCTGCAGGTATGGCGCACTTGGCCGCAACGAAAGGCCGCCGGGGCGATCCTCGCATTGCTGGTCCTTGAACTGTTCTTGGGTGGACTGATCGTGCTCAGCGGCCTCAATCTCTGGCTGGTGCTTGCTCACGGCCTTTGTGCCGCTGCCTTACTGGCCTCAGTCGCGACACTGTTGCGGCGTTAGCAGCCTGTCGTCCTGACAGAACCACGGAAGCAACAGAAGTTCGCCGCCGACCTGATCAAGCCAGGCAACCTGAATATGGCGATTTTCAGTGCTGGTGTGGATTCGCGGCGGGCGCCTTGCTGGTCAGGTCGCGGACCTCGGCGACGACCTCGATCATCTCCACTTTCCTGTCCTTGCCTTCGAATTGCAATGTCAGTGGGACCGAGTCACCAGTCTTGATCATCTGCTTGAGATTCATCAGCATGACGTGATAGCCTCCCGGCCCAAGGATGACCGGCTTGCCAGCGGGCAGGTCGAGACGGGCGACGGCGCGCATCTTCATCACACCATCATCCATCTTCATTTCGTGGACCTCGGTCACACCGGCCACCGGGCTTGCCGCGCCGACCAGCGACGCGCCCGACTTGCTGGTAATTTCCATGAACGCGCCAGTCGCCGTCTGGCCAGCCACAGTGCCGCGTACCCACGGCGCCTTGATCTCGATGTCGCCGGCGAAGGCAGTCGTCGCGGAAAGGGCGAGCAGGACGGATGTCAGCATGACGTGCACGGCTTTCATGGGGGTCTCCTTTATGGCGTGAATCAAGATTATAAGTATCGGCCTTGCGGCAGTCACCGCGACAAGATGTCGCAGCGGCACGGCGACAGGCGGCTGCGCGAGGTTACGGCTTCTTGTACCAGTTGCCTTGTGCGTCCTCCATCCACCAGCCCGAGTGAAACTGATCCTTCCAGCGCTTTATCTGCGCCGCGCGCACTGCCGGCTGCGCTTCCTTGCCGCCATGCGCTTCGGCAATGGCATAGATCAGCGAGTTGCGCTCGGGATTTTCCTGGTCGATGAGCTTTTCGGCGATCTGTCTCTGAGTCAGGGTAAGCCGGCTGCCATCGTGTATCTTGATCATCCCGTCGTTGCCCAGGCCGATGACGCCGGCTTCATAAAAGCGAATGAGCCGGGATGAGCGCTGAGCCAGCGTATGTTTGGCGACCATGACCGGCGGCGTGCCGATATCGAGGTTGATTTCGCTGCTGGTGGGCGCGGCGGCGGCCGGAATGGCAAGGAAGGCGAGCAGGGTTAGCACGTATTTCATCGGATTTCCAGAAAGGTTACTTGCCGGCCAGCAGAAGCTTCAGGTCGGCGGCGACATTTGCCGGCGTTTCTCCATGGCGTAGCAGGAGTCTCAGCCGCCCTTGCGGATCAAAAGCGTAACTTCCGGTCGAGTGGTCGATGCTGTAGCTGTCGGGCGTCGTGCCGGGCTGCTTGACGTAGAAGACCTTGAAATCCTTGGCCAGCATCGCGATGGCTCCTTCATCGCCGCGCAGACCGATGAAACTCGGGTCAAACAGCGGTACATACGCGGCCAGCAACTCAGCCGTGTCACGCGCCGGGTCCAGCGTGACAAAGAGCACCTGGACACGGGCGCCGTCATCACCCAGCACCTTCAAGGTATCGCGCATCGACGCCAGCGTGGTCGGGCAAACGTCGGGGCATTGGGTATAGCCGAAGAACAGCACGACCACCTTGCCCTTGAAGTCCGCCAGACGACGTGGTTGTCCGTTATGGTCGGTGAGGTTGAAATCCTTGCCCCATTCGACACCGGAGATGTTGGTCGAATGGAAATTTTGCGGCTCGGAACACCCGGCGACAAGGAGAGCGATGCACAGGATGATTGCGGCGAGTCTACCCATCGGAAACAGCGGCTCTGGACTGAGGGTTTCAGGAAGTGATGCAGGCAGGGACTGCCTGCGATTCTCCAGCATGGTTCAAGCAGGGGAAAGGTGCATTGTAAGCCGTAACCGATATCCGGGAAGTCCATCGAAGAAGAAATAAGTCTTCGCAGAAAATGCTCCGGCCGAACAATTTGGAACCGGCCCCGCAGGGCACCTTTCCGTCCGGGAAATTGCCAGGCCTCCATTTCGTATGGGCTTCACCGTCCGGGCTCCATGTGTTGCCCGAGAAAGGCGGAGGTCTGTCAGACCTGCGCACGGTATACTCCAGCTTTCTCAAGTTGAAAGTCTTTCATGGCCGCATCCGACGACACCGCCAGCATGGCACTTTTCTGTGATTTCGAGAACATCGCCCTTGGCGTTCGTGATGCCCAGTACGAGAAGTTCGATATCCGGCCGGTGCTCGAGCGCCTGCTCGCCAAGGGCAGCATCGTGGTCAAGAAGGCCTATTGCGACTGGGAACGCTACAAGGCATTCAAGTCGGGGATGCATGAGGCCAATTTCGAGTTGATCGAGATCCCCCACGTTCGCCAGTCGGGCAAGAATTCGGCGGACATCCGCCTCGTCGTCGATGCCCTCGATCTTTGCTATACGAAGTCGCACGTCGACACATTCGTCATCATCAGCGGTGACTCGGACTTCTCGCCGCTGGTTTCCAAACTGCGCGAGAACGCCAAACGGGTGATCGGCGTCGGTGTCAAGCAGTCGTGTTCCGACTTGCTGATCGCCAACTGTGACGAATTCATCTATTACGACGACCTGGTGCGCGAGCGCAATGGCGCCCGCCGCGAAAGCCGCGAGGCGGCCCAGCGCCGCTCGGCGGACGACGACGCGAGCCGCGGTGAAAAGATGGAAGCGCGCAAGACCAAGGCCGTCGAACTCGCAGCAGCGACCTTTGCCGACCTGATCGCCGACCGTGGCGATAGCGAGCGCGTCTGGGCCTCGGTGCTCAAAGAGGTGATCAAGCGCCGCAATCCCGGGTTCAACGAAACCTATTTCGGCTTCCGCAGTTTCGGCAACCTGCTTGAGGAGGCGGCCAACCGTGGTCTGCTCGGCTTCGGCCGGGACGACAAGTCGGGCGCCTACGTTACCCGGGCTGTGGTACGTCCACTGCCGGAAGAGGAGGCTGCCGGCAAAACAGTTGCCCCGCAAGCTGCCTCGCTGCCTGCTGCGGTCGACGGCCCTGGCGGTGTCAAGGCAGCGGTGGCTGGGGACGGCGAGCCGAAGGCTGAAGGGCGTCGTCGCGGCGGCCGTCGCTCGCACAAGGAAGGCAAGGAAGCCAAGGACAGGCTGGTGCAGGAGCCGGAGTCCGCAAGCGAGCCAGCGTTCACCATGCCGGTGCCGGTGCCGGCCGACGAGACGGCCGCCGTAGTCGTTGCGGAAGCCGATCCCGCGAAGTCGCGCCGGGGCGGCGGTCGCCCACGCCGCGTGGAGGTCGAGCCGGACTCGCCGGTGGGGGATGCTGCGGCTGCGGTTTTGGCGGAGCCTGGCGCGCCGGATGTGGCGAAAACGCCGACGGTCAAGCGGATTGCCCGCGCTCCCCGGAGCCGAAAGCCGAAAGCCGTCAGCGAGTAGATGCCGGGCGCGGGTCTCAGATCGCCAGCAGCAGCTTGGTACGCAGACCATCGGCCTCGCGCCTGCCGTCGCGAGAGGTGGTTATCGTGTGATACCACTCGTCGTAAAGGCCACGCAGTCCGGTGTGTCCATCCGCGTTCTCGATGCGGTCGAGCAGCGAACTGGTGCCGAGCGAGCCGACAAAGGTTTTCAGCGTATTGCTCATAAAATTGCGTGCCTGCTGCAGGCGGACCGGGTCTGGTGTAGCGGGCAGTTCGCTGAAGGCGGTGATCGGCGGTAGCGCCGCTGCTGGTGCGCTGACCATACCTTGGGGGCTGATCACCGAACTGACTGCAATATAGCCGTCTTCCTCGAGCATCCCGAGCGTATGCTGGAGGTCGTCGCTCTGAAGCATGCCGCGCAAATCATCGACGGTACGCTTGCCGTCGACAAAGATCAGCACTCGCCGCACCCGTGGCGTCAGTCCACCTGCCTTGGAGGTGATCTCCTCATGCCCCTTCGGGGTCTTGGCAAATACAACACCCATCGTCCTGTCTCCATTATCGGATAGTCCTAGGTCATTGTACATAAACTCAAAAAAACAAAACCCGCCGTAGCGGGTCTTCCGTGAAGCAGTTCACGAACCACCGTTCATGCCACCGTTCATGCTGCGGCCTGCACGGGAATCCTGTGCCCTCGGCGGGTGATCCGGTTCTGTGAATCGACGTAGATCAGTTCCGGCTCGTACTTGGCCAGTTCGACCTCGTTGTAGATGGCAAAGGTGGCGATGATCAGGATATCGCCCGGCGCGGCGCGTCGGGCGGCCGAGCCATTGACCGAAATGACGCCGGAGCCGCGTTCGGCGCGTATCGCGTAGGTAGTGAAACGCTCGCCGTTGTTGACATTCCAGATGTCGATCTGCTCATATTCCCTGATATTGGCAGCGTCAAGCAAATCCTCGTCGATCGCGCAAGAGCCCTCGTAGTGCAGGTCGGCGTGGGTTGCCGTCACCCGGTGCAACTTCGATTTCAACATCGTTCTCTGCATGGTTTCACTCATCCAGACGGTTTGGGGAAGCGAATTGTAGCGGCACTGGACCCTCTGTCAACGGCTTTTTGCGCCCAGAAAAAGTGCATCAGATCTCAATGTTGTCGATTAGTCGAGTGCTTCCGAGATGACCGGCGGCAAGCGCCACGAGCGGAATGCTGATTCCCTGCGGAACCGACAGGTCCGACTGTTGTCGCACCGCAACATAGTCGGTTTGCCAGCCGGCTGCGGTCAACGCGGCCACTGCGGCATTTTCCAGTCCGGCGATGTCATGCTCTCCTTGCCTGAGAGCGTCGCGGATACGATTCAGTTCCCGATAAAGATGTGGGGCTTCGGCGCGCTCGGCCGCGCTCAGGTAGCCGTTGCGTGACGACAGCGCCAGGCCGTCGTCGGCACGCACGGTTTCACCGCCGACGATGGCGATCGGCAGGGCGAACTGGCGGGTCATGTTGCGGATGACCATCAGTTGCTGGTAATCCTTCTTGCCGAAGACGGCGGCCTGCGGTTGCACGCAGTTGAACAGCTTGAGGACAACAGTGGCGACGCCGCGGAAATGGCCGGGGCGGAATTCGCCGTCGAGAATGTTCTGGATGGCCGGCGGTTCGACAGTGTATTCCTGCGGTTCCGGGTAGAGATCGGCCTCGGTCGGTGCGAACAGTACGTCGACGCCGGCGGCAGCCAGCTTGTCGCAGTCGGCCTGAAAAGTGCGCGGGTACTTGTCGAAATCCTCGTTCGGCCCGAATTGCAGGCGATTGACGAAGATCGACGCGACGACGGTGTCGCCGTGGGCGCGTGCTTGCTGCATCAGGCTGATGTGGCCGGCGTGCAGGTTGCCCATGGTCGGCACGAAAACGACGCGACCGCGGTTCTTCAACGCCGTGCGCAGGTCGGCGATGCTGGAATGGATTCGCATTGTCGGGAACTCGCTCGGTGGTCAGCCGGTGTAGGTATGCTCGGGCGCCGGGTAGCTGCCATCCTTGACGGCGGCAACGGCCCGGGCAGCAGCATTGGCGATGCTGCTGGCGCCATCCATGAAGTTGCGGACGAACCTGGCTTTCTTGCCCGGCGGGATGTCGAAGGCGTCATGGACGACCATCACCTGCCCGGAGCAGTCCTTGCCGGCGCCGATGCCGATGGTGATGATGGATAAACTGGCGGTGACTTCGGCGGCGAGAGCGGCCGGGATCGCTTCGAGGACGAGCATCGTCGCCCCGGCGTCCTGCAGAGCCAGCGCATCCTCCTTGAGGCGCTGCGCGGCGGCTTCGCCCTTGCCCTGCACCTTGTAGCCACCGAGCGCATGCACCGACTGCGGGGTCAGGCCAACGTGGCCGCAGACCGGGATGCCGCGGCTGACCAGGAAGGCTACCGTGGCGGCCATTTCCCGGCCGCCTTCGAGCTTGGCCATCTGCGCCCCGGCAGCCAGCAGCGTGACGGCGTTACGGAAGGCCTGCTCCGGCGCTTCCTGGTAGCTGCCGAAGGGCATGTCGGCGATGATGAACGGGCGGTCGCTGCCGCGCTTGACCGCGGCAACGTGGTAGGCGATGTCGGCGACGGTGACCGGCAGCGTCGTGTCGTGGCCCTGGATGACGTTGCCCAGCGAGTCGCCGATCAGCAGGCATTCGACGCCGGCGCCCTCCAGCAGGCGCGCGAAGCTGGCGTCGTAGCAGGTGAATATGACGACCTTCTCGCCGGCTTGGTGGAGCTTGGCGAGGTCGGACTGGGTCAGGCGACGAGAAGTACTTTGAGCGGACATGGGCGCGTTATGAGCGGAACACGAAATAGACGGCGCCAAGGATACACAGTGCCGCCCACAAATAGTCAAGCTTGAGCGGCTGATCCATGTAAAAAATGACGAAAGGCACGAAGACCGACAGCGTGATGACTTCCTGCAGGATCTTCAGTTGTGCGAGGCTCATCTCGCTGTTGCCGATGCGGTTGGCCGGGACCTGGATCAGGTACTCGAACAACGCAATGCCCCAGGAGATCAGCGCCGCGATCCACCACGGATTTTCGTTGAGGTGCTTGAGGTGCGCATACCAGGCGAAGGTCATGAAGACATTCGACAGCCCGAGCAAAGCCACGGTCTGCCACAGTACCGGGACGTGCGTGCCGAACAGGGTCACAGGCGGACGATGCCCTGATTGGCGACCGCCGGCAGCCAGGCGGCGACGCTGCCACGGCCGGGGATCGTCAGGTCGGGGGCGATCTCGGCCAGCGGGCAGAGGACGAAGGCGCGCAGATGGAGTCTTGGGTGAGGCACGGTCAGGCGCGGCTGGTCGATTTCGCTGTCGTTGTAGAGCAGCAGGTCGAGGTCGAGGGTGCGCGGCCCGTTGCGGTCGCGACGGTGGCGTCCAAAACGGACTTCGAGATCGAGCAGGGCATCGAGCAGCGCTTCGGCACTGAGGGCGGTTTCCAGCGCTGCCGCGGCGTTGATGAAGTCAGGCTGGTTCCTGAGGCCGACCGGGGTCGTGCGGTAGAGCGACGAGGTGCGCAGGACGCGGCTTTCCGGCAGGCCGGCGAGTGCCGTGATGGCAGCAAGCACGGTAGCCGCCGGTTCGCCGATATTGGCGCCGAGGGCGACGTAGGCGATGTTCACTGGGTGCTGTTGCGGTCAACGCCTGGCGCTGCGGGATTTCTCCGCCGGCGCCGGCGCTTGCGGTCGCCGGCCTGCCCCGGCAGCAGCATCTGCGCCCTTCCTTCGCCGTCGGCATTCTGGAAACGTGTCCACCAGTCGCCCAGCTCCGCTTCGATTTCGCCGGATTCGGCACGTAGCAGCAGGAAGTCGTAACCGGCACGGAAACGCGGGTGTTCGAGCAGCCCGTAGGGGCGCTTGCCGGCGCGCGACTCGAAGCGCGGCTGCAGGGACCAGATATCCTTGATGTCGCCGGCGATGCGCCGGGTGATGGCGAGCTTCTCGCCCTGCACGTCGAGCACCGTGTCCATCGCCTGATATAGCGCCGGAATCTTCGGTTCGCCGGCCCCCTTCAGCTTTTCCCAGTGCGCCAGCACCTCGTGCCAGAGCAGCGTGGCGAACAGGAAGCCGGGCGAAATGCCCTTGCCCGCGCGGACGCGGTCGTCGGTATTGGCCAAGGCGAGCATGACGAACTTCTCGCCCAGCGGCTGTTCGAGGATGACGTCGAGCAGTGGCAGCAGGCCGTGGTGCAGGCCTTCGTCACGCAGCCGGGTGATGCAGTTCACCGCGTGACCCGAGGTCAGGAGCTTGAGCATCTCGTCGAAGAGGCGAGCCGGCGGCACGTTTTCCAGCAACTCGGCCATTTCGCGGATCGGCTTGCTCGCCGCCGGATCGATGATCAGCCCGAGCTTGGCGGCCAGGCGGACGGCGCGCAGCATGCGTACCGGATCCTCGCGGTAGCGGGCGCGCGGCTCGCCGATCATGCGCAGGGTTTTCTGCTTGAGGTCGGCGACGCCATGGTGGTAGTCGATGATCGCTTCGGTGGCCGGATCGTAGTACAGCGCGTTGGCGGTGAAGTCGCGGCGGGCAGCGTCGTCGGCCTGCGAGCCGAAGACATTGTCGTGCAGCACGCGGCCGTGTTCGTCGGTCTTGGTATTGGCGTCAAGCATGCCGCGGAAGGTCGTGACCTCGATCGTCTCCTGGCCCGTCATCACATGGACGATCTGGAAGCGCCGGCCGATGGCGCGCGAACGGCGGAAGGCATGGCGGATTTCATCCGGCGTGGCATCGGTGGCGATGTCGAAGTCCTTGGGCTCGGCGCCGATCAGCAGGTCGCGTACCGCGCCACCGACGACATAGGCCTTGTGGCCCTGCTGCTGCAGACCCTCGCAGACGCGCCGGCTGCCCGAACTGATGCGGTCGCGGGTGATGCCATGGCGGGAGACGGGAATGACAGCCGGTTCGTGGTGGCTGGCGACGGCCTTCTTGCTGCCGAAGACGCGGGAAATGAGTTTGCGGATCACGTATTGCCGTTCAGGAAGCCCATGGGGCGCTGCGAAAAAGCGCCGATTCTACCGCAAAGTGATGATTTTCCAGCCCATTTCGCGGCTGTGCCGGTGCAACTTCTGGTCCGGGTCGACGGCCACCGGCGTGGTGACCCTGCCCATCAGCGGCAGGTCGTTGTGCGAGTCGCTGTAGAAAAAGCTTGCGGCGAAGCTGCCCCACCAGAGGCCGAGCGACTCCAGCCAACTCTCGACGCGGGCGATCTTGCCAGCGCGGAAAGAAGGTGTCCCGCGCGGGTCGCCGGAAAATGCCCCGTTTTTCGGGTCAACCGCGGCAACCGTGGCGATCAGGTGGGCAATGCCGAATTCGCGGGCGATCGCGCCGGTGATGAAGCTGTTGGTCGCGGTGACGATGGCGCACAGGTCGCCGCTGTCCAGATGCTGCCGCACCAGTTGCCGCGCCGGGTCGCCGATCAGCGGGCGGATGTGGCGATCCATGTATTCACGGTGCCAGGCATCCAGTTCGGCGCGCGAATGACGGGTCAGCGGCGCCAGCTGGAAGGCCAGAAACTCGTCGATGTCGAGCGTGCCGGCCTTGTACTGGTCGTAGAACTCAATATTCTTCGCCTCCTGCACCTCGCGGTCGACGACGCCCTTGCCGATCAGGAACTGCGCCCATTCAAAATCGGAGTCGCCGGCCAGCAGGGTATTGTCGAGGTCGAACAGGGCGAGGTTCATTGTCCGAGATCCAGCGGCAGGGTTTCGTTGAGCAGTTCACGCAGCAAGGGCAGCGTGACCGCGCGCTTGTGTTCCAGCGTGTAGCGGTCGAGCGCGTCGATGAACGCGGACAAGGTGCGCATATCGCGCGGGGCGTGGCGCATCAGGTAGTCGATGCTCTCCGGCGACAGCTTGAGGGCGCGCTCCCTGGCCTGGGCGGCGAGGGCGGCGACCTTCTCGCCGTCCGACAATGGCCGCAGGCGATAGATCAGCCCCGAGCCAAGGCGGGTGCGCAGGTCTTCACGCAGGGCGAGATGAGCCGGCGGCTGGTGGGCTGCGGTCAACAATTGTCCGCCGGCCAGTTTCAGGCGGTTGTAATGATTGAACAGGGCGATCTGCCCAACCTCGCTCAGCGCAATGACATGGTCGACGGCCAGTTGCGCGACCTCCGTGACTTTGGCAAGCGCCGGGTCGAGCGCTGCATCGATATAGGCGAAGCCGCTGGCGAGCAGCAAATGGGAGCGCCCGGAACCCGCTTCTCCCCACAGGCAGAATGATGTCTCGGGGCGTGCGCCGGCCAGCCAGCCCGTCAAGGCGGCCAGTGTTTCGGCGTTGCCGTCGGCGACAAAATTGTCCAGTGTCGGCGGGATTTCCGGCAGCAAATCGAGTATCAGTTGGCGCATGTGGTTGGGGTGAGGTGGGCTGCCGATTCTAGCATTCACCAAGCTCCCGCGCTTTTGGAAACGGCAACTTGAAATCCGCGGTTGCCGGGCCAGTTGGCCGATCTGCCGCCAACGAGAAAGTCTTGCATTCGCCGACGACCACGCCCAGATCGCGGAGTGCTACGTTGTTGCCGTCAGCCGAAAAAATGCGGCCGCAAGGCCGCATTTTCATGTTCTCCTCGAGGTCGACCGCAACCGGCGGCCATTCCCAAACAGTTTCAGCCTCCCAGGGTCAGCATCAGGTCCGACTGGGCGCTGTGGGGTTTGGCGCGGGCTGACCTGCGCCGCTGGTAGACCCCGTCGCCGTTCATGTCCCAGGACTGCTGGTTATCGGCGAGATAGAACTTGAGACCTTCGTTGATGACGCGCTTCTTGAGCTTGGCGTCGAGGATCGGGAAGGCGAGTTCGATGCGGCGGAAGAAGTTGCGATACATCCAGTCGGCGCTCGAGAGATAGACCGATTCCTTGCCGCCGTCGTAGAAATAAAAGATGCGGTGGTGCTCGAGGAAGCGGCCGATGATCGAATGGACCTTGATGTTCTCCGAAAGCCCGGGCACCCCCGGGCGTAGCCCGCAGACGCCGCGAATCATCAGTTCGATCTGGACGCCGGCCTGCGAGGCCTGATACAGCGCATCGATCGTTTCCGGTTCGAGGAGCGAGTTCATCTTGGCGACGACCATGGCCTTCTTGCCTGCCTTTGCCGCTTCGGCTTCCTTGGCGATGGCGGCGACGACATTGGGCTGCAGGGTGAACGGGGCCATCCACACATGTTCCAGCGAGCGCGCCTTGCCCAGGCCGGTCAGTTGCTTGAAGACTTCGTTGACGTCCTGGGTGATTTCGTCGTTGGCGGTCATCAGGCCAAAGTCGGAATAGAGCCTTGCCGTGCGCGGGTGATAGTTGCCGGTGCCGAGGTGAGCGTAACGCTTGAGATGGCCTTCCTCGCGGCGCACGATCAGCAGCGCCTTGGCATGCACCTTGTAGCCGACGACACCGTAGACGACGTGGGCGCCGACCTGCTCCAGCTTGGTCGCCCATTCGATGTTGGCTTCCTCGTCGAAGCGCGCCATCAGTTCGACGACGACGGTCACTTCCTTACCGTTCTGCGCGGCGCGGATCAGCGACTGCATCAGCACCGAATCGGTGCCGGTGCGGTACACGGTCATCTTGATCGCGACGACGGCCGGATCGGTCGACGCCTGGTTGAGGAATTCGATGACCGGAGCGAACGACTGGAAGGGGTGGTGCAGCAGGATGTCGCCGTGACGGATGCTGTGGAAGATGTTGGCACCCTTGCCGACGGCCTTGGGCAGGCCGGGAGTGAAGGGAGGGAATTTCAGGTCGGGACGATCCACCCAGTCGGGTACCTGCATCAGGCGAACCAGGTTGACCGGTCCGTTGACGCGGTAGAGATCGTCGCGGCTCAGGCCGAACTGGTCGAGCAGGAACTCGACCATCGAATCAGAACAGCTCTCGGCCACCTCGAGGCGGACGGCGTCACCGAAATGGCGCTGCGGCAGTTCGCCCT
>ERZ724526.1110-NODE-1110-length-14487-cov-9.796563_pt1 | contig 14487 bp, 19 predicted proteins | sample MGYA00376059_ERZ724526 | MGnify/ENA primary metagenome ERZ724526 (study PRJEB28724, sample SAMN07190883) | activated sludge metagenome | isolation source: activated sludge of sewage treatment plant in Hong Hong | place: Hong Kong | collected 2016-03-17 ... | reverse complement strand
GGGCATGGGCATCGCGACAGGCAAACTCGATGGGCCGAATCACACGATGCAGGAACGCTCGGAGGGGGTCGCGGACATCGGAAGAATCAGGACGTGGCATTAAACTGCAACCGCTTTAGGGTTATCGATGCTGAAACCTACGGTTGTACAACGCGGCTCAATGTATCATATCCGCTTCCGTATTGGAGCAAACCAGCTCTGGTACTCGCTCTCGACTAGGGACCGGAAGGTTGCCGTGGTAAGGTCGAAACAACTTGAAGCCGTGGCGACTGCTACCGCTTTTGCGAAAAGACTGCAACCAAAGGGGGCGCTGGTGAGTCAGATTCGAGAGGACTTAGGGCGACTTGTCGAAGAGTGGAAACAGGCAGAACTCGACCGCACGGAACAGGCCAAGATCGAGAGCGGGGCCTTCGATCTCGACGACATAGAGGATCAGACAGACATATATGGGGACTTATTGGAGGAAGCCCACGAAGCCTTAATCAGTAACAAACAGTGGCAAGTGACAGGTATAGCGGACGGCTTGGTGAAGGAACACGGCTTAAAGATGGGTCGGGCGTCCGGAGAGTATCGGCGTCTCTGTCGTGAATTGCTCAAGGCTCGTGTGGCGCTGTATGAGGAAGAGATACGCCGAATGGATGGGCGCTACACGCAGCCTGCAGTAGCGGCTCCGTCTCCCATCATGCCCCCTGCTCCCCTAGTGCAGCCTTCTATAGCCCTTCGCACAGCCTTTGACTCGTACATGTCACAACATGCCTACCGCCGACCAGCCACACAGCAAGAGATTAAACAGACCCTCAATGAGTTCCTGCAAATGTGCGGCTTCGATTGGTCAACGGTGGAGGTCCGGAAGGACTTCGTCAAGGCGACGTGTACCAAGTGGAAGGACCAGCAACTTGCAAAGGTGTCGGCCCGCTCCTTCAACAAGAAGCTGTCTTACCTCCAGCATTTCTTCCGGTGGATGGTCACACATGACCAACTCGAAAAGAACCCCTTAGAAGGCCTCAGCGTAGCAGCGCGGCAACAGAAGATGGAATCAAGTGTCCGCAAGCCGTTCACCATAGAACAGATGCGAGCGATACTAGACACGCTTCTAAAGACACGAAAGAAAGACGCTCATTTCTGGGGAACCGTGTTGGTTATGAATACCGGCATGAGAGGCGGTGAGGCGTTTCCATTGTGTGTGGATCAAGTGAAGGAGCGAGATGGAATCGACTTCATTGACCTCTATGAGGATAAAGAGCGAGACCTGCTACTGAAGAACGCGAACTCCGCTCGCAAGGTGCCGCTCTCTTCTGCCCTACTGGGGCTAGGATTCATGGACTATGTGAAAGCTCGGCGCAAGGCCGGAAGCAAGGCGCGGCTCTTCCCTGGCCTCTCTCGCACGTGGGATCTATCCATGACCATAAAGAGAGCGATGCGTAAGGCGAGTATCTCCGACCCTCTTCTTACTCTCCATAGCTGTCGCCACTTCTGGGCAACAGAATTGATGAAGGCCGGGGTACAGTCGGAGATTCGGCACAGGCTCTTAGGGCATGCGCTACCAGGATCGGCACAGAATCAGACGTATGTACACATGGAAGATGCGTTTCCGGTCAAGGTGCTGAAGGATGCGGCGGAGAAGGCGCGGTTTTGAAGCGGGATCGCTGGAACCCCCACATCACAATGCGATATGCGGTTGGACGGACCTAACAATATGCATCACGGTCTTTGCGTCTACAATGATCTGTGGATGTAATAGCATGCCCTCACTTTCACTATGTGACTGCTTAAAGGCACCACAGATACTGCCTATTGAACTCTGTTCATCGAGAAGTTTTGTTGCCCGATCAATGTCACCCTCCTTTATCGCCTGCACCATGTCTGCTTCAAGCTCTCTATATTTTACTTGATGAGTTGGCGTCAGTACCGACGGGGGAATATACGGCGGTATTCGGTGTGCCAAGGCGTCTCGATAACCTTTGGCATATTGCTTGTGCCAGTGCGATAGAACAGCCGAATTCACACACTCACGAACCTCTGCGGGTAAGTGCTTTTGGGTCTCTTTTTTGAAAAGACCCACCTGACCTTCCTTGAGCTTTGGATCTATTTCTGAGTCATGCTCAAGTACATAGGCCCACGCGAGGTTATCTGGGATGCCGTGGACGTTTATGAGGAATGCATGGAGATTTATCTCAATATCGGTACGCTCCTCATTATTTAGCAAGCTGGTTCTGTTAAGCGGATAAATGGTGAATATATTTTCAATACACTTCTTAACGATCATGAGCCTTCTACAGACTCCGTGTAGTACATATTCATGAGCCTTTTTGCTTTTCAATGATGGTAGTAGCGTATAGGCAAATGAAACGAATAAAGCCCCAAGTTCCGATTGCACAAGCTGATAATCACGGTCAACCTTACCGGATACGCCAGATGAGTATTTCATTAGGCCTCAAAGTCCATGATACGTATTTCATGTCGTCCTCCTTCGTAACAAGCCCTTGCACGCCTATGCATGACGGTAATGGACGACTGACGCGATTTGTGACCAGACATGCGAAGAACGAAGAATGTTTATTTTATTTTGGATGAAACATTAACCAAAATCATATATCGCTACCTTGAAAGAACTCAATTCATCCGCCAAGGAGGCGCTATGCTTTCAAAGATTCATGAATGGAAGGCTCAACGGGACTTCGAGCAAGGATTCAAGCCCGCCACTCAGGAGCGAGAGGGAGTCCTAGATAGTGGTTATCTGGTTTCAATCATAGAAATCCTGACACCCATATTTAGGGCCATCATAACAGGGGTAGCGGCTAGCCTTGTCCTTGAGTTGCTTAAGATGATTTTCCATATGGCCTACGAAGGATAAAAGACAAAGAACTACTATTGACCTCTTGTTTCTTTCCGACTGTGGTGTATGGTGAATCACACGCAATAACCGCCCATTGAAGGAGAATGAGACATGGAAGAAATTAAGGATCACATACACATACTCGCAAACGAGGATATGGACGAAGAAATAGTAAAGGCCGTTGCTGAATATATGCGCCAAGAGCTAGAGGAACATCGGAGACGATCAAATAGTCGAGTCTGCGAGAAGTCCTGGAAGAACTAGGAATACTCGCCTGCATCGCTCTTGGCGTTTGCGCGATTTTTGTAAGAGGAATGTAGATATGAACGGCCTCTACAACCAGACCCTTTACCACTTAGACACGGCATTCAAAAGACTTGAGGCGATGATTCCTCCTCCTCAAAAAGTGAAGCATCACGAAGGGTTTGTGTATCGATACGTGGAACAGACGTATGAGCAAGCTTTAGTTCAGAAGCTCGCTCGTGTCATGTCGGGTCTTCATGCCGCACGATTACTGCTGGACAACGGGCTCCTTCAGGAGCAAGGCGCGATGCATCGAATTTTACAAGAACTTCATGAGGACATTTTGTTTCTAGCGCTCCGCAAGGAGGAAACGCACCTTCATCGAGAATACCTCGAAGCGTTTTACCAAGAGGAGTTCGACGCACCGACAGCATTTGAGTCAACGCAGAAGCGTCCAATGGTCTCACGTAAGAAGATTCGCGCCGCCGTCGAGCGTTTGCTTGAGGACATGGGAGGCGGAGATTCTAGTACTGGTATCGAGCTTTCTCGTACCATTGAGAAGACGCATTCAGGTTTCGTTCACGGCGCGTCTCCCCAGATAATGGATATGTACTTTGGAGATACACCACATTTTCATGTGCACGGCATGATAGGGACTCAGCGGCAAGAAGAACACCGATATGACCTGTACAATCCTTTCTTTCGAGCTATCATTGCTTTTGCGGTTGTCGCAAAGGTATTCGGTGAAGATGATCTGTCAAGAGATCTTCATAAATTTCTTCTTGAATTTGACGCTATTTCAGGACGCCACGAAGCCTTCCGCGATTAATAAGGCTTGGCCGCTGAGCATTGTTTAGCATTGGAGCGAGACGCGTCTCCGCTGTCTCCCGGACCAATAACCAGCCCGCAAGCCTCCGGCTAAAACATAGCCTTTCCCAAGGGTATTTATTTATTGGGGAGAAGGGCTATCTTCTGGAGCCCAAGGTAACGACACCCTGAGCCCCGCCCACCTATACTACTGCTTCTTCCTCGACCTTGAGCCCTGTCCTATGGACAGCCTTAGCTGTGGGATGTTCCCCCCGCAACCAAAGACCAACCAAAGGCAGAGCTTAGTCTAGGCCACGTCTTCCGGCTCAAGGGCGAAGTGAGATACCGTCTCCCGAACCAATGAACGGCCTTCCATCTTCCAGGTGAAAAGTTCCGTATTCTCCCAAGGTATTTCTTTATTAGGGACATTACGGAAGATTTTCCGAATGATAGCTGTCCAGGTATCCGGAGCAACCTTATCCGCACCAATCGCCTTCTTTAACGATTGGCTTGAAATCCGGTTGTCCTTCAAATCATTCAAGTACTTCCGTATTCGACCTACCCATGTGTCTATAAGGTTATCCGACTCTTTCAGGTAGAACGGCTCCCAGGTCTTCCACCTTACCCCAGGCATCACCGAAGATAAGGCCGTCTCAATCTCCGGATCAACCTCAACGATATATCCTGTCATAGGACAGGCTTGACCGTTGGAAACCGTCCGACATGTCCCACGGCTTAAGGCTTGATAGGCTGAATGGGCTCGCTCTGAGACTTGAAGCTCTGAGGTCAGAGCCTTTCCGATCTCTCCGTTGAGGTCTTGAATCTGTCCAAGGTACTGGCCCTGAAGTTCCGTATCATCCCTATGGACGATGCCAACCAGAAAGACATGTGAGCAATACTTGAAGTCATTCAAGGAGGTCTCCATTCCCCAGGTTGCGAGTTGAATCCGTGGCTTTTCCTCTATGAGGGTCTTTCCTTCGTGGTCTACGGTCTCAATCTCAATCGTGGCGTCTGTATTGACTCCCGCCTTCTCTAGCTCCGTCCTCAGAATTCGCTCATAGTTCACTCCGCCTTTGCTGGTCTTGTAGAGGAACAGCAGGACGGCTTCAGAAGGATCGATGGTCTTGACGACCTCGGCGACTTCCTTAGCCATGGCCTTATCTTTAAACCGTTTTTCCATACTGTATCGTCCGCCGTAGGTCTTCAGCCGGTAGAGGTCTACATGGTCAAAACGCTTCAAGGTAGCGAAGCTTGGAACGCCTGCCTTCTTGAGATTGGGAAGGGTCTCAGCGGATGTGATGGAGCTGTCGAAGTGACACAGCTTCCGGATGGGAAATGAGGCGTCGAGAACGAGGATGTTCTTTAGGGCTTCAGGGACAACCACCTGATAGGAGACAATCGCGGTGTTCCCAGACTTCAACATACGGAGCGGAAGGTTTGCCGCCTTCAGGAATTCGGAGACCACCTTTCCGCCGTCTTTTGCTGCAAAGAAGCGTTGATACTGGGCAGCTAGGCGAGGGTCTAGCTGTGGCTGTTCAATCAACGTCACGTCGATAGGGTCGTAAGCGTCCTCTGCGGCGGAAATAATCGCTTTGATCTCTGTGAGAAAGTTCGAGATGGAAGCATGTTCCTCGATGCCCTTGACCATTTCGATACAGGCGGCAAGCGAGGCATAGAGCGGGCGCGTTCCGAAATGGTTACAGTCTGAGGTTATCAACGACTCATCATAGAGGAGGAGGTTTCGAGGCTTTTCCTGGAAGGCGTTGTACCTCGTCAAATTTGTTTCGCTAGCGCGGATGAGCTGATGTGATATGAGCAAGAATGGTCTGGCGTCGTTGTCGGTTGTGGCTTCAAGGGAGTACTGTTTTTTTGCTCCTTCGTGAAGAAGGCCTATGAGAGATTCAGGAACGCCATTCGCCATAAGGTCTTTCTTCAATGTACAGAGGGCCTCGATTCGAGAGGCAGCGACGGCGACAGAATGAGAGAGGCCTGCTCTGTGAACAGCAGTGATCCATTCGACAATGGCGAGAGTCTTTCCTGTACCAGTCGGAAGCCCAAAGGCGACACGGCCTTGGAGACGGCCTTCCGCCATGCTGGTCATAGCGTCGTTCAGCGCACACAGCGCCATTTTGTGTTGGACGTTGAGAGTATTCCCGAACCGTTGAAGCTTCGTGATGAGCTGGTTTTGAGCGGAGCGAGTCAAAGGATGTTGCGGGTTCATGATTGATGAATGTTTCCCCATTCAGTGATTGAACTAGAAGACGCCCGCAGAGCTTGTCTATTCACTAGGCTGGGGAAGAGCCGTGTAACCAGACAAGATGCGGGCGTCTACTACTTCAGGTTAAAGCGTTAGCGTCAAAAACAATCAGTTGCCCTTGCGGTTTGCGTACACTTCAGCGCCGTTCCATTTGACCCGTGGGCTGTGTAGCTGTGCGTCGGGCTCTGATAGCTTGGTGCACCGTAGGTGATAGGAGCCTGTTGCTCCGCTGATCGTTCTGCCTGGTAGGTGTTGAGGTCGAGTCGTTCCTGTAGGTAAGCATCCGCCTGTACTCGGTCGGCTCCATACAACGGCGCAGAAGTCCAGGCCGAAGGCGTGTCACTGGTCAATTCTTCCAAAGTTCCAAGATCCACGGCAAAGGCTCCTGAAGGAACCACCACACACAGCGCCAAGTACAGGGCGACAAGAGCCGCTTCCATACTCTGAAGCACTCCCATGAGCTTGCGGAAACGCGGGCTCCCTTCGCCTCGCTCGAACGCTTGCCGAGTAAGGGCGCTCATTTCCTCGCCAAGATCGCCGCGCTTGGCTGCGTCTTGGATCGCGTCTTGATTAGGGGCCAGTTCGATACAGAGCGTCTCAATGTCGTAAGCAATCCGCTCCGCTTCTCCCTGCTGTCTTTCCGTTCCTTGTGTGTTTACAGTTTCCATGATGTCTCTCCTCCTGTGGTTGTGAAGTCCTACCCGTTCTTTTCGCGAACAATCCCGGCTAGCCGCTCCTGCTCTCTAACGGCTTGGTCGATGCTATCCAGTCGGCGGTATACGTCAGCGAGACCTTGAAAGATCGCCGATCCTTCGCCGCTTTCGGCGAGTGCCAGCAGATGAGGAATCGTCGTCTGTCGAAATCCTGGAACAACAATCGACGTTTCTTCCGGCGCAAACTTCACCAGCGAGACAGCGAGAAAGTGTGTCGCTCGGCTAAGCTGGTGCTCTGTTACTCGGCGCGATTGTGGTTGAGGCATCGGTGGGGAAGAAGCGGGACTGCTTAGCGGCGTGTTCCACATGATACGGACCTCCAAAAGTGTGACGTGCTGAAGTCAGTATCCATGACAGAAGATATGCAGTCAAGTAGTCAAACCTAGGTAACTATTACAGGTGTGCAAGGCTTACAGAACTGTAAGAGTGAGAGGCAGAGAGAACCACGCGACACGGCTGAAGAGTTCCCTTGATATAGTTGCAAGACTTGCAGGCTTGTCGGGTCGAAAATTTATTTTTGGTCCATCGAATGTTTGCGCCTTGGCTTCGGCTTCTTCTTTGGAGAGGGCGGCCTTCTTGGAGGCGCGGTGTTTGGCGTTCTTTTCTTTCCGGCCATTCAAATACGCATCTCTGAGATTCGCATTTGACGCGCTCATGTAGTTCTGCGCCTGTCTTACGTCGAACGGTAGGTTCTCCTTCACCCACGGTATCCATTGCCCATGGGGGACTTGTTGCTTGGCTTCTCGGAGGAGTCCCGGCCTTAGGGCTTCTTTGGTCGCTCATTGGGAGCCTAGTTAGGTACGTAGTTATGCCCGCTATTACGAGCATAGGAGGCGTGGGCCGACTCCGCCTTATGTCGCCTGAAGCTGTGTCTTAGGTGCTGCCTTGACCGGTCTGTTTATGCGCCTCGCCTTGCCGTCTCCTCGCCTCCAGGCGCTTACGTTTCTGCCGAGATGTATCAAGAGGCGGGGGTCAAATATGAATTGGCGTAGGGGGCCTCTAAACCGTGTGAATTTCCAGAGGCTTGCGCGGCATGATTTTGAGGCTCAGAACGGGCGTGTTCTGTGCGAAGAGTCTAGTTGCCTCCAGAGCGCACAGAATCGGCCTAGGAGCAACGATGGGCGGAAAAGGTAGGCGTGCCGACTCACCGGACGGCTTAACGCCTCTTCTATTCCTTTGGCCTATTGGATGGGCAAGGAGCCGTCGTCCGGCTGAATGACTGGCTGCTGTGAGATGGCCCAATCCTTCCGGGTCGTGCCGTCGCTGTAACGCGTGATGGTCACGGAGGGGGTTTCTTCTGTACTCAATTCGTGCCGCTCCTTCGCGGGGACGATGGCTGAGTCCATAAACTCAGGTTTCGCCTTCTGTGAAAACGCGGCAATCTCGCCTTCTGTGAAAACGCGGCAATCTCGCCTGGTGTGGGAATCGTGATAGCCATGGGACATGCTCCTTTATGCAGTTACCGGCACATCGTCGTTAAAAATCGACTCATCCGAGACGCCGTGTTCTCCGTGCTCCCCTGGATCATCCTGCCCTAAAGCTTGGAAGTAGGCGCGGCGGGCTGCCGAGCGGGCGGCTTCGTTGGCCTGAGCCTTAGCGTTGGCCTTATTGTCGGCCTTCAGTTGCTCGCGAGCCTGCGAGATGGCATCGCCTGTTAACTCAATACGCATCGCTTGCCCCGTTCTATCCACTACGCGGCTAGCGAGCGGACTGTTATTGAACTCAGCTTCATGCTTTGCAATCAACTCGCGTACCTCTCGTCGATACATCGGGGAGGTCTCGTAACGCGGATCGCTAAATAGCTTTCCGACGTACTCATTCCAGCAAGCGGCGTCTTCAGCCTGACGCGCCGCCTCTGCGTTCGCCATCTTCCGTTCAAGGACACCATTCCCGATCTCGATTCCGGAGCCAGCATTTCCCGGCGCATGTTCCTCTGGGCTGTTCTGCAACATGATAATAACGGCATCCCTGAACTCCGGGTCAGTCTCGTAGCGCGGGTCTTGGAAAGCCGCCTGCACTTCGGCCTGACTGCTGAATCCGTGCTTGCTCCATTCCGCTTCTTTGCCGAGATACTTATTGACCCGATGGCCCACTTCTTGTTGCTGGTCCTGTCCAATCTGGAACCGTTGGAACTGATTTGGGTACTGGTTGCTCATTGGCTATGGTTTCCTTGTTTGTGTGAAGGGGGAAAGACGGTTAACGAGTTTGAGGGTTGCCTGTACCGGCGTGCATCAGCCATTCGACATGGCCGATGGTCGGCGTTGTTTCAAAACAGGCCCAACGACCACAGGAACAGAGCGCTACTGATAAGTCTCGGCCTCGCTGGTCAAGTGCATTTCGACTCTTGAAGAGGAACCGACATGAAGGAAGGGACATGATAGAAGTCCTTTGCTGCTTAGACGAACCACTCCACCAAGGACAGCCGAATTGCTGCCCTCGATAGATGGCTCTAGGGGAAACGGGGGAAAGAAAAGCTACTTAGTGGGCGGAGCGGTGGGAGACAGAGGATTCGTGAAAAGACCTGTCCGAATACCAGTATCAAGACCGGCCTGCGCGACAGAGAAGATAGGCGCAAAGTAGTTAACCGGCGAAACGGGATTTCGCTGATAGGGTTTCACGGCATTCGCTCGGTTGTCGTACTCGGTTTGATAGGTCTGTATCGCTCGGCTATGCTGGTAGCTCTGGTTCTCCTGATTTAAACCAAGACGACCCTTGGCCTGTTCGACTTGATACCGATAGTCGGCTTGTATCGCTGCAAGGCTCTGGCCCGCCACTCCGCTTTCTGCGGCGGCAACTGTGGCCGTTGATGAAGCTGCGCGTTCGTTGCGGTCAAGGTCGTGTTCCTTTTCCGCTAAGGCCTGCTTCTCCTGCGCATCGGCCAACATTTCGTCTTCAACTTTTTTCAGATAGTCGGCAGTGGCTCGTTTTCTGTTTTCCGTTATAGCTTCGTCTACGGCTGCGGCCTTTTGGTCTTCGACCTGCTGCGCCGCTTCATGTTGCTGAGACTGCCCGTAGATGCTGGCTCCCGCTCCCGCTGCGGAAAGCGCCATAGACCCCAGGGCGAGGGAGGCAGGTTCACAGGAGCAAAATCTGTGTTCGTGCTTCATTGGTTCCTTATTCCTTGACGGCTTCGGCTTCGTTCCCGCCTTCAACCGGCGCGACTTCTGGCGCAAGGCCTAAGGCAATCGAAGCAAAGGAAATGACATGCGCGAATTCATCGCGGCCAAGGTTCCGCATTCGTTCGGCGAGGTCTGCGAAATCGGACACGTCGGCGAGCTTCAACTTCTCATCGAGGTCAATGAGAGCGGCCACAATGTCTTCAGCTAATGTGGTCTGTGAGATGGAATGGCGATGCATGGGGAAGGTCTCCTTTGTTGGTTGTGGTTGAGGAACGCCACTACTACTTGGCGGACAGCGGACTAGCTGAGCGTTTCGCGGCACCTTCGTTGCGCCGGAGCTTCGCGGCATACTCCGTGATCGCAGTCCGCACGGCTGCAGCCATACTTACGGCTTGCTTCGGCTTGCCCTGCGCACGGATGGTTAGGCGCTGAATGGTGTCGATATTGAGAAGGTCTTGGTTTGAGAATTTGAATGGCCGGTAGTGAAGGCGTGGCTCGTGTTTGAGGCGAGGGCGCGGGGCGTGTGGGTCGGAGCAAATAGGAATGGACGCAAGGGCAGACATAAAAAGACTCCTTTCAGATAATTTTGAGGGAAGGCATTGAGAGAGTGTTACTAATTGGCAAAGAAAGCGGGGATTGATGCTGAGTATGTTTGTCCCTTTATAAGGGCGACACTTTTCTATTTATGCTTAACTATTCGGCCAGCGTTGCACAACATATCAATTAGATACGTCATGTAACACAGAGATTGCCGGGAGAGATGAGAGCTGTGGATAACGAAAGGAGGATTTAATCGTATTCGTAGTAGTTGGGATTCGCGTCCACTTCTAGAATTTTAAGGGCTACAGAGGCAATTGGGGTAGGGGAAATCCAAGGCCTAAGGTCCGCTTGGATAGATGTTTCATAATACCCACCATCAAATCTTTCGTTTCGGCGTGATGCGCTGCCTTTTATCTTTTCGGTTTCACTTGTTGCCCACACACTGTCGTTAAGCTTTTGTTTGATTTCTTCTTGATACAACTTCATCGCTGCCTCTACACCATCGGCCATAAACACTCGATGGAGGGTAGCGAAGAGAAGGTATCGCCGCTCGTACTGTGCCCGGATACTGCGCTTCCATATCGGAGCCGCGAAGACGCGGGCCGGACAAAGACGCGCCTTGAAATACAAACTAAGGTGATCTCTCAGCCAGGTAATGAAATATGTAGGATCGGTTAGCTTTGGTCGTCTAGCCTCATACTGCTTGATAACTGCAAGCTCGGCTTCATGGAAAATATTCCGCTGATCGTCTATAACCTGCCACACCTTGTGACAGGCCTTTTCGTATCGTTCTTTCGCTGCTAAATACGCGGCCTTGTCGTGCGACTTTCTCCGTCGCGTCGCCCTCAGCCGTAGATACGGCTCTTCAGCCTGCCACTCTTCCGCGAAGGCTTCCGCGTATTCTTCACTACGAGCGATCATCTCCGCTCGGACGGCTTGGTGATGTCGCTCAGGATTGCATTCTGCATTTACGTATTCATCTTTCATGTAAGTGCTTATACACCCGCATTTAATGCTCTGCAATGGCCGCGAGAGCGCTTTCAGAGCTATGCAAGGAACTCTTGGCGGCTTTCTTTTCCGCCAAGAAATGTTCCTCCTTACAACCGCGCAATTCCGCTAAATGGGTCTTGAGTCCACCAAGGAGTTTTTGTCCTGGATATCCTCGAAGAAATATTTTTGCCTCTTAAGAATTTCCGCTCAGATACCCGCGCTTCTCCGCGTCCTCAATATCGAGATACCGTCCAGGCTCGTAGGGCCTCGTCCCTGTTCTTTCCTCATGCTCTCGCCTCTGTCGGTCCTCCTTCGCCCATCGCTTACACTCCTCATCTGCCTTCCTCTGTTTCTCCTTGTGTGCCTCATCATCCTTCCGGACTGCGGCAAAGAACGCGGCGTCTTGTTCGGCTTCCCGTTCTCGGCGTGTCATTGGCCTGAATTGCACCAAGCGGTCTCCTTCCATCCTTTCCCACGGCTTCATAGGTCGATACCGTAAGCCATTAGGCGCGGAGGCATCGCGAACAGGAACGCTGATAGGTTGATTGTCTGGGCTGGGTACCTGTGGTGTAGGCGTGGGCTCTGGCGCTGTCTCAACGAGCGCACCGCTAGCGGATGACGCAAGGTCGGTCTTCGGTTCAGCCTTAGGTTTCGCCTTACGTGTCGCCTTAGATTCGGCCTTACCCTGTATGTAGGCTTTGATCTTGCCCGCTCGGGCTCGTTTCTCTTTCTCAAACATCTCTTGGTCGTCTTTAACGGACATGGTGATAGGCTCCTTTGTTCATGATTGTGTGAATGGACTTGTTGAGGCGTCGATACCAGCGCTTCCAGAGATAGCCGGGGAAACCATAGACGGCTGCATCCGGTTGAAGCATCTGTGAGAGAAGTTCTTGCTCTGTCTCTGCGGTCAACAGGAACGAGACAAACGGTTTCACAATGAGCTTCTCTACAGCAGCCTGAAGGCGCGGCCCTTTGATCTGTGGTCGGTGACGGCGGTACACGTGTGCGCCGAATCGCTGCGGGCGAGTCGAGACAAGGAGCCAAATTGAGGAAGTGATACAGGCCCTCGTGATGAGAGGGTGTTGAACCTTACTTTCGACCTTCGCGGCGAGAGTGACGCCACAGGCCACAGAGAGCACAGCTAAGGCAGCGGCTTCAGGTGAACCGAATTGACGCGCAAGAATGCCTAGAATGGCTCGCACTTTGCGCACTCCCGTTAAGCCTCTTCGTCCTAGGTCAGATGGTTGAAGCCCCTCCGCCATACATTGCACGCGGATGAAGGATGCAAGATCTCGGACGGCGGTATAGACGGAAAGGTCTGTGCCAAGCCGGAGGCGTTCAGTGAGGTGAGTACGTAGGACGCGAATATAGGGACGCCTTTTCGCGAAGGGCAAAACATCCGGTTCAGCCCAGGCTAAGCCTCTTACAGCTCTCGCGATCTGGTGCTTACTGCACACGGTGAGGCCGGGATACACTGCCCGACCACAGCGAGGAACGACACAGACCTTAGTAAGGACCTTGGCCCGCATGAGGGCGACCATTCTCAGATTGTGGGATTTATGCAACACCTTAGACATTTACAAGGCTCCGCCAGACACAGAAGTTTTGTCGATTTTCATTTCATGCTCTTCAATATTTTTCGCCATGCGGACACCGATGCAGCTTTCCCCACAACACACGGACCGAAGGCCGGGATGGATCTCGGCTAAGCTCCGCGTCCTCCCATCGACCGTTGACTTCAACTATCCAGCATCGGCATTTCGGACAGGGAACGGCTTGACCTTTCGGGATATAGCGGACAGACATAAGGTTCTCCTTTGCTATCGGTGATTTTATTTCTCTGAGGGCTTGTAAAATACTCTAAATGGTCGTATGCTCTCTTTAACACACGGAGGGCAACCCATGAACAGCAAGACATTCACCCAGGCCGTAGCGTATCTGAGAGTTAGTACAGCAGACCAAGGCAGGCGCGGGAATGGCTTAGAGGCTCAGAGAGAGGCCATTGAACGCTTTGCTGAGAGTGAGGGCTTGCAGGTGGTTCAGTGGGTCAGCGAGGTTGAGACAGGCAAGGGCGCTGATGCTATGGAGCGACGGCCAAAGCTAGCTGAGGCGCTGACCTTAGCGAAGAAAAGGCATGTACCGGTAATCGTCTCCAAGCTGGATCGCCTCTCTAGAGACGTGGCCTTTATCTCAGGCCTTATGAGCAACGGCGTCCCTTTCGTGGTGACTGAGCTAGGCTTGGACGTTGACCCCTTCGTCTTGCATCTGTACGCGGCTCTCGGCGAGAAGGAGCGTCGGCTTATTTCGACTCGGACACGTGAGGCCCTAGCCGCGTTGAAACGGCGCGGCGTGAAGCTCGGCAATCCAAGTAGGCGGGCTCTGGTTCAGGCAGGAAAGAAAGGCGCAGCAGCTAACAAGGAAGAGGCCGATACGTTTGCTCGGTCGATCCTCCCGCATATCCAAGGACACCAGCAACGCGGCTTGAGTCTTCGCGCCATTGCGGAGGAGTTCAACCGAAGCGGGATTAGGACAGCGAGAGGCGGACAGTGGACGGCTACACAACTCTCGATGATTCAGCGGAGAGTGGCGTAGCGTTACGTTCGGCCTTACCTCGCCCATCCCTTCCCGCCTTCCAAGCAGGCGGACCAGCCGTCGAAGGCCCAGCCCTCAAAGCGCGAGAGAAGGCCCTACCCTACGGGGGGAAATTGGCTCTCCGCGCACTGCGTATACCTTGACGAATTTTTGGTTGATTTTTAGAACGAGCTGACCGCCGCACTGCTACCGCTTTTTAGCTTTCACTGCTACCACTTTTTTAAAAAACCTTCATTTGGCGTAGAGTTTTGAGTGCCGCTTGACTGCCTTCAGGACGTGGCATCCTGGGTCGTGATGGTATCACAGCCTTCTCAACTGCTCAACGATTGCCTCACCCCCCCAAGCCGGTGGCCGATCACCGACGCACGACGGCTTTTCCGACTTTCCTTG
>ERZ724526.1100-NODE-1100-length-14603-cov-6.136651_pt1 | contig 14603 bp, 14 predicted proteins | sample MGYA00376059_ERZ724526 | MGnify/ENA primary metagenome ERZ724526 (study PRJEB28724, sample SAMN07190883) | activated sludge metagenome | isolation source: activated sludge of sewage treatment plant in Hong Hong | place: Hong Kong | collected 2016-03-17 ... | reverse complement strand
ATAAATAGACAATTGTGCTGGTACACTGTCGTGACGCTAGTATTCAGACCTGCAGCCACTCGTAGCCGAAACGTGTACGTTGTCGGACTTATCAACATCACGCCGGGGCTGCGCCCCGCGTAAACAATCGCCCTAATGCGTTTTAATAACCTGACCCGTATTGGCGCCGAAAACACTTTTGCGAAAGCCGTATTCCAGTTGCTTCATGGTGACCGGTATTTCGCCCGGGAAAAAGGGGAAGTACTGCGGCGAGTCCTCGATTACCGTGGGACTTACGGCATTGATACGAATGCCGCGCTCTAATTCAATTGCTGCGGCCCGGACAAACCCTTCCACAGCCGCATTAGCCGCCGAGGCATTGGCAAAATTCTTCTGCGGCTCGCGGGTCAGTTCACCTGTGATCAAGGTAAACGATCCCTTGGGATTGATATAGTGTTGGCCGATCAACACCAGGTTAATTTGCCCCATCATTTTACCTTCCACACCGTTGCGAAATTCCTTGTCGGTCAGGTTTTTCCAGGGACCGACATAGGTAGGGCCCGCAGTACAAATCAATGCATCAAAGGCGCCTGCCTTTTTGTACATGTTTTCAATGGCTTCCGGCGAGGTTATGTCTACCCGAATGCCGGCGCTATTGCGGTCTGCCCGGACAATTTCATGTTCTTTTTCGAGCGCATCAGACAAATATCTCCCCATGGTGCCGGAAGCACCTACAATGATAATTTTCATACTTATGGATTTGTTGTTAGTGATTTACTGAATCAGGCAGGAGTGTTATGGCCAATGGAAAAATGAGCCATTTTTCCGCCGGGTAAACTTTGGAAATCCGACGTAAGCGGCAATCTATCCCTGCTTTTCTTTGGTAACCCTTTTGCCCGTTTTTGAAAGGACCAGGCTTATGTTGAGCATCCTGTTGTATCGTTCAATATCTCTGGAAATATTGACCAGTCCGTAGCCGTAGCGAACATCCAGCGTGAGCACAGACCGCTTGAGATTGAAATTATAACCTGCCCCTGCCTGTACCCCGGCATCCCAACGCCTGAAGGCATTTGCGGCATTGCCAAATGAAATCTTTGTCGAAGTCGCCGGTGTTATTTCCGAGCCTTCCGTTTTCATCCGGCCGCCCAGGGCGTAAGCAGTATACGGACCAGCATTCAGATACAGTTTATTGAAGTGGAAGCGGGCCAGTACCGGCATCTCTATGCTGTAAATCCGCAAGGTTAATTTATTGGTTGTCAGTGGGTTGATCTCCTTTAAAACGCCGCCTTTTATGGCAAAATACAGTTCCGGGACTAACGAAAACATCGGCGATATGCCTGCCTGGTAAGCAAAGCCTATTTGCAAACCTGTGAATTTCTTCTTGTACGATTGCAGATCGTGATTAGACTTTCCGTAATTGAAATTTGTGGTCAGCGAATTGATGGAAATGCCGAACCGGCTTGTTTGTGAAAATGAGGTGAGCGAGAGGGACAGAAAGAGAATTACGGTCGCCAGTGGTTTCGTTATTGTTTTGAGCACTTGTTTCATATTTTACTGTTTTTTTGATTGCGAAAAGATGTCGTTCGTTTTTCCAACTATGGCAATAGTTGTCCAGCCCTCACACAGTGAAGGTTCTTGTATTGTTTTCAGCAGTCTAAAATCTGCGAATGGAAAATCTTAATTAAAGCGCCGGCGCTTTTAAATTAATAGTACAAAAGTAATTCGTGTTACTGCTTGCAGAATAGGACGATTGTCTGGTTGTATAGCACTTATGGCTACCCGGCATAATACTTTTTTAGGTAGCCTGCGTTTTTTGGTCATGTGCCGGCATTTTCCCAGGTAATGGCCACCTTGCCTTTGGTATGCATGGCTTCAATGTAACTTATCGCTTCCGGAATTTGCCGATAGGAATAGGTCTTTTCTATATGAACCTTAACCTTTCCTGCCTGAATCAATGATGCCAATGTCTCCAGGTCCTTTGTGTTGGCAGCGGCTGTAAACTGGGCTATGGGGAATTTGCCGAAGGCTCTCTTCAGGAGCAAAGAAATCATGTGGCCCATCGTTGTGAACCCGACCATGACACCCCGTTTCCCCATACGTTTGTAGTCATCATATAAAAGATTGCCGTGCGTATCAACAACGAGGTCGTATTGGCCCTCGTGATGATGTATGTTTTCTGTATCGTATGCCATTACCTGATCCGCGCCCAACGACTTTACAAAGTCAACACTTTTACCGGAACAAACAGCAGTTACCCTGGCGCCATATGCTTTTGCAATTTGCACGGCAAAATGGCCAACGCCACCTGAAGACCCGTTGATTAATACGGTTTCTCCTTTCCGGAGTTGCCCGTGCGTAACAAGTGCCTGCAAGGCCGTTATTCCGGCAATGGGAACACAGGCCATTTCAGTAAAACCTGCACCCTGAGGCATGATACCGCAAGCACTCTCCGCTATACTCAGGTACTCGGCAAAGGCGCCGCCTGCAAGCGTCTCTCCAATTACCCGGTCGCCCGCTTTAAAATGCGTTACATTTTTCCCGGTTTCTTCAACGATGCCGGAAAAATCAGATCCGGGTATTTTAAATTTCGGTTTGAACAGTCCGTATGTAAATCGCGCAAAAAAAGGTTTGCCGCGAAGGATATGCCAATCCGCGGGGTTTGCAGAATTTGCCAGGACTTTCACCAGGATATGGTCGTCTTTCAATACAGGCCTTTCTACCTCTTCCAGTTGAAGTACTTCCGGCCCTCCGTATCTTGTTTTTGTGAATGCTTTCATTTTGAAATGTTGTCGCTTTTTTATGGTTGAGATTCTGGTTTGCAAATCACTTCATACTCAAAGTGATGTCAGTCCATCAAAATACTTCTTCAATCAACGCTCTGTTTACCATCAACCCTGTCGTTGTGCCCGTTGAAACGGCATTTGCGACAGTTCGTATTCGGGAAGCATTGTCTCCGCAGGCATAAACACCATGAACCGTTGTTTTTTGTGCGGCATCAATCTGGATGTAACCTTCAGTTGTTAGTTCACAGCCAAGTGATTGGGGAATAGCAGAATGTTGCACAAACGGAAGGTGTGCATATAGCGCTGCTACGGGGGCCTTGCTCCCATCCCTGAAGCAGATATTTTGCAGATACCCGCGGTCGTGTTCCAGCCGGACTATCTCATCTTCCACAACAGGGATATTGTGTTCGGCGAGTTTTTCAGTTTGCTGATCAGATAATGTGGATTTCCCGTTTGTATACAGGGTCAGGTCATTCGTCCAGTTGGAGATAAGCGCGGAAAATGCATAGCCGGTATCGCCATTGGCCAATATGCCTGTTTTTTGATGGCGCACCTCGTAGCCATGACAATACGGACAGTGGAGTGCACTTATTCCCCAACATGCTGAAAAGCCGGGTATATCCGGCATGACATCCCGTACGCCTGTAGCAAAAATCAATTTTCCTGCTGTAAATATTTCGCCGGTTTGCACCTGTACTGCAAACCCGGTTTCGGTTTTTTCCCCGGACACCACCAACGCATCAAGCAACCGGACAGATCCATACATCGCCACCTCTTGCCTGGCAAGGCGGGCGATCTCATTTGGTGTTTTTCCGTCGTTGGTTAAGAAATTGTGTGAATAGGGTGTGTTTTTGTTGCAGGGGTTCCCGTTATCAATGATCAGAACCTTTCTTAATGCCCTGCCCAAAGCCATGCCGGCTGCGAGGCCGGAATAACTCCCGCCGACGATTATCACGTCATATTGTTCGTATTGTTCCATTTTTAATATTTACATTTTTCGTTTTTATTTGACTGCCGGGATTTACTTCTTTCGCCCTGCGTCTTTGCCCGGGAACCTGTGTAAAAGAAAATCGAGGAACGGCAAGCCTGCAAACATCATCCAGGGCACCAGTGAAATGGTCAGGATAAACGTTCGCTGGTACAGCGGGAGTCCTGATAAGTGTTGACCAAATAGAAAAAGAAACGCGGTGATGGAAGGATAGATCACCATCCAGATTTTGAGCGATGCTAACAGTTTTGCTTTTGCCTTCATGTTTGTTGCCTGTTGTGAGCAGAAGCCATTCTTGGGGTGGCTTCTGATTAAATTTCGCTCACAAAGGTAGAACGGGCAAAAAGGAGCATGGCAGGACGGATTTAAACTTGAACAGGATTTATTTGAAATTCCGCCGGAATACATCGGGTGAATACCCTGTATGCTTTTTAAAGAACCTGATAAAGTAGGAAACATCTTCGTACCCCAGGTGGTCTGCGACATCTTTTATCTGGTTGGGAGTAGCCAACAAATACCTTTTGGCTTCGAGGATAATGTATTCATCGATAAGTGCTGAGGCGGTTTTGCCTACTGCCGTTTTCGTTATTTCATTCAACTGGTAGGAAGAAAGGCTCATTAAGTCCGTGTATTGCGACACTTGCTTCAGCGAGGTGAGATGCGATTCCAGGAGTTCAATAAATTCTTCGTATCGCTCCTGAATATAAGAACCGGCAGGTGTTGCAGGGTTTTCAGGGTTGGAACTTTGTCTCAGAAATTCAATGTAAAAGATATCCAGATTGGCCTTAATGACATCCTGATACCCTTCGTGTTTATTTGTTTGCTCCTCAAAAATGCTGGATAAAACAGTATCCAGTTTTTCAAACCTGCTTGCTTCCGGCAGACAATAGTTCTTGCTGCTTGCTTTTCGCAATCGCTGAACGGCCGCCTTATCTTTTGGATGGTAAAACCCGTTGTCAAACTCCATTAGGTAACCCGTAGCGCCCGCGTTCAACCGAAGCTGGTGTACCTGCCCCGGCCGCAACAGGAATACGGACCGGTCAACCACCTGATGCGGCGTAAAATCTATTTCGTGGACGCCCTCGCCGGTCCGGACGGCAAGCACAAAAAAGAAATTGTGCCGATGCAGGTCGTGCGACAACTCCTTGCCATTAAGGATAGCCTGAATCTTCCGGATACTGAACCGACCCGAATCCGGCTCTTTGGCAGAGGCAATATTTCTTACCGGAATTTTTTTCATGCTTCACATGCGCTTTTAAACCTGTTTGTTTCCCGCTCGCTCGCGCCGGGGCTGCGCCCCGCGTGAACAATCTCTTGGGCTTTGCCCAAATCGGCATGACGAAAATATTGAATAGTCCGGCAATGCTACCCATTCCATACCAACAAAAAAACGCAACAATCTGACATGCAGAAAGTTGCGTTTGTAAATTGTCGGGATGACAGGATTCGAACCTGCGACCACACGCCCCCCAGACGTGTACTCTACCGGACTGAGCTACATCCCGAATTCGGTGTGTGTGTGTGAAGGTGTGGGTGTGGGTGTGTGTGAAGGTGTGTGTGTTAATAAGTTATGTTTTACTGCGGTACATACCAAGCAACATTTTAGAAACCTGTTCGTACTGCGTGTAGAATTTCTGATACTGGGGTTCATCAATTTGGTCGAGGTCTTTAACTATTTGAAGCAGCGTGGTACATTCAAATATGGAACCTCGGGCAATCGTAAAGAAATGTTTTTTATCCGCGTCTGAAACCCGTCCGGTGCCTTCTGACAGATTGAGCACTGAACTGATCATACATCGCTTCCATTGATCTTTGAGGTATGGGTCCAGTTTCGGGTGCGCAAAAATGAATTTCAGCACATCCCGGTTGAGTTGCCTGGCTATCTGGTACACTTCCAATTTCTCAAAATCAAACATATTGTCATCGGTTATGCGCAGTACCCCACACCCACACCCACACCCACACACTCTCACACCCACACCCTCACACTCTCACACCCACACTCTCACACCCACACTCTCACTCTCACACCCTCACACTGAATTGTCGGACCAACGGGATTCGAACCTGTGACCTCCACGATGTCAACGTGGCGCTCTAACCAACTGAGCTATGGCCCGTAATGTCAAAATGCCCGGCTCCTTCGATTCGGGAGCGCAAAGGTACTGCGCCCGTGTTCAAAAAAACAATGCCCGGCGAAAAAATCCCGAAATGTCCTGAAAATGTAGTCTTGGAAAAAAGTAAGACCTTTTACTACCTTTGGCCCTGCCCCAATATATCATTTTCAAACTGCTGACTGCTTTAGACCGGATGAAAGAACAAATCCAACAACTTATCGCCAACGGCCAGACCAAAGAGGCCCTCAACCTGCTCACTCAGATCAGTGGCGATGCCCTCTTGCTACAGGCCCAATACAACAATGGCGAAAAACAGTTCAACCTCGGTCTGATCGAATTCAGCGAGTGGGGACGCATCCAGGCGCGTGTCAATTTCGCGGCACTTGAACTGGCGGCAAAGTCAAAGCCGGCCTCCAGCGCCGGTACCAGTTCCGGATCGGGTTCCAATACCACTTCGCAACCGCATTCAGCCACCTCTGCCACTACGTCAGACGCCAATAAACGCCCCATCGCTTTCATTTCCTACAACCACAACGACAAGGAAATGGCGCGCAAGGTGAACGAATTCCTGAAAAAAAACAACATCGACGTACTGCTCGATGAGGAAGATATGCAGGCAGGCACCTCCATCATGCAGTTTATTCAGGACTGTATCAAACAAGCCGATGCCGTTATTTCCATCGTTTCCTCGAAAAGCCTGCAATCGGGCTGGGTCGGGCAGGAAAGTGCCGCGTCGCTGTATGCCGTGTGGCTGGCCGATAAAAAGTTTATCCCGGTAAGCCTCGACACCGTGGCGTTCGACTCCAAATTCCAGATCACGGCCCTCAAGGGGATTCAGGCGAAGATCGCCGAAATGGACAATGATATTTCCGAGATCAGGCAACTCGGCAGCGACGCGCGCGACCTGGAAGACGATCGCAAGCGCCTGTTTGACCTGCAAAAGGAATTCAGCAGCATCATCCAGCGCCTGAAAAGCGTGCTCATGCTGGATATCAGCGGCGATAATTTCGACAGGAGTATGGCAAAGGTGCTGGAACGCATCAACCACGGGTAAGGGCGGGCGCTACGCCCCGCGCCCCAGTCTCCCCATTACGGTTTCCTTATGGCTTCGGCCGATCGGCAACGTCCGCTCGGCCACTTCCACTTCCGCAGCCGAGAACGACTCGATCTTGTCGATAGCGACGAGAAACGAACGGTGTATGCGCAGGAAGTTGTCGGAACGCATCAGCTCTTCCAACTCGCCGAGCTGGTAATGCGTGTTGTATGCCTTCTCTTTGGTGACGATGCTCACCGAATCTTTCAGGCTTTCAATAAACAGTATTTCGTCGAGGTAGATCTTTACCGAACGTTTGTTGACCGTAAAAAAGTAATATGGCCGCACCGATTGGGCGGGCTTTGTGGCCGCCTGCAAATCGGGGAGGCGGTTTGGCTGCAGGAGTTTGTACACCGCCTTGGTAAACCGGCTGAATTCGATGGGCTTCAGCAGGTAATCGACTACACGCAGGTCAAATCCCTGTACCGCAAACTCATGGTAGGCCGAGGTGAGGATCACTTTCGGGGGGTTAACGAGTGTTTTTAAAAACTCCAGTCCGTTCAGTTTGGGCAGGTTGATGTCCAGAAAAATGACGTCTACGGGATAAGCCCGCACGACTTCCAATGCTTGGATGGCATCGTCGCAGGTGTGGACAAGACTCAGGAATGGCGTCTGGGAAATGTACTCACTGAGAATTTCAGTGGCCAGGGGTTCATCTTCCACAATGATACAGCGCAGCGGATTATTCATAGCTTGATTTTACTTTTAGAAACAAAGAAGCCGGAATGCGCTAATGGTTGCATCATCCCGGCTTCCGTTGTATTAAAACTGCCGAACGACAGGAATTTACGCCTGAACGACTATTTTAACACTCCCAACTGCATACCAACCTCGGTGAACGCCGCGACGGCTTTTTCAAGGTGTGCCTGTTCGTGCGCCGCAGAAAGTTGTACGCGGATGCGGGCCTTGCCCTGCGCCACCACGGGGTAGAAGAATCCGATCACATAAATACCCTTTTCCAGCAACCGGCGCGCAAACTCCTGCGCCAGCGGCGCCTCGTACAACATGATCGGCACGATGGGATGCTCGCCGGGAATGATATCGAATCCCGCAGCCGTCATGGCCTGCCTGAACCACCTGGTATTGGCCTCCAGTTTGTCGCGCAATGCCGTCGAACCGCTCAGCAAGTCCAGCACCTTGATGCTGGCGCCCACAATGGCCGGCGCGACGGTATTGGAAAACAAATAGGGCCGTGAGCGTTGCCGCAGCAGGTCTACAATCTCCTTTTTGGCGGCCGTAAATCCACCCGATGCGCCGCCAAGGGCCTTGCCCAGGGTGCCGGTCACGATATCGATGCGGTTCATCACATTGCGGTATTCGTGGGTGCCCCGGCCCGTTTTGCCGAGAAAACCCGTGGCATGGCACTCGTCGATGCCGACCATCGCGTCGTAGCGCTCGGCCAGGTCGCAAATCTTGTCCAGTTGCGCTATGGTGCCGTCCATCGAAAACGCACCGTCGGTGAAAATCAGTTTGCGCCGTGCGCCGGCCGCGGCGGCGTCCTTGAGGCAGTCCTCCAACGCGTTCATATCGTTATGCTTGTACCGGAAGCGTTTGGCTTTGCAAAGGCGGATTCCGTCGATAATCGACGCGTGGTTGAGTTCGTCACTGATAATGGCGTCTTCTTCACCCAGCAACGGCTCGAACAAGCCGCCGTTGGCGTCGAATGCCGCAGCGTACAGGATGGCGTCTTCCATGCCGAGAAATGCGGCAATGCGGCCTTCGAGATCTTTGTGAATATCCTGCGTACCGCAGATAAAGCGCACCGACGACAACCCGTAGCCGTGCGTTCGTATCGCATCGATGGCTGCTTCGATCACTGCGGGGTGACTGCTCAGTCCGAGATAATTGTTGGCGCAAAAGTTCAGCACCTCGTGCTGGGTGGTGGTATCGATCACCGGTCCCTGCGGTGTGGTGATGATGCGTTCCTCTTTGAAAAGTCCGGCATCACGGATGCCCTGTAATTCGCGCTCCAGCGCCGGTTCGACGTTTGTATACATATTGAAGTGGTTGGTTAGAATGGTTGCAGGGTTTCAAAGGAGCCTGGTTTCGGGTGACAAAGGTAGTGACTTGCCGGTGTTTTAGGGTGCCGTCTGCGGTGTGCGGTACACGCTACGCTTTCAGGTAAAACAACAATCCGCCGCCCAGCGCCAGCAGGAGCAGCAAGGGCAGCAGCCAGTCGCTGTAGTGCGGTTGAGGCGCAGGGGTTTCCGGGGTGGCCACTACCGTCAGGTCGAGGATGGAGGCGAGTCCGGTGGGCAATGTGCCCAGAATACTGTTGCTTTCGTCGCGCAGTATTTTGGTTATGCCCCGGGCATCGGGATTCTCTTGGCTCATGCGGGATTTCAGCAATCCGGCCATCATGGGGCCAACGCTGTCGAGCAAGGCATTGACGGTGGTCGTGCGGGTGCCGGAATAGGCCGCCAGGGCATGCACAACGGCGGGCAATTTGGCGCCGAATACGACGCCGGGCAGGGTAGGGGCCGACTGCCCTCCGTTGGCGCCGGTAATGCTGCGGTGCAATTGCGCCATAAACGCCGGGTCATCCGCCCTGTTCAGGATACCGGCGAGCAAGGCAGGCGCCATGCCTGCAAGGGCTTTCGAAATGCCTCCCTCTCTTTCGCTGAGCCGGGCAGCGTGTTGTGCCACGAATGCGGGGCTGATCTGCGCCCTGAAGGTATCGAGCAGGCTGTCCATATTCAGAAGGGTAGTCCGACGGCAAGGTTGGGGTTGAAGTCCCTGAGCTGGAGTTTGGATATCCGGTTGGGTATCCAGTAGCGCCCCTGATCGTCGGCGTAGGGGCTGCGCAGTTTGAGACCGGCGTCGAAGCGGATGACGAGATAACTGAAATCGCCGCGGATGCCGAAACCCGTGCCGAGGGCAATGTTTTTGTATGAATTCCAGCCCAGTTGCGAACCCGGACGCATGTCGTCTTTGCGGAGCGTCCAGATATTGCCGCCATCCACAAAAACGGCCCCCTTGAACCAGGAGAAGATATCGAAGCGCAACTCCGTATTGAATTCAAACCGGAAGTCGGCGGCCTGGAAAAACGGCTGCGAAGTGTTGGGGCGTATTTCATTGGTCAGGGTATCGCGCGGGACGTAACCGCCGGGCCCGATCTCCCGAATGCGCCAGGCGCGCAGACTGGTAGGACCACCCACAAAATACTGTTTTACATACGGGACCGTGCGCTCGTCGCCGAAGGGGACGGCGACGCCGGAACCTACCCGGATCACGCCGGTCAGCGATTTTCGGAAATCGCGGGTGTACACCCCGTCCATGTCAAGTCGAAAATACTGGGCAAAGTCGAGGTCGGACAACTTCCAGGTCTGCTTGCCGAAAAGGGACGACCAAAGGCGGTGCAGGGCCAGTTCTTCGAGGCCGGAGAGGTCGGTGTTGAGCCTGAAAAACCAGCGCTCGCCAAAGCGGTTATTGGTCCCGTTGTAGGAATAGTTAAAGGCGCGCAGGAAAAAGCCGGTGAAGAGTTGCTTGCCGAAACTGTTCTTCAAAAACTCGTTCTCTCCGAATATCGAATCGAACTGGGCGCGGATCTTTGGCCGCAACACATCGATACCCACGTGGTCGAACGAATACTGGTGTTCCGATACGCGCAGGTCGTAGCCGAAAGAGGCGTTGAAGAGGTTATAAACATAGAAGTCAATGAGATCCAGGTGGTTATAACTCAGCACGAGTCGCGCCTGGCCGGCGTTTTTCAGTTTTCTATAAAACGAATTTTCCCGGCGCAAGGAGTCTTTGTGCAGGCGGTGCACGCTGCTCCACAGTCCGAGGTAGTCGAAGAAACGCGGGAAAATAAGCTGGTTCTGGAGTTTGAATTCCTGCGAAAAGATAAAGCGGTTTCGCGTGGCGACGTCGAACTCGACGTTGTACTGGGCATTGGTTTGCAGGTTCTCCGCACCCCGGAACAGGTTGCGGTTGCGGAAGGTCAGCGACGACGAGATACCCAGCAGGTTGCGGGCGAGGGCGCTCGAACTGGTGGAGGAGTTGAGGTCTACATCGGCGCCGAGCGATATGCGCTTGTTGGGCGTGACCAGCATCTCCACGTTGATCATTCCGGGGTTGATCGTATCCTGCTTGGGCTTGACGGAGACAAACCGGAAAATGCCCAGCGCGTTCAGGTTGCGGATCGTGTTGTCGAAGTCTTCCTGACGGTACAGGCTGTGCGGTTTGATGTTGATGGAATTGTACAGGTGTTCGGGTTTTACCCTGAACTGCGTGCTGGCGGAGCGGAAATTGATCCCGCCGATGACGGTGTCGTTCCGGATTGCCATGATATCAGGCCGCACATTGGAGAACACCTCGATGTTGCCGATGGTGTAGGTTTGGTGCACCGTGCTGTCGCTGGGAGTGAGCACCTCCACGGTGACATTGGTCCGGGTATCTGTGCTGTCGCCTGCGAAGGTCACAAAACTGGGGGTGAAGTAGGCATAGCCGCGGTTTTTCAACTCGCTGGTGACCCGGAGTTTTTCCGCATCGAAGGTATGGCCATCGAGCGGGTCGCCGCGTTTCAGGAACGACCGGCCCGCTGTGGCGGTGAGAATTTTCAGGACGGCACTGTCCTGGCTTTCAAAACGCACGGTATCGATAGTGAAAAGAGGGCCGAGCGCAATGATGTATTTTACCTGCACCCGTTTGCCCGTCATCACCGAATCGAAACGCACATTGAAATAGGGATCGGAACCCGACAGATAGTTTTTGCCCTTGCCTTTGACCTCATAATCGCATTGGGCCAGCAGGTACCCGCGTTGCCGCATCTGGTTCTCAAAATTCTGCGCCGTGATCTGGGTGAGGCGGCGGTCGAAAATAGTCGGCTCTTCGGCGATCTTGTTGATGACCCACTTTGCAAGTTTTGACTTCTTGTCGCGAAAGGTGTAATAGAACCAGAGCCGGCTGGGCTGGCGAAACAACACCAGGGGCATTCGGTTGGGCTGCTGTTTGTACAACGCGTTGAGTTCGTACATCAGTGGCGCACGCACCGAATACTTGAGCCTTTTCTCCGATTTTATCTGGATAGAATTTTTCACCAGCAGGCGTTCGCCTTTGGCATGGTCCAGATGCTTCGTAACATTGCAGGCCCCAAGCAGCATCGCCGCGGCAAGGATAAAAAACAGAATCCTGGCCCGGCACACACACAACAGGCGGCCGTCGGACGCGTCTCCGGCTGCTTCCACGTCGTTTCTCTTATCGCCTGGTTGTATATAATTCATTGAAATTGAGTATAAAACATTGACGGCAGCAAAAAACAAATAAGGTGTTATCGCACAATCAAATCAAATGGCTTACCGCCCTGCGGGTAAAAAAGTACCGGCAAAAGTATCGAAAATTCACGCTGGAGGGCGAGAAAATGGTGACCGAACTGCTCACCCAAAAGCGCATTCCCGTTTCCGCCATTTATGGTCTTGAACGCTGGGCCGGACAAAACGCCGCGTTGCTGCAACCCTTTTTGCAAATATTTAACCCGGTCGAGGAGGCCGATCTGAAAAAAATATCCACCCTGACCACCCCGGCGCCCGTTATGGCCGTCGCCGAAATGCCCGACGGGCACCTTTCTCCGGGACTTACGGCAGATAACTATTGTTTTTATCTAGATGGTATACAGGATCCCGGCAATCTGGGCACCATACTCCGTATCGCCGACTGGTTCGGCCTGCCTGCCGTCATCTGTTCGCCCGACAGCGCGGATGCCTTCAGCCCGAAAGCCGTGCAGGCAAGCATGGGCGCGATATTCCGGGTGCAGACCGCCGAAATACCTTTGGAGGAATGGCTGTGTCAGACACCGGGAACACCCGTCGCCGGAGCGGTACTCGACGGCGACAATCTTTTTGAGACCGAATTGCCGGAGCGGGGACTGATCGTTGTGGGTAATGAAGGCAGGGGAATAAGCGCGGAGGCGGAAGGCCTGCTTACCCACCGACTGACCATCCCCCGCGACCCCTCGGGCGGTGCGGAGTCGCTGAACGCGGCCGTATCGGCGGGTATCCTGGCAGCTACATTCCGGGGAATGCACCGCCCCGCGGGGTAACCGGGGTACCGTATGGTACCGTATGGTACCGTATGGTACCGTGTGGTACCGTGTGGTACCGCCGGCTTCAGCCGGCGAAAATTCTTGTAGTGTAGTGTATGGCGTCTTTACTGGTTCATTAGTTACTTTGTCATCATCTGAATCTGTATAAGTTGCTAATAACCAACAATATAATATTTCAACCCGTTATTCGCACACGAAACATCTTCTGACCCGGCATGAATGAATCCCTGTTACACCGGGAACTCCTTGCCCAAATTGCCCTCGGAAGCGAGCCGGCCCTTAAACAACTGTACGATCTGTTCAAGAGCCGGGTGTACAACACCGCCCTCAGTTACCTGCAAAATCCGGCAGAGGCAGAGGAGGTAACACAGGACGTGTTCGTAAACATCTACCGGTCTGCCGTCCGTTTTGAGGGCAAGTCGTCGGTCAATACATGGGTTTACCGCATCGCCGTCAACCTTTCCCTAGATCGGCTGAACTATCGCAATCGCCGCAAGCGCTTCGGGTTTCTGGTTGGTCTGCCGGACGATGCGGAACAGCCGCCGCACTTCGATCACCCGGGTGTTTTGCTGGAGCAAAAGGAAAACGCCCGCATCCTGTTTCAGGCCATCCAGTCGCTGCCGGGGCAGCAAAAAACCGCGTTTATCCTGAGTTTTGTGGAAGACCTGCCACGCCAGGAGGTTGCCGATGTGATGGAACTGTCGCTCAAGGCAGTAGAGTCGCTGCTGCAACGCGCCAAAGCCAATTTGCGCAAGCAACTCGATAATTTTTTTCCCGGCCGAAGGATTTAAACGGGAACAACGTCTAAACACTTAACAATGCATCCTATGGAAAAAGAAGCATGGAAAGACCGCATCCTCGGCAGCCTCGAAGGCGCCAAACGGGCTGAACCCGACCCGAGCTTGTACGATGGTATTCGCGCCAGACTCAACGCGACCGGCCCTGTTGCACAGATGCACGTCGTGCGGCGTCCTTACCTGGCGCTGGCTGCCGCCTTTCTGGTCTTGCTGCTCACAGCCAATATCTGGGCCCTGACACAGCGGTATCCGGAGAAATCCGCAGCACCCAACACATCGATCTACCAACTGTATGCTGCCAATTTTGACCTGTACTAGCGCATAGCACGCCCGAACAACCTGAAAGAATACAAAACACCCTGCCCCAACCGCCGTATCACCATGAAAAAAGAAACCCTCCTCACCACAGCCGTCGTCGCCCTGCTCCTGCTGAATTTCGGCACCCTGGGATTTTTGTTTTTCCGCCGCCCGCCGCACCCGCCCGGTGTGGAACAGCCGGGCCGGCGCATCGTGCAGCAACTGCAACTCGACGCCGCGCAGCAGCAACAATTTGAAAAACTGAAATCGGCGCACCACGAGCAGATGCTGACTGCCGACCGCGCCTACCGCGATGCGCTGGGACAATATTTTGCCCTGCTGAAAAACGATACTGTCGACACAGCCCGGCGCGATTCCCTGCAGACTGTCCTGACCCGTATCCAGCAGGAGCGGGCATCGGTCACTTTCCAGCATTTCGCCGACCTGAAAGCGCTCTGTACCCCGGAGCAACGCACCCGTTTCGACGCCCTGTTGCCCGACCTGATGCA
>ERZ724526.1089-NODE-1089-length-14722-cov-5.452376_pt1 | contig 14722 bp, 11 predicted proteins | sample MGYA00376059_ERZ724526 | MGnify/ENA primary metagenome ERZ724526 (study PRJEB28724, sample SAMN07190883) | activated sludge metagenome | isolation source: activated sludge of sewage treatment plant in Hong Hong | place: Hong Kong | collected 2016-03-17 ... | reverse complement strand
TCGCAATGGATGAGGGGTTACGGTTTGCGATTCGTGAAGGGGGTAGAACTGTTGGTGCTGGTGTTGTCGCTAAAATATTTGAGTAATTTGTTTTATAATATTGCATAAAGTGCTTAAAAAGAGGCCAGTAGCTCAATTGGCAGAGTGTCGGTCTCCAAAACCGAAGGTTGGGGGTTCGATGCCCTCCTGGCCTGCCATCAAGAATATGCTTCTCCTTGGCATGTTTTTTTAATGAAAAAGGTGTGGGTAAGTGAATAATTTTAAACTGGGATTAGCCATCTTATCGGTGATAGGAGGGATGGTTGCCTTTTATTTTTTAAAAGATAGCGCAACAGTAATTCGGCTGCTTGGTTTATTGGCTGGGTTGATTATTGCAATTGTAATTGTATTGTCGACTAATCAAGGCAAACAATTCTATGTGTTTAGTAAGGATTCGATTGAAGAGGCTAAAAAAGTCGTGTGGCCTAATAAAAAAGAAACTTTCCAAACAGCAGGCGCTGTGTTTGCTTTTGTTTCAGTGATGGCAATATTTTTATGGTTAGTTGATGCTGGGTTAATGGTATTGGTGAAATATGCTCTGGATCAAGAAGGTTGAGTGATGCCCAGGAGATGGAATGAGTAAAAGATGGTATGTGATACATGCATATTCTGGATATGAAAATACTGTTAAGCGCGCTCTACAAGAACGTATTGCAAGGGCTCAAATGGAAGACAAATTTGGGCAAATATTGGTTCCTGTCGAAGAAGTGATGGAAATAAAAGGCGGGCAGAAAAATATTAGTGAGAGGAAATTTTTCCCTGGGTACATTCTTTTAGAAATGGAAATGACAGATGAAACCTGGCATCTCGTAAAACATACTGAAAAGGTTAGTGGATTTATTGGCGGCACTCTAACGAAACCAACACCCATCAGTCAGAAGGAAATGCAAAATATTCTTGACCAGATAAAGGCTGGTGTAGAAAAGCCTAAGCCTAAGATTTTATTTGAAATAGGCGAAGCAGTTAGAGTTAAGGAAGGACCTTTCTCTGATTTTCATGGAACTGTTGAAGACGTTAACTATGATAAAAATAAGTTAAGAGTATCAGTTCTTATATTTGGTCGTCCAACTCCTATAGAATTGGATTTTGATCAAGTGGAGAAATCTTAATTAATCACACCTCGCTCATAATTATCTGTTCAAAAGAATATAAACGTAAATAGAATTTGAAGGAAGGAGAGTTACTGTGGCAAAAAAAATAATTGGCTATATTAAGCTGCAAATTCCTGCAGGAAAAGCTAACCCTAGTCCACCAATTGGGCCTGCATTAGGGCAGCGCCAACTCAATATAATGGAATTCTGTAAAGCCTTTAATGCGGCTACACAGAAAATGGAGCCGGGATTGCCAGTTCCTGTGCTGATTACTGCTTATGCAGATAAGAGTTTCAGTTTTGTGATGAAAACAACCCCTGCAACAGTGCTTATAAAGAAAGCGGCAGGAGTGACAAAGGGAAGCGCTAAACCCCATGTTGATAAAGTAGGAAAATTAACGCGTCAGCAAGCAGAAGAAATTGTGAAATTGAAAAAACCAGACCTAACAGCAGCTGACATGGATGCGGCAGTACGTACTATTGCAGGTAGTGCAAGAAGTATGGGAATTGAAGTGGAGGGCGTATAAAGTGGCGAAGATATCTAAACGGTTTAAATTGATCGCTAATAAAGTGGATCATAATAAGGCTTATCAATTAGATGAAGCGCTAGCAATTATAAAGGATACTGCAACAGCAAAGTTTGATGAATCGATTGATATCGCTATAAACTTAGGAATTGATGCTAAAAAATCAGATCAAGCTGTACGTGGATCCGTAGTATTACCAAGTGGAACCGGAAGGACGGTACGCGTTGCTGTTTTTGCTCAAGGTGAGAAAGCAAAAGAAGCTGCTGATGCTGGGGCAGATATTGTTGGGTTTGAGGATTTAGCTGAAAAAATAAAAGCAGGGAATATTGATTTTGATTTAGTTATTGCAAGTGTAGATACAATGCGTGTTGTTGGACAGTTAGGCCAAATATTAGGTCCTCGTGGACTTATGCCTAATCCTAAAGTAGGTACTGTTACGGCTGACGTTGCTAGTGCAGTAAAAAATGCGAAATCTGGTCAGGTTCAATATCGAGCTGATAAATCTGGGATTGTTCATTGTACTGTAGGAAGAGCCTCTTTTGATATAGAGAATCTTAAGAAAAATGTCCTGGCATTAATTGATGCAATTAATAAATCCAAACCAGCAACAGCAAAAGGTATGTATCTTAAGAAAATGACACTTTCAAGTACAATGGGTATAGGTGTTCGCGTAGAACAGGCCGGTTTATTGTAGAGTTTTTGTTTTTGACTATTGATAAGTATTTTTTATTAATAGGTTATCAAAAACTGTTGGGGTTTCATAATATAAATAAATCAACATGGTTTGTTTTTTTGTGAAACTTAATAGCCTATCAGATCAAATGATTATGTAAATGATAAAATAGGAACCCAGCATAGATAGCGTATTCAAAACAGGAATTAGATTGATTATGTCTCTCCTGAATTTTGATAGCTAATTTCTGAGAATATCGATTGTTTAGATAGAATCGATATTCTTTTTGGTTTTATTAACAAAATAAGGAGAATATTTTTTGAGTTTTAAACTTGATGAAAAGAAAGTAATCGTTGCAAAAATTGCTCATGAAATTTCAAATGCTCAAATTATTGTTTTATCTGAATATCGTGGTTTAAAAGTCAGTCAATTTACCGAGATAAGATCAAAATTACGAGAGGCCGGTATTTTTTTTAAGGTAATTAAGAATACTTTCGTGAGGCGTGCAGTAGAAAATACCCCTTTTTCAGAGCTTGCTCATCAAATGGTAGGGCCCTTGGTTTATGGTATTGGGAAGGATCCGGTCTTAACTGCGAAAATACTTCATGAATTTTCGAAAAATAATGAGAAATTTATTATTAAAGCAGGATCTTTAAATACAGGTTTAATACTAACAAATAAGGATATTGCTGCATTAGCAACTTTACCAAGTCGAGATGAATTGTTGTCTAGCTTGCTGGGAACGATGCAAGCGCCCGTTGCTAAATTTGTTCGTACATTAAACGAGATCCCCACAAAATTTGTACGTGGTTTAGCTGCGGTACGCGATCAGAAACAATAATTTTTATATATTAATAATTTTACATAGGGAAATAATATGGCTATAGCTAAAGATGAGATATTAGATGCGATTGCAAATATGACAGTATTAGAGTTGTCAGAATTAATTAAACAGATGGAGGAAAAATTTGGTGTTTCAGCTGCCGCTGCTGCAGTAGCTGTTGCTGCACCGGCCGCAGCAGCTGCATCAGCTGCTGAAGAACAAACAGAATTTTCTGTCGTTCTGACTTCAGCTGGAGATAATAAAGTTAATGTAATTAAAGTGGTTCGCGCTGTGACGGGTCTTGGATTGAAGGAAGCTAAAGATTTAGTTGATGGAGCACCAAAAGTTGTTAAAGAAGGGATTGCTAAAGCTGATGCAGAGGCGATTCGCAAACAATTCACAGAAGCTGGTGCGGCATGTGATATTAAATAATAGCGATAACAGTTAATACTAAATTAATAGTTTTGGCTGATAGCAATCGCTGGCTATCAGCCTTTGCTCCATTTGACTAATGTAAATTCAGTCTTGATAGTTGAGGTAACCACTTTTTAGTTAGATTCAATAAGCGGTATTTACATTGAATCTTCTGTTCCTGGAGAAAGTTGATGGACTATTCGTTCACCGAGAAAAAACGCATACGTAAGAGTTTTGCAAAGCGAGCAAGTGTATTATCCATACCATTTCTTCTCGCAACTCAGCTGGAATCCTATACATCGTTTTTACAAGCTAATAAGCTAGCAAATTCTCGAAAAAATATCGGTCTACAAGCAGCATTTAATTCGATTTTTCCTATTGAAAGTCATTCTAAAAATGCTCGTTTAGATTTCATTAGCTATAATTTAGGACATCCACCCTTTGATGTGAAGGAATGTCAACAAAGGGGGTTAACTTATGCTTCTCCTTTAAGAGCAAAAGTCCGGTTGACCATTCTTGATAAAGAATCTTCAAAACCAACGGTAAAAGAAGTTAAAGAGCAAGAAGTGTATATGGGAGAGATTCCTCTCATGACCGAAACAGGGTCATTTGTCATAAATGGCACGGAGCGAGTTATCGTGTCCCAACTTCATCGTTCTCCTGGTGTATTTTTTGAGCATGACCGAGGGAAAACGCACTCATCAGGTAAGTTACTTTTTTCTGCAAGAATTATTCCCTATCGTGGCTCTTGGCTTGATTTTGAGTTCGATTCTAAAGATTATGTTTATTTTCGTATAGATCGTAGACGTAAAATGCCGGTGACTACGCTATTAAAAGCCATGGGCTGTACTCCTGAGCAAATTCTCGCAGATTTTTTTGTTTTTGATCACTTTCATTTTTCTAAAAACAAAATTTTGTTTGACCTTGTTCCCGAGAGACTTCGCGGTGAGGTGGCAAGCTTTGACATCGTATCTAGCAATGGCGATATAATAATCCAAAAAGATAAGCGAATCACGGCTAAACACGTTAGGGATTTACAGCAGTCCCAAATAGAAAAAATTGAAGTTCCAGAAGATTTTTTGCTCGGGAAAATTCTAGCTAAGAATATTATAGATCAAAAAACTGGTGAAATCATTGCGCTAGCAAACGATGAGATTACTGAAACAATACTAGAAAAAATAAGAGTTGCTGGGATTAAAGCAGTTACAACGCTTTATATAAATGATCTCAATCAAGGACCTTATATTTCCCTAACTTTACGAACAGATGAAGTCGCTGATCAGTTTTCTGCTCAAGTAGCTATCTATCGCATGATGCGCCCTGGTGAGCCACCAACTGAAGAAGCGGTCATTGCTCTGTTTAATGGTTTATTTTTCTCAGCAGAACGTTACGATCTATCAGTAGTGGGTCGAATGAAATTCAATCGCCGTGTGGGTAGAGCAGAATTAGAAGGACTACCTACGTTAACTCACCAAGATATTATTGATGTAATCAAAATCTTAGTAGAGCTTCGAAATGGAAGAGGTGAAATTGATGATATCGATCACTTGGGAAATCGTAGAGTGCGGTCAGTTGGGGAATTAGCAGAAAACCAATTTAGAGCAGGCCTGGCGCGAGTTGAAAGAGCTGTTAAAGAGCGTTTAAGCCAAGCGGAATCAGAGAATTTAATGCCTCATGATTTAATTAATGCTAAACCGGTATCTGCTGCGGCCCGTGAATTTTTTGGTTCAAGCCAATTATCACAATTCATGGATCAAACGAATCCACTTTCTGAAGTAACACATAAGCGTCGTATATCGGCGCTAGGGCCGGGTGGCTTAACACGTGAGCGTGCTGGATTTGAAGTTAGAGACGTGCATACAACCCATTATGGGCGTGTTTGTCCAATTGAAACTCCAGAAGGACCAAATATAGGATTGATTAATTCTCTTGCGCTTTATGCTCAAACTAATGAATATGGTTTTATTGAAACACCTTACAGAAAAGTTGTCGAAGGAACTGTAACAGATCAAATTGTATTTCTTTCTGCAATTGAAGAGAGTCAGTACGTTATTGCACAAGCGAATGCAAAGTTAGATTCTGATGGGCGATTTATTGATGAAATTGTTTCGTGTCGTCATAGGAACGAATTCACACTCTCTCCAAAAGATCAAATTGATTATGTCGACGTTGCGCCTGCACAGATTGTATCCGTAGCTGCTTCATTAATACCTTTTTTGGAGCATGACGATGCAAATCGTGCATTAATGGGTTCAAATATGCAGCGTCAAGCTGTACCTTGTTTGCGTGCAGAGAAACCACTTGTAGGAACTGGGATAGAGCGCGTGGTTGCTGAGCATTCTGGAACTGCTGTAAGGGCAATAAGAGGTGGGGTTGTTGATTTTGTTGACGCAAATAGAATAGTCATTCGTGTTCATGATGAAGAAACCCTCGCGGGCGATGTCGGGGTGGATATCTATAACTTGATCAAATATACCCGATCCAATCAAAGCACAAATATTAATCAACGGCCGCTTGTTAAGATTGGTGATGTAATCGAACGTAATAATGTCATTGCAGATGGCGCATCAACCGATATGGGGGAGCTTGCATTAGGGCAAAACATGCTCGTTGCATTTATGCCATGGAATGGTTACAACTTTGAAGACTCGATTCTTATTTCTGAACGAGTTGTAGCTGAGGATCGCTTTACATCAATTCATATCGAAGAACTTTCGGTAGTGAGTCGCGATACAAAGCTTGGAACTGAAGAAATTACTGCTGATATACCTAATCTATCCGAACGTCAGCTATCACGGCTTGATGAGTCAGGGATTGTATATATTGGCGCTGAAGTAGAGGTGGGTGACGTTTTGGTTGGTAAAGTTACACCTAGAGGCGAAACGCAGTTAACACCAGAAGAAAAATTACTGCGCGCTATTTTTGGAGAAAAAGCCTCAGATGTTAAGGATACGTCCTTACGAGTACCATCTGGAATCTCTGGAACGGTTATCGATGTACAAGTTTTCACCAGAGAAGGGGTACAGCGTGATAAGCGTTCCAAAAAAATAATTAATGATGAATTAGATCGGTACAAAAAGGATCTGGCTGATCAAATGCGCATCGTTGAAACAGATGTATTTAAGCGCCTTGAAAGATTACTTATTGGAAAAGTAGTTACAGGTGGACCCAAAAAATTAGCAAAAGGTACAGCAATTACCAAAGAGTATCTCGATAGTATTGATTTGCATCACTGGTTTGATATTCGATTGGCTGATGAAGATATAAGCCGGCAATTAGAACAGATGAAAGAAGGGTTAGAACAAAAACAAAAATTGTTTGATAGTGCGTTTGAAGAAAAACGAAAGAAATTGACTCAAGGTGATGAATTACCGCCAGGTGTTCAAAAAATGGTTAAGGTTTATGTGGCTGTTAAGAGGCGGCTACAACCCGGCGATAAGATGGCTGGAAGGCATGGAAATAAAGGGGTTATTTCGAAAATCGTTCCAATAGAAGATATGCCTTACATGGCAGACGGCACGCCAGTCGATGTCGTATTGAATCCACTGGGTGTGCCATCGCGAATGAATGTCGGTCAAATATTAGAAGTACATCTGGGGTGGGCATCTAAAGGTCTTGGTGAGAAAATTGGAGCATTATTACAACAAGAAAAAAGAGTCGCTAAGTTGAGGCCATTTCTCGAAACAATATATAACAGCACTGGTATGAAAGAAGATATCGCATCACTGAACGATGACGAGCTAATTGAATTAGCGAGGAATTTAGTAGGAGGTGTTCCATTTGCTACACCTGTTTTCGATGGAGCAACCGAAGCTGAGATTAAAGCCATGCTAGAGCTTGCTGACTTACCTAAAACAGGTCAAGTAACCCTTTACGATGGTCGAACAGGAGAAGCGTTTGATCGCTCGGTTACGGTTGGTTATATGCATGTATTAAAACTTCATCATCTAGTTGATGATAAGATGCATGCAAGATCAACAGGGCCTTATAGCTTGGTTACGCAACAACCACTAGGTGGTAAAGCTCAGTTTGGGGGGCAACGTTTTGGAGAAATGGAGGTATGGGCCCTAGAAGCCTATGGAGCAGCATATACTTTACAGGAAATGTTAACTGTAAAATCGGATGATGTTGGGGGTAGAACAAAAGTATATGAAAGTATAGTTAAAGGGGACCATAAAATCGATGCAGGAATGCCTGAGTCATTTAATGTACTCGTAAAAGAGATTAGGTCTCTGGCAATGGATATCGATTTAGAGCAATACTAATAAAAAAGCCAGACTAGCATTTTATATAACACCATTAGGATACAGGAGTAAAAATGAGAGCATTGCTTGATTTATTTAAACAAGTAACTCAAAAAGAGGAGTTTGATTCGATCAAGATTGGTCTTGCCTCTCCAGAGAAAATACGTTCTTGGTCATATGGTGAAGTAAAAAAACCTGAAACAATTAATTATCGTACGTTCAAGCCTGAAAGAGATGGTTTGTTCTGTGCCAAAATTTTTGGTCCTGTTAAAGACTACGAATGTTTATGTGGCAAATATAAACGATTAAAGCACCGAGGGGTTATATGTGAAAAGTGCGGCGTCGAAGTAACATTATCAAAAGTTAGGCGTGAACGCATGGGGCATATTGAACTGGCGTCTCCTGTCGCGCATATCTGGTTCTTGAAATCCTTACCTTCTCGATTAGGTTTAGTATTAGATATGACCTTAAGGGATATTGAGCGAGTGCTTTATTTTGAAGCATACGTTGTGACTGATCCCGGTATGACACCCCTGACACAAAAACAATTATTAACAGAAGAAGATTATTTAAATAAAACAGAAGAATATGGTGATGATTTTCGTGCTGCTATTGGAGCTGAAGGTATTCGAGATTTATTAAATAGCATGAATGTTCAAGTGGAGATTGATTCACTCCGGCTTGAGATGCAGAGTACAAATTCTGAAACTAAAATCAAGAAAATTGCAAAAAGATTAAAAGTACTTGAAGCATTTAATAAATCGGGATTGAAGCCTGAATGGATGATTTTGACAGTCTTGCCGGTATTACCACCTGAGTTAAGACCACTTGTTCCTCTGGATGGGGGGCGTTTTGCTACCTCAGACCTCAATGATTTATATAGACGAGTCATTAACAGAAATAATCGGTTGAAGCGATTACTCGAGCTTCGAGCGCCAGAAATCATCGTCAGAAATGAAAAAAGAATGTTGCAAGAATCAGTTGATTCCTTGCTAGATAATGGTCGTCGTGGTAAAGCAATGACGGGAGCTAATAAGCGTCCACTTAAATCCCTGGCAGATATGATTAAGGGTAAAGGAGGACGTTTCCGTCAAAATCTACTTGGTAAACGAGTCGATTATTCTGGTCGATCAGTCATTGTTGTTGGCCCTCAGCTCAAACTCCATCAATGCGGGTTACCGAAGAAAATGGCGCTAGAGCTATTTAAGCCCTTCATTTTTAATAAGCTAGAAGTAATGGGGATTGCTAGCACGATAAAAGCTGCTAAGCGTGAAGTAGAAAATGAAACCCCTGTGGTTTGGGATATCTTAGAAGAAGTTATTCGCGAGCATCCTGTAATGCTAAATCGCGCACCAACGCTTCATCGCCTCGGTATTCAAGCTTTTGAACCTGTGCTGATAGAAGGGAAAGCAATTCAATTACATCCGTTAGTCTGTGCGGCATTTAATGCTGACTTTGATGGCGACCAAATGGCTGTTCATATTCCACTGTCACTAGAAGCGCAGATGGAGTGTCGAACGTTAATGATGTCGACTAATAATATTCTTTCGCCAGCAAACGGAGAGCCCATAATTGTTCCATCTCAAGATATCGTTCTGGGCCTTTATTACATGACTCGTGAAAAAATGTATGCACAGGGTGATGGGATGTTTTTTCAGGATATGGTAGAAGCCCTTCGTGCATACGAAAATGGTGCAGTAGAGCTGAATACCAAAATTCAGGTTAGAATTAAAGAAATCGATATGGTTTCTAAAGCAGAAAAAATCCAGCGCTATGAAACGACGGTTGGTCGTGCATTGTTATCCGAGGTTTTACCAGAGGGTCTCTCTTTTTCACTCGTAAATAAGGTACTCAAGAAGAAAGAGATATCGAAGCTTATTAACGCCTGCTTCCGATTATGTGGATTACGTAAAACAGTCATTTTTGCTGATAAGCTCATGAATTTAGGTTTTACTTATGCAACTCGTGGCGGTATCTCAATTTGTGCAGACGATTTACGGATTCCTGTACAAAAAAATGACATTATTAAATCTGCTGAAGCAGAAGTACAAGAAATAGCAACCCAATATACTTCAGGACTTGTTACTCAAGGTGAAAGATACAATAAAGTAGTCGATATTTGGGGACGTGCTGGTGATCAAGTTGCCAAAGCGATGATGGATCAGTTGAGCGTAGAAAATATCTATGATTCATCTTCAAACGAAATTAAGAAAGACGATCATGGTAAACCATTGATGCAAGAATCATTTAACTCTATCTATATGATGGCTGATTCGGGTGCAAGGGGTTCAGCTGCTCAAATTAGACAACTGGCGGGTATGCGGGGGCTAATGGCAAAACCAGATGGATCAATCATTGAAACACCGATCACTGCAAATTTTCGTGAAGGGTTGAATGTATTGCAGTACTTCATTTCTACACATGGTGCACGTAAAGGGCTAGCAGACACTGCATTAAAAACAGCAAATTCAGGCTATTTAACACGACGTCTTGTCGATGTGACCCAAGATTTAGTGATTACAGAGAATGATTGTGGCACTGAAGATGGTGTTGTTATGAAAGCCTTGATAGAAGGTGGTGAAGTCATTGAGGCACTGAAAGAAAGGTTATTAGGTCGTGTGACAGTACAAGAAGTAATCAACCCAGACAATCAAACGGTATTATATCCCGCAGGTTTTCTGCTTGATGAGAATGCGGTTGAGCAGATTGAGTTTTATGGTGTTGATGAAGTTAAAGTGCGAACACCGCTTACCTGTGAAACCCGTTATGGATTATGCGCTAAGTGTTATGGTCGTGACTTGGGAAGAGGTTCTCTCGTTGATGTGGGTGAAGCCGTTGGTGTCATTGCAGCGCAATCGATTGGAGAGCCTGGTACACAGCTAACCATGAGAACTTTCCACATTGGGGGAGCAGCTTCGAGAACTGCAGTGGCAAGTCAAATCGAAAGTAAATCAAATGGTGTGATTCAATATTCAAACTCTATCCGTTATGTAAAAAATTCTCGTAATGAATTAATTATTATTTCGCGGAGTGGTGAAGTGATCATTTCTGATGATAATGGTCGTGAGAAAGAACGCCATAAAATTCCTTATGGAGCTACATTACTCGTTCATGATGGTGATGCCGTGAAAATTGGTAAGGTACTTGCGTCATGGGATCCACATACACGGCCGATCATTACTGAGTATAGTGGGAAGGTTCGTTTCGAGAATGTAGAAGAAGGTGTAACAGTAGCTAAGCAAATTGATGATATCACCGGTTTGTCCACACTTGTGGTTATTGATCCGAAACGCCGGAGTACTTCAAGCCAATCCAAAGGATTGCGACCGTTAGTTAAATTCTTGGATGAAAATGAGAAAGAAATTAAAGTGGCCGGTACTGACGTATCAGTAAGTATTACATTCCAAATTGGATCTATTATTACGGTACGTAATGGTCAGCAAGTATCAGTTGGTGAAGTTCTAGCACGAATTCCGCAAGAAACTTCAAAAACGCGTGATATTACTGGTGGTTTACCACGTGTTGCTGAACTATTTGAAGCTCGTTCGCCCAAAGATGCTGGCTTGCTGGCGGAAGTGACTGGTGTTGTGTCCTTTGGTAAAGATACCAAAGGTAAGCAACGCCTGGTTATTACAGATCTTGATAACGTTTCTCATGAGTACTTGATCCCTAAAGATAAGCATGTCATGGCTCATGATGGTCAAGTCGTAAATAAAGGTGAAATCATTGTGGATGGTCCGGCTGATCCGCAAGATATTTTACGATTACAGGGTGTAGAGGTATTAGCGCGCTATATTACGGATGAAGTACAGGATGTTTATCGATTACAAGGTGTAAAAATTAACGATAAGCATATTGAAGTAATCGTTAGACAAATGCTACGTCGCGTCCAGATTACTGAAGCGGGGGATACTTCATTTATTCCTGGGGAGCAAGTTGAAAGAGCGGATGTATTGATTGAGAATGAAAAAGTATTGGCTGAAGGGAAAATTCCTGCAGCTTATAACTATATACTACTAGGTATCACTAAAGCTTCGCTTTCGACTGATTCATTCATTTCGGCAGCTTCCTTCCAAGAAACGACTCGTGTATTGACTGAAGCCGCAATTATGGGTAAACGGGATGAGTTGCGAGGTTTAAAAGAGAATGTGATCGTTGGTAGGCTTATCCCTGGTGGAACAGGATTGTCTTTCCATAATATTCGTAAGAAACAAAAAGCAAAATCTTCTACCGAGTCTAATTTATTAGCAGAAAAGAGTAATGGAGAAGTTGATAATGTTACTCCAATTAACGATAACATGGCCTAAGTAAATTTTTGACTATTATCTGCGGTAGTTTTTTAAGTTGTACATAGCAAATCAATAAAATTCCACCCATATTTTCATTAGAAAAATTTTTAATGAAAATATGGGTTTGCTCCAAAAAATCTGCGATCTTCCATTAATGACAGGTTACCAATATACCTTGTCAGTTTTCGCAGCTATCTTTAATAAATTCCCTTTTTTTGAATGATCATCTAACATGATCAAAAAGAATATTGCAGTGCTATCAAGGATTGGTAACTCTCTGTCATGGTTCAGTAAAATAAATCTCATAAAATTTTGCAGATGAGCTTGCGGGAAATTTCACAATCTAATTTTTTTCAAAAAGTTAAAATTGATCGAGCGCATATTGATGTACTTTTTCAATCGTTAAAGAATCGTGGTTATTCTTTGGTTGGCCCAAAGATCAGTGAAGGTGCAATTATTTACGATTTCCTGGATGTTGTTGATGAGCTGCCGATCGGATGGACAGACGAGCAAGAAGCTGGAACTTATCGTATTAAGCAACGAGAAGATCAAACTTTATTTGGCTATAACTTAGGTCCCCATTCTTGGAAGCAGTTTTTATTTTCTGCGCGCAAAAGAGTCTGGCAAGGACAGAAAACATCTGAGGGTAGTTTCAAAACGGTACAGGAAATAGCGACGCAATCTCAGCGCTATGCATTTATTGGTGTTCGATCTTGTGAATTACATGCGATCCAAATCCAGGATCGGGTTTTTATGAACAGTCAGTATCAGGATACTGAATATAAGCAGAAACGGGCAGATAATTTCATTGTAGCGGTTAATTGCGGGCAAGCCGGAAAGACTTGTTTTTGTACTTCCCTAAATACCGGCCCTAGAGTAAGTCAAGGTTATGATCTTGCATTAACCGAAATTCTTGATAGTGGTACACATTATTTTGTGGTGGAATCTGGCAGTGAGCGAGGATTAGCCGTGTTGCAGGAATTACCCTGTCAATCTGTCAGTAATAACGATTTAGAAGCGGTTGATAAATGTATCGAGAAAGCGGTCGGGCAAATGGGTCGTGCTATCGATACCACGGATATCAAAGCGTTTCTTTATCGAAATTACGATAACAAACACTGGCAGAAATTAGAAGAAAGATGCCTGACTTGTGCAAACTGTACCATGGTTTGTCCTACTTGCTTTTGTTCAAAAATTGAAGATACGACGGATTTGACCGGAGAATATGCCGAACGGTGGCAAACCTGGGATTCTTGTTTTACGATGGATTTTTCATATACTCATGGTGGCGCTGTGCGCGCTTCAACTCAATCACGTTATCGTCAATGGTTAGTGCACAAACTCGCAAGTTGGATTGATCAGTTTGGGACATCAGGCTGTGTTGGTTGTGGTCGTTGCATTACGTGGTGTCCAGTTGGGATCGATTTAACGGAAGAAATAAAAGCACTGAAACAAGCTGAGCGTGAAGCGAAAAATGGTGAAAATTAGAAATATAGAAGCATTATTGCTGGAATCGCCTTTTTTTCAATCCTTTCCACAGGATCATCTCAGATTACTCGCTGAATGCAGTGAAATCGTTCATTTCAATGAAAATGAATTGTTATTGACCGAGGGAGAGAAAGCAGATTATTGCTATCTCATTTTGAGTGGAGGTGTTGCGATCGAGAGTCATTACCCAGGCCGGGAAGCGCTGGTTGTTTCAAAAGTGACGACACAGGGTATCGTTGGTTTTTCATGGTTGTTTCCTCCTTTTCGTAATCAATTCGATGCGCGTGCTGTGACTCGCGGGTCTGCAATAAGGCTCAATGGGTCCTGCTTGTTGCCTATCATCGAAAGTGATCATGCATTGGGATATCATTTATTAAAAGGCTTTTCAGCGATCATGCTGCAGCGAATGCAATCGGCTCGTCGGCAAATGCTGGACGTTTTTGGTCAATCAAAAAACTAGCTCGATGTCACTACAAGCTTTACTCAATAATCCAATGGAGCCGACTCCATTCCGAATTCTACGAGTAAAGCAAGAATTAAAGGATTGTTTTACGCTTATATTGGATTGTAAACAAACACCTTTTCACTTTGCACCCGGTCAATTCAATATGCTTTATATATTTGGCCATGGTGAAGTTCCGATTTCCATGAGTGGAGATCCTAATCAACCCGAGTTACTTGTGCATACCATCCGGAATGTAGGGTCGATTACTGCAGCGTTAGAACAGCTAAGGGAAGGTGATTTTGTTGGGGTTCGGGGTCCCTTTGGGAGTCCATGGCCACTTTCTGAAGCTAAAGGAAAAGATATTGTTATTTTAGCGGGTGGATTGGGTCTTGCACCTTTGCGGCCAGTTATTTATCACACCCTGGAAAATCAGCGTGATTATAAAAAAATAACGTTATGCTATGGTGCACGTAATCCCGAAGCGATATTATTTTCGGATGAGCTTGAACAATGGACCCATCGACTCACGGTGGAATTGACGGTTGATAGCGCTGGGCCAGGTTGGTCGGGACACGTAGGGGTGATTACCGATAGATTGCAACAACAAACGATTGCTTTAACGAATACCCTCGCCTTTATTTGTGGCCCAGAAATTATGATGCGTTATAGTGCTTATGCTTTAATGGATAG
>ERZ724526.1083-NODE-1083-length-14778-cov-5.720030_pt1 | contig 14778 bp, 17 predicted proteins | sample MGYA00376059_ERZ724526 | MGnify/ENA primary metagenome ERZ724526 (study PRJEB28724, sample SAMN07190883) | activated sludge metagenome | isolation source: activated sludge of sewage treatment plant in Hong Hong | place: Hong Kong | collected 2016-03-17 ... | reverse complement strand
CACGATCTCCACTTCACACCTTTGCTGACGGAAGCACAGGTGCAACGCCGGGTGCAGGAAATAGGCGCCGCCCTGACCACACAGTTCGAAGGACAAAACCCGATGTTTATCAGCATATTAAGCGGTGCATTTGTATTTGCGTCCGACCTGATACGGGCATTCAGGGGCAACTGCGAGATCGGTTTTGTCAAACTCGCATCCTATAGCGGCACCCGCTCCACCGGATCGATCCAGACGGTCATGGGTCTGGAGAAAGACCTTTCAGGCCGGCATGTGATCGTGGTGGAAGACATTGTCGACACCGGCCGTACCTTGCATTATTTTATCGGTCAGTTACAGCAACAATCGCCGGCCTCGATCTGCACCGTCACCTTCCTGCGCAAACCCGAGGCTGCCCGTTTTTCGGTACAGGTCGACCATGTCGGCTTCGATATCGACGACAAATTTGTGGTGGGCTACGGGCTTGACTATGAGGGACTCGGCAGGAATTTGCCCGGCGTTTACCAATTGCCGGAACAGTAGTATCCTACTCCGCCGGCAACACGCGGTCTTTCAGCAACAAATCGATATATGCCCCGGCGCCCGCTTTGTTCGGGTGCATGAAGTCGCCGAAAAATGCAGGATTTTCCAGCGCCTGCCGGTAATCATGAACGGGCAGGCCTGTCGCCTGTTCCACTGCGACCTTGAGCGCATCGAGGTTTTTCACCTGAAATGAAGGGAAATAAGGGCTGATGACCAGCTCCACCGTTACGCCTTTTTTGCTAGCGCTGTCCACCAGCGCCTGTAGTTGCCCGACGAGATCGGGATGCACTTCCAGGTCATAGGAGCGCCCGCCCGCTTCAGCAGCAAGTTGCGGCGCGACGACGCGGTCGAGCAGCCAGTCGCTGTCGGTTTTGTTGCGGTGGTACAGCACCCTTTGAAATACTTCGCCGTTGAACCGGTACAGGGCCGAAATCCGGCCGGCCCGCCATATGTCAGGCAACTTGCTGTTTATCAGACTATCCAGACGAAACGACCGGCCGGCAAAAGGCAGAAAAGCCGCGATCAGGGCGTCGTTCGAACGATCGCACAAAGTGATGTCTACGATCATTTTTTTCGGCGCCGGATAACGGTCGAGGTAGTCCTGTACCAGCACCCCGGCCAGGTCGGCAGGCAAACCGTTATAACTCATGTTGAATGTTCGGAGGCCCGTCTTTTCTTCGATAAAGGGTTGGTAAAACGTCAGGCCGCGCGAGTTGCCCACAAACAACAGGTCTGCCCCGGCCTCTCCCCGGTACAGGCGGGAATACCGGAACAGGCTTGCATCGGCCTGCCGCTGCAGCAACAACCCGCCGAGCCGGTCGCCGGCCAGCAGGAGTGTCAAAAACCCGGAGAACCAAAGCAGGTGTTTCATCGGTTAAAACTGAAAATAGATGAAGGCGTTCGATCCAAAAGTGCCGAAAAAGGCGATCAGCCAAAGTAAAACGGCAAAAGCAGCCATGCGGAAGCCCGGTCGCTGCACCTGGCGTACATTCCAGTGGTAACGGATATTCGAGAGTTCGATAGCCAGCAGAATACCGATCAGCAGGAAGCCTTTTACGACCTGAAACTTATTCACAACAGCCCCCATATTGAATCCTTCCAGACTGCCGATACCCGAGATCACCCGGTTGGCCGTTGAAAAACTGTCGCCCCCCGCCAGCCCGATGCTTCCGCTCCGGAAGTACACCCATGCCAGCAGAGTCAGGCTGTACACAACGGCAACTTCGATAACCTGATTCAGCATGCCCGGTAGCCGGGTAAAATGGACAAAACGCCGCCATACCGGAGCCACCGTGCGTTGCAGGATGAGAAACACCCCATGCAGCAATCCCCAGAAGACAAACGCCCAGTTGGCGCCGTGCCACAATCCGCCAAGCAGCATGGTGAGCATATTGTTCCGGTAAGTCGCCCATGCCCCCTGCCGGTTGCCGCCAAGCGGGATGTACAGGTAATCGCGCAACCAGGAAGAAAGCGATACATGCCAGCGCGTCCAGAACTCGCTGAAACTCCGGGAGAAATAAGGCGTGCGGAAGTTTTCCGGAAAACCGAAACCCATCATACGGGCGAGACCAATGGCAATGTCCGAATACCCCGAAAAGTCGCAATATATCTGGAAGGAATAAAAAACCACCCCGATCAGCAGGTGCAGGGAACCGAAGGATTCGGGCGCCTCAAATACCTGATCCACAAACGGCGCAAGGCTGTCGGCAATGGCTACTTTTTTGAAAAAACCCCACAATACGCGCCCTGACCCCGAATACAGGTTGTGCCAGACAAATGGCCGGTCGCTCCGCATCTGCGGCAGCAGGTCGGCTGCGCGTACGATAGGTCCCGCCACCAATTGGGGAAACAGGGCGATGAATGTGGCAAAGCGCAGCAGCGAAGGTTCCCAGTCAATCTGACGCCGGTACACGTCGATGGTGTACGACATGCTCTGGAAAGTGTAAAAAGATATCCCCACCGGCAGGATGATGTTCAGCGTCGCCCAGGAAGGCGTCAAACCGGCCGCCGAGAAAGCAGAAGTGATGTTTTCAACGAAAAAGTTAAAATATTTGAAAAACCCCAAAACACCGAGATTCATGCACATACTGGAGACCAATACTGCTTTTCTGCCCCAGCCTGTCCGTGCGACAATAGCGGTAAACTTTCCAAAGTTGCGCAGGGCCGGGCTACCGGCATCGCACCGTTTGAGGGTAGCATCCGGAGCATCCAGATAACTGATCCACAGCCCAAACCACCAATCCATCACCGTCGAAAATGCGATGAGCGCAAGGAAACGCCAGTCCCACCAGCCATAAAATACATAACTGGCCAACAGACAAAAACCCATGCGCATGCGCCCGCGTGTACCAAAGTACAGCGGAAAAAAAACGGTGATAAAAATCAGAAAGGAAAGGCTATTGAAGACCATGGTAAGGAGTCGCCATTTTCATCATTCATCATTCATCGTTAGTCCTATTTTCTTTTTTACCACGGCATACCCCAATCCGTTGAGGTGAATACCGTCAGACGTGAACTGCGCCGACAATTTGCCTGTGGCGTCGGTCAGTTCGTTGTACAGATCGACGTAGGGAAGGGCAAAATCCCTGGCTATACGAGCGATGCCGGCATTGAGCGCCTGTATTTCCGTATTATCGGTTTGTAACGACCGGATATCCGTATTTACAGGCAGTACACTCAACAGCACGAGTTGCGCATCGGGTTGTTCCCGCCTGATCCTTTGCACTATGTCGCGATAGCGCGGTTCGATTTCCTCCGGAGATTTTCCCCAGAGCAGGTCATTCACGCCGACCAGCAGAAACACCTTCGACGGCGCGTGTCGCAGGACTTCGTCCAGGCGACCCAGGATGCCCTCTACATGATCGCCGCCGATGCCGCGGTTGAGTACATGCGGCAGGTCGCTGTACATTTCCTGCCATTCACACTGTTCGATCTGGCTGTCGCCAAGAAATACAACAGCGCCGGACCGGGCGGGCATGCGTTCGAAGAGCGATTTGCGGTGTTGATACATGGCTGACTCACCGTGTAACAAACGTTGCAGTGCCAGTTTCCAGCCACCCACGCGGTTCACCGCATACAGTATACCGGCGGCCAGAAGCAGGTTGAGCAAGAAAGAAATGATCAAAAAACGTTTCATATAAGTACCGGGACTTAGTAATCGCGCTGTTCAAATAAGGCGGTCCACCGTCGGCTGACTGGTTCGAACAACCAGCCGGCCAGCAGCGCCAAGGCAGCGAAAGGTAACAAAGACAGGCTATTCACGGCGATACCGGCTGCATGGAGCGCCCTGATATACGATTCAAGAACAAACACATGCACCAGGTATAAGGAATAGGAAAAACTGCCGACCCAAAGAAAAAACCGGTTAAGTTGAGGCAACATATTTTCACTCAACCGATACAATGCAATGCACAGGGCGGTATACCCCAGCAAGGCTGGAATGTCGTTAAATATCTTGCCTGTTGCGCCGAATTGAAGGGTAAAGAGCAGCATTAACCCGCTGAACAACAGCCCTGCCGGAAGGTATACCCACGCCGGGTAACGCCAGAAGTCGCCGCGGAGCCAGGCGCGGGTATCTTTCCCCTCATACCGCCCGGCCAGGACCATCCCCAGCGCAAACTCCCATAAAAATTGCAGAAAAAAACTATTCCAGACACGCTGATGGCCTTTTCCGAGCCACCATACCAACAACCACCAGAATACGGACAACAACAGGCTCAGGGCCAAAAACTTACGATTATCCGGCAGCCGTTTTTTAAGCCGGTACAAAAACGGATATACCAGGTAAAATTGAAGGATGGCGCTGATAAACCAGAAATGCCCCCCAAAACTTTCGATATACCGCTCCGAAAACATTTGATACAAACCCGCTCCGGCCAGCCAGGCGTCAAAACCATCGGGGAAAACATCCCAAAAAACGGCGGCTAAAACACTGATAGTCAGAGCAAGTACATATGGAAGCCAAACCTTTGTCAGCCTGCGCCGGTAAAAGTCGGTAATCCGGTATCCGGCGCCTGAAAGCCCCAGGCCAAAACCCGACAACAGAAAAAACAGGTGTACCCCCGTGCCGCCAAACGCTGTGGCTTTTTGCCAAAGCCCCGGCAGGTCGGCGCGTTGCAGCCCGTGGTAACACACGATGGTGAAAATCGCATACCCCCTGGCAAAATCGATGTAGGTTATCCTGCCCCTCCTGTTCATGGCCGGCCGGTTGGCGCTATTTGTCCAGCACCTCGTCTACCGATACCACCTTGCGGTGTTCGGTATGTTTAAAATTTTTATCCGGATCGCGCATCCTGAACAACCCGACCAGCTGGCGCCACATAAACAGCGGTGCGCTGCGGGCAGCCTTCCAGACCGGAGGAGGCGCATGGTCGAGTTTGAGGCACCAGAAGATATTGAGGATGAATATAAACACAGCAGCCACAACCGCCTCCGACCCGTGAGGCGAAATGGAAATGCCGAGCAAAACCAAAACGACTGCCATGCCGATCAAAATAAACATCGGCATGGCAAAGGTGACCAGTCCAAAGTATAACTGATTGAAACTGAAACGTGTAATCCCCAGCCAGATGAGCCCGGTGGCATTCGGAAGGTTTTGAAAATAGGAGTACAGCCAGCGGCTGCGCTGTGTTTCCACCGCTTCGCCCGTTTCCACCTTTTCATCGTAAACGATAGCCTGGCGGGCATAGGCGATCTTTTTATCCTGCCGAAGGAGAAAGTTCTGGAGGATTTTGTCCTCCTGAAGCATCTTTTTTCGCTGTTGTTGCCCGTGCCGGATCTCCGAACTCGCCAGATAGGTTTCATACAAACCCGCTTCCGTTGCCATACCCGACCCGCTGATTACCGCAGAGCAGCCGAGCATGTGCGGCACATAGCGTTCGGTATAGTTTTTATAATGTTCGCCAAGGCTGTCGAGTGCAGCGTAGGTGGTGTCCAGGTTTTTGGCCTTTCGCTGCCCCTGGATACAGAAATAACCCGCATTGGCGTATTTGTTGATTTCTTCCAGAAACTGCGGATGCGCCAGGTTGTCGGCATCAAAGATGGCAATATAATCGTGGCAGTGCTTGAAGTGCTGCGCTGCATAGATGATGCTTTTGATCTTCAGTCTCAGCGGATTCACAGGCCGAAGCAAAACAAACCGCTCGTCGTGTATGCCCGGATCAAAGTCAGGGCACTCGTCGGCGACAAGGTAAATGACAAAATTCCGGTGCGTCTGTCGCAACAGCGACTGCACCAGCGGCACTGCGATTTCGGCGTTTTTGTAGGCGGTGATTATGCAGGCATAATCAAAGTTCCGTTCGGGAAAATACCGGGGTATCAGTTTCTCCTTACCCAATAAGCGGGCTACCGCTACCGTGATAAACGGGAACGTCAGCTCGGCGATGAAGAGCTCCGCGACAATAACATATATGGTATGGAGTACCTGCGTTATCACAATGTTGCTAGGAAGTTACGGTTTCGGAACCTGCAATGTGGTCTGCGTTTTCATAAGTGTTTTGGGATGGCGTACAAAGGTTCCACCAAACACCCTGCAAAAATGCATCCATATTCCGCCATTCCGCCCGCCACGTAAATATCAGGATATTTTTAGGAAGAACAACGACCATCAGGAACAGCAAAAAAACGGCAAACTGCCACCCGCTGATATTGCGGCGCATGAACAAAATGCGGTTTCGCGAGAGGTAATATGTTTTGATGGGACCAAGCCCTTTTACCGTACTGCTTTCCTTATGCCATACGCAGGCACGCGGCTCGACCCACACACCATACCCCGCCCGGCGGACGCGTTCGCACCAGTCCAGTTCCTCATAGTACAGAAAGTAATCCTCCCGCATGGGTCCGACGGCTTTCAGGACGTTGGAAGACATGAACATGGCTGCGCCGTGGGCATAAGCCGTTTGCCGGGGTATATCAAATTGCCCGCGATTGGTTTCGCCGGCGCCAATTGTCCGGTTCCTCCCGGTAAACGGATTGACCTGCGTCATGCCTGCGTATTGAATTACGGCAATCGGCGGATGTTGCGCGGGAGGGTAACAAATGAGCGGGCTGACAATACCGACCTGCGGGTTGTTTTCGGCAAAATGCACCAGTTGCGCGATACAGTTGTTCGTGAGTTCCGCGTCATTGTTCACCAGAAACAGGTAGTCGCCTGTTGCCATCGACAAACCGATATTGTTGCCGCCTGCAAAACCCAGGTTGTGCGAACTGCGCACAAAAACCACCTCCGGGTACTGCCGGAATATCTGCTCCGGGTTTTGGGCGCTGCCGTTGTCGACCACAATAATTTCCAGGTTGTGGAAATCCTGCCGACGGATGCTGTCGAGCAGGGCACAGGTCAGCAGTTCCTGGTTGTAATTGACCGTAATGATGGAAACGAGTGGTGTACGCATGATCCCTGGGGGGGATTGGGGGTTATACGTCTTCTTTTTGGACAAAAGCCCCGAATGTTTTCATAATGATCTGTAGATCAGTCCATATGCTGTACTTTCTGGCGTAGGCGATATCGAGTTCAATGCGCTCTTCGGCACTCATGTCCGGGAAATCACGCTTGGTTACCTGCCACAGCCCCGTAATACCTGCAGGAGCCAAAAAGCGTGTGCTCCATTCGTCGCGGGTAAGCATTTCTGCCTCGTAGACCGGCAAGGGGCGGTTGCCGACCAGCGACATTTCCCCGCGCAATACATTGATCAGTTGCGGCAATTCGTCGATGCTGTACTTCCGGATAAAACGCCCGACCCGGGTGATGCGCGGGTCCTGGGCAAATTTGATGAAGACCGCGCCATTGCCGCTCAGTCCGTACAGGTTGAGGTGCTGAAGTTCGGCAATCTGCTGATCGGCGCCCTGGTACATCGAACGGAACTTGATAAAATCGAATACACGGTAATCTGCTCCGACCCGCTTGGAGTAGTAAAAAACCGGCCCTTTGGATTCCAGAATGATCGCCAGGGCGACCGGCAGCCAGATTAGCGAGGATAGCGCGATGCCCAGAACGGCCCCTACAACGTCGAACACCCGTTTGACGAATGGAGTCTGGTATTGATAACTTTCACGCTGAATGGAAGCACCTATTTCCAGCAGCCGCGATTTGAACTGATTCAGAAACGCCAGTCTCTTTTCCAGCAGACCCCACTTCACCGGAGCGGTATAACAATCGTCGATACCGTTTTCCAGCAAGAATTGCCGGTCGACCGGCTTCGGATCATCTGTACAGACAATAAAAGGCACATAACGAAGATCGGGGTGCTCCTTTAGTTGCGCAGCCAATTCAAAATTGTCGTGCCGCAGCCACTCCAGGTTGCAAAAGACGGCATAAGGCAACTGGAATGTATGCAAATCGGCAACGCGTTGCTCCAGCCAGTCCAGCGCCTCGCCGGCGTAGTTGATGATCTCGAAATAGTACGTTTTGTTTTCGTAGGGAAACCCGTGGATATTGGCATCGAAACTTTTTTCAAACCCGATAAAAAGCAATTCGCGGCTGGCTAGAGAGGGTGTCGGCTGAGAAAAATTAAAATTCATAAGAAGTGCGGGACGTGATGATCTGTTGATTATGGAATAAGAATAAGCGCAACAATTTGCCGGGTGCTAACCGATTATTTGCGCGAGTCGCTCCTGCAGGGTTACCGGGCTGAAAGGTTTGCGGATATAGTCGCGTGCACCGAGTTGTCTGATACGGTTTTCCTCTTCGTCATTGCCCGATCCGCTGATAACAACCACCGGAATATCTGCATACATGCCGCTGCAACGCAACCCGGTAATAAATTCAATGCCGTCGAGGCCAGGCATGCCGATATCGGTCACAATCGCATCGGGCAGGATGCCCTTACCCAGCCAGGTCATGGCATCCAGGCCGTCCCTGGCGCCCACTACCTCAAAGTTTCTGGACAAAAACGCCCCCATCAGGTATCGCAGGCTGTCGTGGTCTTCTACGAGAAGTATTTTCCTGTTCATAGATAAAAAGTTCGGATGCCGTTGTGCGAGCAGGTAATTGCGGCATCCCTGTCTTTACAAAGATGATGCCGTCATGCCTGTGTTCCGCGAGTACCCGTTTGAGGCTGACGTTTGTCACAAACTATTGATCCAGAAAGACTTCGGTAAAAAGGTAAGAATCAGGCGGTTTTACATGGCGATTACCGGATATGGATTTTGCACACCCGCCCGCGAATAGGTAAAAGAATCGGACTTTTGCTTATATCAGACATTCTGAAGTCCCCTGAAGGATGTACCCGGCGACAGGTACGGGCGGCATATTTGTTTCAATGGCTACTTTTGCCCATCCGCAGCCATCAGCACTTTCATGGACACGACAATACTCAAGGCAATATTCTGGACAGGGTTTTTGATTATTCTATATGCCTACCTGGGTTATGGCGTCCTGTTGTTTCTGATCGTGCGTGTCAAACGCCTGTTTATCAATACCATCCATACGACGGCTGCCTATGAACCTGACCTGGCTTTTATCGTCTGTGCCTATAACGAGGAAGACTGGATCGAAAAAAAGATTGTCAATTCACTGGCGACTGACTACCCCCGGGAACGCATCCGGTTTGTCTTTGTAACCGATGGCTCCGACGACCGCACGGCCGAGATTGTCCGGTCCTTTCCGTACCCGGAGCAGGTGCAATGGCTGCACCTGCACAAACCGGAACGCCGGGGCAAAATCGCCGCCTTTCAGCGCGCTATGGAGTACATAGAAGCCTCTGTCGTGGTCAGCACCGACGCCAATACCCTGGTTAACAGGGAAGCGGTACGGCGCCTGGTCCGCCATTTCTCCGATCCGAAGGTTGGTGCAGTAGCAGGCGAAAAACGCATCCAGATGGATAGCCGCGCCGATGCGGGCAGTGCTGGAGAGGGCATTTACTGGCGATATGAAAGCCTGTTAAAAAAATGGGACGCCGAACTTTGGACGGTCGTGGGGGCTGCCGGAGAGCTGTTTGCTTTTCGCCGGGAAGCCTATATAGCAGTGCCCTCCGATACAATCGTGGAAGACTTTTACCTCACCATGCGCATTGCACAAAATGGGTACCGGGTTCAGTATGAGCCGGATGCATTTGCCGTAGAAACGGCTTCGGCCTCTATTGCGGAGGAGCTAAAGCGCAAGGTGCGTATTGCAGCGGGCGGCCTTCAGGCTGTGGTGCGCCTGGCGCCGCTGTTGAATTTTTTTCGCTACGGTGTGCTGAGTTTTCAATACATCTCCCACCGGGTGCTGCGCTGGACGCTGGCGCCGATTTTTCTGCCCGTGTTGCTGGTGGTGAATACGATGCTGGCCGTCCGTGGGGAAAAGGGATACCTGATTTTCCTGATCGTCCAGCTGCTATTTTACCTGGCCGCTTTTTTCGGCTTTTTAATGGAGCGACAGAAAATGAAGGTGAAGGCCTTTTTCGTCCCTTACTATTTCTGTCTGATGAATTACTCCATGTACGCAGGCCTGGTTCGCCTGCTGCGCGGCAGGCAATCGGTGCTCTGGGAGCGTGCAAAACGCGCTTAGGAAAGATAAGCCCGCAGCATCCAGGCCATTTTTTCGTGCCGCTCCATCAGCCCGGTCAAAAAATCACTGGTTCCCAGGTCTTTGTATTCGTCTGCAGTGCGTGTGACATCGCTGCGCAGCACCCGGATAATCGTTTCGTGGTCGTCGAGCAGAGTGCGCAGGATGTTTTCCTGTTTGCTCATGTCGATCGCATCTTCCGTTAACCTGGTGTTTTGGCGGAATTCGGCAAGCGTGGCTACAGGAAAATAGCCCAGCATCCGCACACGTTCGGCTACTTCGTCGATCACTTCATCCAGCTGGGTATATTGTTCTTCAAAAAACTTGTGCAGTTCGGAAAAACCCGGGCCCGTTACGTTCCAGTGGGCATTACGCGTTTTGACATAAAGCGTGAATTCATCGGCCAAGAGCATGTTTAAAAGATTCGAAACCGACAGCAGGTGCTTGTCGGGTATTCCAATATCAGGTTTCATAAATCGCTTTTAAAGGATAAAAGATCAGGTGAAACAGCCGGTTTTTGAGAACTGCCATGCGTTTCAATTTGAAACAAACAGTCGCAAACCGGGCTGCAGTTTCATATATTGGGTAACAACCAGGCATGGGCACTGTTCGCCCGTTGCTACCCTTTTGATCGGAAAAATACATGATCAGGCGTGCCAAACCCCGGTTATTTGTCAAAATACTGCTTCAGGTCAGAATAAAACGTCTCGAACGCCGCAATGCCCTCCGGGGTGATGCGGCAAATGGTGAGCGGGTAATTGTTCTTGTAGGTCTTTTCCACCGAAATATAGCCGGCATCCTGTAGTTTACCGATCTGCACGCTCAGGTTACCGGCGGTGGCGCCGGTTTTTTCTTTCAGCAGGTTAAAGTCTGCATCCCGCACCGCCATCAGAAACGACATCAAGGCCAGACGCAACTGGGAAAGCAGCAATGGATCAAGATCTTTGTACATGGCGACGCGATTGAGCATTAAGTAAATAGCCGGGGATCAGGTAACCCAGGACGGCCGTTGCGGCCTGCAACAGCAGGTGTTGCGGCGGACTTAAGAAAAGGCACCACAGCGCACCGGCCCAAATGACAGCAGCACCGAATATTAAAGGTCTGAACCGCAACAGGATACCGAACATGAACGTGGCAAAGCCCACCAGTATCAAAATAAAAGGTACGGGAGAGAGGCCGCCCCTGATAGCGGTTGGAATGGATATGGTCATGGAAATGCCAAAACCCAACCAGATCAGCCCATACCAGCTGTGCATGACGTTTTGCGTCCGCTCGTTTTTGTTGCGCCGCCATTCATACAACAAGGCAACAGGTACACCCACCACCACCATGACGATCCAGGCAATATCCGGACGCTCGACCGGCTGAATTTCCCACAAATAATAATGCGCAATACTGGCAAACACTACCAGCCAGCCCCACAACAAAAAGTGAAAGCCGTTTTCCCGAAAGGAGTGTTTGGCAATATCTATGGTTTCGCGGATGACGCGCAGACTTTCCTGTGGTGTAAGGGTTTTTTCTTCGTTTTCCATTGTAAGGTGTCGGTTTGTTAAGTAATAAGGCACAAATAAATAAACTAGTTTACAAAATAAACTAAATTATCGACAAAAATATTCTCTTGCGCTCCGAATCGTCGGAAATATGTCGGAAAAAACAGATATTCGTAGCTATTAAATCTAACCCGCTTCAATATGCCCTCCGATACCTACCGTGCCATAACCGCCTGGGCGGAAGAAGACCGCCCCCGTGAAAAACTACTGCTGAAAGGCAAACAGAGCCTGACCGACGCCGAACTCCTGGCCATCCTGATCGGCTCGGGCACCATCGGCGAAAGCGCCGTCACCCTCGCACAGCGCATCCTGGCTTCGGCCAACGACGACCTGAGTGAGCTCGGCAAAAAATCCCTGAAAGAATTACAAAAATTTAAAGGCGTGGGTTTGGCCAAGGCCATCACCATAGCTGCGGCGCTCGAACTGGGCCGGCGCCGGGAGTCGACCAAACCGCGCACACGCCCGCGCATCACCTGTTCACAGGATGCGTTCCAGGTCATAGCCCCTACCCTTGTCGATCTGGGCCACGAAGAGTTCTGGTTGTTGTTGCTCAACAAGGCCAACGAAGTAGTCGCGCATTCGCGGCTCAGCACCGGTGGCATGAGCGGCACGGTGGTAGATGCCAAACTTGCTTTCAGGACGGCAATCGACGCCGGCGCTGCCGGGATTATTGCCGTACACAACCATCCTTCCGGCAACCTGCAACCCAGCCAGGCCGATCTGGAAATCACCAAAAAACTCCGACACGCAGGGGCTTTGCTCGACCTTCCCCTGCTCGATCACCTGATCGTATCGGAACGGGGATATTACAGTTTTGCCGATGAAGGAACTTTATAGCAGGAATCAATTACCTTTATAGGCCGCTATTTCCCCAAAGGCTTGTCTTTTATCTCAGAACAGGTAATCGAACAAAACGAAACCAGCAGGATATAATGCAACACTTTACCAGATCTCTGTGGTGGAGCGCAGTAATTGGTATGGCCGGATTTATTACGGGCTGCCAGTTTGGCTCCCCATGCCGCGAATTGACAGGACAATGGACCAACAAGGAAGGCCAGTTTTTTGTGTTCGAACCCAACGGACACGCTTACTGGCTGGTAAAATTTGGAAGCGAGTTTGACACCTTTCCCATTCGCTACCATTACGACTGCAAAAAGAACCCGTTAAGGCTGGACCTGACAGGTTTCAAGGCCGGACCGCTGACGGGCAAAACGCTTTACGGTATTCTGGAATGGACGAGCGACACCTCCTTCCGGTTCGACGGCGAACCGGGCCTTTCCCCCGATGTTCGCCCGGAAACCTTCAACAGTGAACAAACCCAGCGCTTTTTCCTGGATAAGACTGAATAGGCAGCATAACTGCTACGCCGGCCATTATGGTTTCAGGCCTGTGCTGTCGGCGTACCAAAGTTCATCGGCGGAACCGGCTGATCCGATTCTTCGATTTTGCCAAACTGCATTTCATACTTCTGAACGTTGTCTTTCAACGCATAAAGCAGGCGCTTGGCATGCTGTGGCGTGAGGATAATGCGTGCTTTTACTTTTGCTTTTGGTACATTGGGCATCAGGCGAATAAAGTCTACCACAAATTCCGCATTGGAATGTGAAATGATGGCCAGATTTGAATAGATACCTTCGGCAACCTCCTCGGGCAGCTCAATGTTGATAGCGGGTTGTTGGTTAGTGTTGTCGGCCATAGCAATTATGTGTTTAAACGCGTGACAGTAACTGTTCGTCGGGGAAAACGGGACGCAAAATTACCTCAAAGAAACCAAAACGCCATCAAATCATTTTCCAAACGCAGCATTATCCGACCACCATTCGTTTCGGGTGGACCGAAACGATGCACCTGAGCCGGCCGTACCCCACAAGCGCAGCCGCTCCTATTATTTGACGATTTCAAGTGATTCACCGATGCGGGTGGGCAATTTTCATACTTTTGCGCCGCTTTTGGTCTTAATAAAACAAATTATTGGACCGCCATACTGATTTTCGGCTGTGGCGGTCGGGCATAACCATCGAACATGAGTAACCGTGACAATCTGCTCGGCGTGTTCCAAACGCTTTACCGCTGGAGAAAAGCAATTCGGAACATTTGCCTGATTACCCTCGTCATCAGCATCGGATTTTCCCTGATGATGGATAATTACTATAAAGCCTCCACCATTTTTTATCCGGCCAGTCCCGAACTGGCCAACCCGGAATTGATATTCGGATACACCGGCCAGGTGACCCACTATTTCGGTTCCGACCGTGATCTCGACCGTATCGATGAGATTGCCAATTCCAATGAGGTGGTCGACTATATGGTCAGGACCTTCGACCTCCACCGGCACTACGGCATCGACTCTTCCACGCTCAAAGGCAAAGCCAAAGTGCGCGAAATGTTTTTCAACCTCTACTCCGCTCAGAAAAACAAGAACGACGCAATCGAGCTGACCGTGGAAGACACCGATCCCAAACTGGCCGCAACAATGGCCAATGCTGCGCGGGATAAAATAAACGAGATCGCACAGCAACTGATTAAAGGAAGCCAGCAGCGCCTGTTGGCCACTTTTGAGGAAAATATCACCAAAAAAGCCGCCGAACTGGAAATGCTCGGCGACAGCCTGCGCGGCCTGCAGTCGAAATACAACATCTACAGCGTCACGGAACAGGGCGAACAACTTTCCGCGCAACTGGCCATGGCCGAATCCCAGATCGTTCGGAACAAAGCCAAACTCGAGGTACTGGAAGGCAATCCTGCTATCCCGCGCGATACCATCGCATATATTAAAGCCAACCTGCGCGCTTTCGAACAGGAACGAAAAAGCCTGAGAAGTCCGGACGACAACAGTCAAAACCTCTCTGTCAAAAACTTTAGCGAAGGATTTCCAAAGGTGTCTACGCTGACCGATCTCCATTTCCAGGCGCGCAAACAACTGAGCTTCGACGTCGAGCGATACAACCAGATCAGATCCGCATACAATACGGATATCCCTGCCCTGCAGATCGTGGAAAAAGCCGAAGTGCCGTTGCTTAAAAGCCGGCCCAAACGCAGCATCCTGGTTATTTCATCCGTCATTGCTGCTTTTATGTTTGCCGTACTCGGCATCCTCATCGCTGAAGCATACCGCGATTTTCGCTGGTCGGATATTACAGGGGACGGTAGACGGTAGACGGTAGACGGTAGACGGTAGACGGTGGACGGTGGACGGTGGACGGTGGACGGTGGACGGTGGACGGT
>ERZ724526.1081-NODE-1081-length-14786-cov-3.963546_pt1 | contig 14786 bp, 5 predicted proteins | sample MGYA00376059_ERZ724526 | MGnify/ENA primary metagenome ERZ724526 (study PRJEB28724, sample SAMN07190883) | activated sludge metagenome | isolation source: activated sludge of sewage treatment plant in Hong Hong | place: Hong Kong | collected 2016-03-17 ... | reverse complement strand
ACATCGCCTCGCCATCGAATACAGCAAACCCATCAGCGAGCGCAAGGAAGTTGCAGAACTCGAAGAAAAAGCCAATGCGCTGGAAAAAAACCTGGCACATACAGTGGCCGGATACAGGGAGGCGATGCGACAGGTAAATTGGAAGGACCTGCAGTCGAAATTGAAAGTTGGGGAAGCAGCCATAGAATTTGTACATTACCGCTATTATGACAAAAAGGCCACAAACAGCACCATGTACGCTGCTTTGGTGCTTAGAAAAGAAATGACTTCACCGGTTTTTGTAAGCTTGTTTGAGCAAGGCGCTCTGGATAGTTTATTGCAAGGTCAAATGGAGCGAAAAGCCGATTATGTCAATCATTTGTATACTTTGGCCGGTCGTGGTGCCATGGAATTGCAACAACCACTGAGAAGTCTATATGAATTAATCTGGCAACCGATTGAAAAGGAATTGAAGAATGTAAAGACTGTGTATTATTCACCATCAGGACTTTTGCATCGCCTGAATATTGGCGCCATTCCGATCGATGCAGAAACGACGGTATCAGACCTGTATAAGTGCATTTCGTTAAACAGCACTCGCCAGTTGGTAATACCCGTTTCGAACATTTCTGCAGCAAATGTCGCAGTGCTGTATGGTGGTCTGCAATACGAGACCGATAGTTTGAATCAAATTAATGAACCCTTGCTGGCAAACCGTTCACGAGGTGAACTTTCACTGCGCATGACGGATAGTACACTGCGCGGTGGCAACTGGAACTACCTTGCCGGAACAGGCAAAGAAATAAAGTCAATTAGCGCCATACTGAGCAACGCTGGCATACAGACAGAAACAAAGACCGCATATGCAGGCACAGAGGAAAGTTTTAAGAATATTGGAGAAAGAAAAAACGCCCCAAGGATCTTGCATATAGCAACGCACGGTTATTTCTTTCCTGATCCTGACCGAACGATTGCTGCCGGAGGCAGAATGGCGCACGACAGTGCAACAAGTGACCTGTCAAACCAAAGGCTTGAGGGATCCGCGAAAGTGGCTTCCAATAAACCAAAGCTGGAATTAGGTACAAAGGAGTCTGTATTCAAAATATCCGATCAACCCATGTTGCGTTCAGGCCTCATTATGTCCGGAGGTAATGCGGGTTGGAAAAGGGATAAAATTTTGGAAGGAAAAGAAGATGGTGTCCTGACCGCCTACGAAATCAGTCAAATGAATTTGTCCAACACCGAGTTAGTTGTGCTCTCTGCTTGTGAGACAGGTCTAGGAGATATACAAGGGAATGAGGGTGTCTATGGCTTGCAACGAGCCTTCAAAATTGCTGGGGTAAAATACATCATCATGAGCCTCTGGCAAGTACCCGACAAACAAACCTCCATGTTGATGACCACTTTTTATAAGAAGTGGCTGGAGGATAAATTGAGTATCCCTGATGCATTTCACGCTGCTCAGAAGGCCTTAAGAGAGCAAGGTTTTGATCCTCATCAATGGGCTGGTTTTGTTTTGATAGAGTAATATTATTAAAATTTATTTCATTCCCGCTCTGTTTCTCATTCTGTCATTCGGGCAGGGTTTGTTCTGATAGAGTAATATTATTAAAATTTATTTCATTCCCGCTCTGTTTCTCATTCTGTCATACGGGCGGGGTTTGTTCTGATTGAATAATCGTTTGGTTATGCCAAACTTAAATTAATTTGAAGATAATCATGATGGTCTCGGAGACAAGCTACTTCTTCTTGGTTTATTCTATTCTTCTTGATTCTTTCAATTCTTCAAGGCATTATATGAATTTTATAAGCATCGTGATGATGATTTGGGTTCCTTAAATTAGATAATTCAGATTATCTTACCCCCTTTTAAATTTGGAATTAACCAATCCTGGATTCAATGGCTGACATTTATTATTATTCATGAAACATATTAAGATTTCTATTCTCCTTTTTGTATTAATGAGCAGGGCAATCTCCCTTTGCTCTCAACAGCTTGATTCAGTGAGTGCGATTTATTATTTGGATAGCATGATCCAAAAGTCAAATGAATTTACTTACTCAGGTAATATTGAACAAGCCTTGAAAATCAGTCAATCAGCTGGTGCATTTGCTGTTACAAGATTTGGTAAACTTTCAGAAGCTTATGGAAATACCTCCTACAACCTCGGGCGTGTTTTGGAAGCCAAAGGAGAATTGAAGGAGGCTTCCAAGTGGTATCATGAGTCGCTCATAACCCGGAATAAAACTCATGGAAAGGAGAGCTACATTTATATTGAAGACCTGCATGAGTTGGCCTTGAAGGAATGGTCCTGGAGAAATTATGATGCGGCGGAGCGTCTTTTTTTGGAGTTGTCTGAGATTAACAAAAATCAAATTGCTAAGGAACAACGATACCTGTCGCAAATAGAATTAATCCAAAAGCTCAATCATCTGAATGAGATAGAAGATCAGGTGATTTCATTCATGCAAGATCACGGAAGCAGCAGCTTGGCGGCTACTTTATATAATAATTGTTTGTTTTATAAAGGATTCCTGCTTCAGACAGTCAATAGAATTCAGCGTTTGGTTCGGACTAATCCGACGGCATCCGGTGCCTATATGCGTCTCAAAAAGAATCTGGAAGAACTATCTATACTATACAGTACACCTTGTTCTGAGCGTGACACTGCAATGATCAATCAAAAGGAGCTTCTGAATCAAGCCTTGGAAAAGGAACTTGCTTCGAAAGTTGCCGGTTACACGGAGGCTTTACAACAGGTTCGTTGGAAAGAAGTTCAGTCTCATCTTAAATCCGGCGAAGTGGCCATCGAATTTCTACGTTATCGGTATTACAGAAAGCAAAAAAAAGATAGCGTCCTGTATGCTGCACTGTTGCTGAAATCAGGAAAAGACTTACCTGCATTTGTACTGCTTTGTAATGAACTGTCGCTGAATAGTCTTCTGGAGAAAGGGCTTAATTTAGAACAGCTGTATACTCCGTCAACAAGGGGTGCGATGTTGCAGGAAGAGCCCCACAAGAGTTTGTATGAGTTGATCTGGAAGCCCTTGGAATCATATCTGGCAGGCACTCACACGATTTATTTATCGGCTGCTGGTTTATTTCACCGGTTAAACCATAGTGCCATTTCTTATGAGACAGATTCGATGGATATGACCATGGCAGATCGATTTCATATTGTGACCCTGGGTAGTACACGACAATTGGTTTTTCCAAGTTCCGGGAAGTATAAAGGAAAGGAATTTACCATTTATGGAGAATTGAATTACGACTCAGTTTCGGTCAAATTACAAACTAATTTATCTCAGGCAAATCAGAATGAGGAAGTGCTGGCTTTTAGAGATATCAACAATAGCCTGCGGAGCAAAACCTGGGTATATTTAAAACATTCCAAGGATGAAGTAAGATCAATCCAAAAAATGGCGGAGCGTTCAGGTTTTTTAGTTCATGTAATGAGAGGCAAAGATGGATCAGAAGAAAGTTTTAAAGCACTGGGTGCAGGCAAATCATCACCGCAAGTCATTCATCTGGCAACGCATGGTTTCTTTTTCCCGGATAATACAAACTCAAAGCCTGCTTTTGGCAGTTCAAGCTATAATGCATTGCCTTTGTTTACCACGAGTGATCACCCCATGATGCGATCTGGTCTGATTCTGTCAGGGGGTAATGTCGCTTGGTTGGGAGGGCGTAGCACAGGCAAAAGAGAAGATGGTGTACTCACTGCATACGAAATAAGCCAAATGAATCTCAGCAATACAGAGTTGGTGGTGTTGTCTGCCTGTGAGACGGGATTAGGTGATATTCAGGGCAATGAAGGTGTTTTTGGATTGCAGAGAGCCTTCAAGATTGCAGGTGCCAGATATTTGATCATGAGTCTTTGGAAGGTTCCCGATCTTGAAACATCAGAATTTATGAAGACATTCTACCAATACTGGCTGGAGAAAAAAAAGACCATACCGGAGGCATTCAATATCACGCAGCAGGAGATGAAGAAGCGTTTTATCAATCCGTCCCAGTGGGCTGGTTTTGTACTCATTGAATAGAAAGAACTCCCCTAGCCTGTCCAAATTATATTACATTCCTGTCAGATTACATTCATAACTCTGTCAACAGATTGGTCGCTTGGATTGAAGTCGCTTCTTCCTGAAATAGTAATTCTCAAATAGTAATGAGTCCGGATTCAGGTATGTGTATTTTTTGTACGTAGCCCTAGTGAACTATTCGATAAATTTCAGGGTCAAATCGAGACTGCTGGTTCAGAAACTTAATCGCCAATCTATAAAAGACTAATAAGTCTGAATATTGAGCAGAATACATAAAATGTGTAAATTTGGCATGAACTTTAATAAGATATGAGTAGTCATGAATTTCTGAACATCTGATTATCGATTAATTTTATTTATGAAAATAGGAGATATCATCATCAGGGGTTTGTTGATTAAAGCTATAACATCGCTGCTGGTTGTTCATTCATATGCACAGATGAAAGGCGCAACACCGATATCAATCGTCAATGGTCAGCAGTCCATGGCCATTAACACTTATGCGGTTGTCGTCGGCATCTCGGACTACCAGGATCCGGGTATTCCGGACTTGCGCTTTGCAGATAAGGATGCAGAAGCTTTTGCGAATTTTTTACGCTCACCGGCTGGTGGATCACTGGATCAGGATCACGTGAAAGTATTAATCAATGCTCACGCGACAATGGCTCAATTCGGGATTGCACTGGATTGGTTAATCGAAAATGCAAAAGAGAATGATCGAGTAATAATTTATTTTTCAGGTCATGGCGATGTAGAAAAAAAGACTTTGACGCAACCTGGATTTTTGCTTTGCTGGGACGCCCCCTCACATGTATACATCTCCGGTGGGGCCATTGCACTTCCTATATTTCAGGAAGTTATTTCAACACTGAGCATTCAGAATAAAGCCAAAGTAATTGTTATAACCGATGCATGTAGAAGTGGAAAGTTATCGGGAACATCTGTAAGCGGAAGTCAATTGACCAATGCCAATCTTTCAAGGCAATTCTCCAATGAAATTAAAATTTTGTCCTGTCAGCCTAATGAATATTCGATTGAAGGAGTTCAATGGGGAGGAGGCAGAGGCGCATTCAGCTATCATCTCCTGAATGCATTATATGGTTTGTCAGACACTAACTATGATAGCACCATTAGTTTGGGAGAGGTAAGACGTTATCTTGAAGATCATGTGTCCAGAGAAACAGCTCCATTAGCCCAGGAACCCATGGTCATGGGTATTGCTAACGAATTATTGTTTCATGTGGATGACTCATTGCTGAAGAAACTCAAAACTGACGGTGTTGAAAGATTAAATAATTTCGCATCAATTGAAAGTAAGGGATTGGAACAACAGGTTCTTTCGATGGTAGATACTTCGATCAAGGAAATCTATTTTCAATTTTATCAATCAATCAGTGCCAAACGATTTTTGGAACCTACATCAGATTGTGCAGAGTTTTATTATTTAAAATTAATGTCAGTTCCATCCCTATCACGATTATCATCAAGTCTGACAAGAAACTATGCTGCGGCGTTGCAGGATGACGCGCAGCAAATCCTGAATCTCTCATCAAAAGCAGAATTGCGCGAACTGGTAGTTGCTAGGGCTATAAAGGCAGAAAAATATTTGAGTTATGCGAAAAATCTGGGCCGCGCTGCTGAATTGCTTGGAAAGAATCATTATATGTACGCCAGTCTTCAGGCCAGGAAATATTTTTTTGAAGGTTGGGCTATCGCACTTCAGCACCGTAACTCAGATTCAATTTCAGGATTGCAGGGTCTGGAAAGGTTTAAGAATTGCCTGAAATGGCAATCAGATTTTCCTCAATGTTATTATCAGATAGCGTGGGTTTACGCGATGAATTTTCATACTGCGGATTCCTGCGAATATTATGCAAAACGCGCAGCAGAATTATTGCCATCCTGGGTTGTTCCATATGCAGGTCTGGCTTATTTGTTATCTGAAAAATTCAAGTACTATGACAAAGCACTACACTATTTTTACCTTGCCTTAAAAATAGATTCAACATCAGCTTATATCTGGAACAACTTTGGTAATTATTACCTCAAACAAAATCAATATACTTTGGCTGATGAAAAGTATCTGGTTGCTATGAAGCTGGATTCTGCCTATGTAGAACCTTATTATAACCTGGCCTGTAGTATGAGTCTTCAACATCAAAAGGATAAAGCGTATGAATATCTGGAATCAGCTTTAAGAATAGGATATGATTATGCCTGGATTAATAATGACGCAGATCTCATTGAAGTACGAAATGAAACAGAACGATGGAAGACGCTCATGCTAAAATATTTTCCTGATAAAGTCAATAGTAAATAATCAATAGTAAGTAGTAAAAGATTGTCTTGTACACAAAATAGAATAATAAATTGATGAAAGTTCAAAGGAAATTTAACGAATTATACATAATGAGATCTGCAATTTTATTTACTGTATTGATACTTTTCATTTTAACCAATTTACGAGCACAACAAAAAGGGGCTACACCGGTTTCAATCATCAATGGTCACCAGTCCATGGCCAAGAATACTTATGCGGTTGTGGTGGGTATTTCTGATTATCAGGATAAGGACATTCCGGATCTGCGCTTTGCCGATAAGGATGCAGAAGCCTTCGCCAGCTTTCTTCGATCACCTTCTGGTGGTTCGCTGGATGGAGATCATCTCAAGTTACTCCTGAATAAAGAAGCTACTGTAGCCCAATTTGCGATAGCATTAGACTGGCTCATTGAAAATGCAAAAGAAGGAGACCAGGTGATCATTTATTTTAGTGGCCATGGCGATGTAGAGAAAAAGACACTGACCCAACCAGGATTTTTATTGTGCTGGGATGCACCCTCAAAAGTTTACATGGCCGGAGGAGCTTTTAATCTGCGGGATGTTCAGGAAGTGGTATCTACTTTATCCGTTCAGAATAAATCCAAAGTAGTTGTAATTACTGATGCGTGTCGCTCCGGAACTCTTGCTGGTCAATCTATTGGAGGAGCACAGGCTACCACTGCCAATCTCGCCAAACAATACGCTAATGAAATTAAAATTCTATCCTGCCAGCCAAATGAATACAGCATTGAAGGCGAACAATGGGGCGGTGGTCGCGGCGCTTTTTCATACAATCTGGTGAATGCGCTCTATGGGCTTGCGGATAATAATAATGATCAATTCGTCACGTTGTATGAAGTGGGCCGCTACCTGGAAGATCATGTCACAGCAGAAGTGGCGCCGGTCAGCCAGGTACCGCTCGTGGTGGGTAGCCGGACAGAAAAACTATCGAATGTTAATGCAAAACTTCTGGCTGAACTTCGGTCTGGACAAAAAACTCAGATGGCTTTACTTTCTGCCGTGGATTCAAGAGGTGTGGAAGATGAAGTACTGGCAGGCGTAGATACCAGTATTAAGAAAATGTACCTTGCCTTTAAGAAGGCACTAAAGGAAAAAATATTCTTTGAGCCACAGAAAGCTTGTGCAGATTATTATTACGAACAACTTATTGCGGAACCAAAGCTTGCCAAACTACATTCGACGATGCGACGTAATTATGCAGCGCTGTTACAGGATGAGACACAACAGACACTCAATGAATGGTTAAAAGGAGCGCCGGATGCTTCCATGACAAGTAGCAATAAGAATGATCATTCACGTATTACCGTGAAGGAATTTGACCAAAGGATCAGATCATATCCGCGGTGTATCGACCGGGCAGCGGAATTATTGGGTCCGCAACATTATATGTATAGGAACCTGCAAGCACGCAGGAATTTTTTTGAAGGGTTCCTGGTTGCCAATTCAGACCACAATCCGAATAAGGAAGTCGGGCAAAGAGCGCTTCAGTTTTTTAAAGCTTCATTGGAATGGATGCCGGATCAACCGCATGTTTACTGGCAGATGAGCCATGTATTTGCTTTCAGTTTTCAACAGATCGACTCCCTTGAGTATTATACACGAAAAGCAATTGACCTTCAACCGGGATGGATTTTACCATGTGTCAACACCGCATTCCTGCTCAGTTTTAACTACTCTATGTTTAATCAAGCGAAATATTATCTGGAGCTCGCCAATAAAATTGATTCGAATAATGTTGAAGTTGTTCATATGTGGGCCATTAACAACATGAAGCAGAAAAAATATACAGAGGCGGAAAGACTTTTTTTTAAAGCGATTCGCTTGGATTCCACTGAAGCAGGCAAATGGCTCAATCTGGGATTTTTGTACACCGAGATGTCAAGATTTAATGAGGCAGAAGCAGCATTAAAGAAAGCCATATCAATTGACTCAACGAGACCTGGTTCATGGCATAATCTCGGCTTCCTCTATAATTCAATGCGCCGCTATGAAGAAGCTGAATATGCTTTAAAAAGATCGATAGCACTGGACTCTACACTCATCAACAACTGGACTACTTTGGGTAGCGTATACAATAGATCCAAGCAGTATGCTGAGGCAGAGAAAGTACTTCGAAAAGCCCTTTTACTGGATTCCACTTCTGTTACAGCATGGAATGGATTGGGTTTTTGCTATTTCAATACAGGGCGATATCTGGAAGCAGAACCTATTTTTCTGCGGATCGTGAACAGTAATAACAATTATATTGCAGGTTGGAATAATCTGGGAAATATTTACCGCGAAATGGATAGACTGGATGAAGCAGAAAAAATGTATGCCAAAGCATTTTCAATTGACAGCAGTTTTATGCCAACTTATATTAATTATATACAGCTTAAATTAAAAGTCAAAGACCTCGAAGCCGGTTTTGTCTGCCTGGAAAAGTTGCTCAAACTCGGATATAATAATTTCGCAGCTTTGCAGGGAGATGATACCTATGCTGCATTGCGGGCACAGTCTGAACGATGGAATACATTGATGAAGAAATATTTTCCGGATAAGGTCATTAATAAGTAGTCAATAGAAATTTATTGGTAAGATCATGAAGTTTTTTCAAGAATATAAATCAGTCACATTAAACAGGTTAGTTCGATTGTTTGTATTTCTAATAATTAATTTGGCTGAGATCTCGGCGCAGCAAAAAGGGGTAACACCGAATTTAAAAGGCAATGTTCAACAGTCAATAACCAAAAACACTTTTGCTGTTGTCGTGGGCATTTCTGACTACCAGGATCCGGGCATTCCAGATCTGCGGTTTGCTGATAGGGATGCCGAGGCATTCGCGGATTTTCTGCGTTCAACGGCAGGTGTTTCAATGGACTCTGACCATCTCAAAGTGCTCACCAATAAAAATGCTACCGCTGGACGAATTGCTGAGGCTATGGATGGTCTCATCGAACTGGCTAAAGAAGGCGATCAGGTGATTATTTACTTCTCAGGACATGGAGATGTAGAAGGGAAAAAGATTTCTCAACCAGGATTTCTGTTGTGTTGGGACTCACCAAGTCGGGTCTATATGGGTGGTGGGACCTATTCTTTAGCATATTTGCAGGAGGTTATTTCAACACTTTCATTGCAGAATAAAGCAAAGGTGATCGTAGTGACTGATGCTTGCCATGCAGGCAAACTCGCCGGCAGTCAGATTGGTGGGGCACAATTCACCGCAGCAAATCTGGTTAAGCAATTTGCCAACGAGATTAAAATACTAAGTTGTCAGCCCGGTGAATACAGTTTAGAAGGGGAGCAATGGGGAGGAGGTCGCGGAATATTTAGTTATCATTTGGTTGATGGCATGTCTGGGTTGGCTGATAAGAATGGAGACGGGATGGTTTCACTCGGCGAACTCGATCGGTATCTGGAGGATCATGTGACAGCAGAGGCTGCTCCACAAAGCCAGGTGCCCCTATTGGTTGGCAACAAATCAGAACAATTGTCACGGGTTAACAATGCTATATTAGCTGAATTGAAAAAGTTAAAGGCAGGTGGATTACCCGTTTTTAAGGCAACCGAAGGTCGCGGATTAGAGGATGATATTCTGGCAAAGGTAGATTCTTTAATTCGTGAAAAATATTTAGCATTTAAAAGAGCTGTTGCGGAAAAGCATTTTTTTCCGTTGCCAACAGATACAGGTAAATACGCAACGGTTTGTGCGGATGTAGTATATAATCAAATTTCGAACGAGCAATCGCTTGCACCGCTGCGTGGTATGATGAAGCGAAATTACGCAGCTGCGTTACAGGATGAAGCGCAGCAGACACTTAACGATTTGTTGTATAAGGGAGTTGATAAAATATTGACCAGTGCAGAATTCAATGGTATTTCTTATATCAGCTATCCGCGAATGTTAGGAAGGGCGGCCGAATTACTGGGATCAGAAAATTATTTTTACAAAAGTCTTTTGGGACGTAAAAGTTTGTTTGAATCTTTTTTAACCAAAGACAAAAGTGATGCCATGAAAAAATGTCGGGAATCTCTTGAATACATTCCGGATTTTCCTTTAGCATTTTGGAGGATGGCTTATATTCAAAGATGGAATTATTATAGAATTGATTCTTCCTTGTTTTTTTGTAAAAAAGCAATGGGTGCTGCTCCAAGCTGGCCTCGACCCGTTATCGATTATGCCCTTTATTGTAACAATCCGGATACAGCGCAAGTTTATTTGAATCAAGCGTATCAGATGGATTCAACTTCTGCCGTTTACTGGTATTCACTAGGGCTTATTTATAATGAACAAAATAATAAAGTGGCAGCGGCAAAGTCATATGAGAAAGCGGTTACAGCTGCTACACATGATGGCTTATGCTTTCCCTGTACCTATGTGAATTTGTCAAGCATCTATATTCATCAAGGTGACACTTTGCGGGCCTTGCAAAATATTTATGAAGGTTTAAAGAAGGACTCGCTTCACAGTGGGTTGTTGGTGAACCTGAGTGCCATCTTGGAAGCGAGAGGCAATTATGATTCTGCGGAGTTTATATTGAATAAAGCACTGACTGTAGATCCGGATTATATGGACTTGTGGTCTAATTTAACGCATTTGTACACGTTAAATAAAAAATATCATGAAGGATTAATAGCTTGTCAGTCTGCACTGCAAGCATGCCGTCGAAATGTTCGGAAATATCAACGATATACTTTTGTTAACATTTATCAAAATTACGCTGACATCCTCTCTGGTAGCGGGCGGCAGGAAGAAGCCTTCGAATATTATTGTCAATCAATAATTGAATTTGTAATTGCGGGCAAGTCTGATACCGCAGAGCGGATTTTCAATCAATTATCCCCAAATAAGAAGGAATCTATTTTTAATAAATTCGAAAAATTGGAGGATTCTTTAAATGCTAATGATTGGATTTATCTGGCTTTGTTTACGGATAAGCATGGTCAATCACAAATCGCCTTGAAGATGAATTTGAAAGCCATTGCCCTAAATCCTGAATCATCTACAGCCTGGAATAATTTGGGTTTGATTCAAATGAATTCTGGTCAATTGTTGGAAGCAGAAAAGTCAATGATAAATGCTACTGGTCTGGATTCATTGTCAATTACCGCCTGGAGTAATTTGGGTATGTTAGAAATGTATCTGGGTCATTTGACGGATGCCGAAAAATCACTAAGAAAAGCCCTCTTCATCGATTCAACGTCCTATATTGCCTGGAACACATTAGGATTAACTCAAAGTGATGCTGGTCAATTTTTGGAGGCAGAAAAGTCTCTCCGTAAAGCTATATCTATCGAGCCAAAATTCTCTACAGGATGGAGTAATTTAGGTTTTGTACAAATTCAAATTGAACACTGGGAGGATGCCTATCATTCTCTTCATAATGCCATAGTGTTGGATACTGCCTTTGCCAATCCAAGAAAACATCTTGGAATGGTTTGTTTTAAGACAGGGAGACTGAATGAAGGACGTCAGAATTTTCTAAAAGCCCTTGAGCTCAAACCAGACTACTCCGGGGCGATGCTGGGGATGGCTTATATTGCCATAGCTGAGAAAAAATATGCTGAAGCATTCCTATGGCTTGAGAAGGCCGTAATCAATAAAGCAACATTGGAGCAGCTAATGAATGATAATGAATGTAAGAAAATTATGGATATGCCGGAGTGGGATAAACTCTTAAAAAAGTACTTCACCGATAAGGTAAAAGATTAACAAAGCAAGCCCAGATGAAGAAATTAATAATACTATCTCAATTCTTATTAGAGTGTTTTTTTTTGACCGCCCAACAAAAAGGAGCAACTCCAATCGTCAATGGTCAGCAGTCAATTGCCAAGAACACTTATGCCGTTGTAGTGGGTATTTCAAATTACCAGGATAAGGACATTCCGGATCTGCGATTTGCAGATAAGGATGCTGAGGCTTTTGCCAATTTTTTAAGAAGTGAGGCTGGAGGAAAATTAGATGTTAATCATCTAAAGGTACTGATTAATTCTGAAGCAACCATGGCGCAGTTTGCCATTGCACTGGATTGGTTATGGGAGGTGTGTAAAGAGAATGACAGAGCCATTATTTATTTTTCCGGTCATGGTGATGTTGAGAAGAAAAGTATAACTCAGCCTGGTTATTTGTTGTGCTGGGATGCACCGGCTCATGTTTATATGTCTGGTGGTGCATTTGCATTACCTATGTTTCAGGATGTAATCACAACTTTATCTACGCAAAATAAGGCAAAAGTAATCATTATCACTGACGCGTGCCGATCAGGTAAGCTGTCTGGAACTAGTGTTGGTGGAACCCAAATTACGGGAAGCAATCTTGCCAAACAATACGCCAATGAAATCAAAATACTCTCTTGTCAACCAAATGAGTTTTCTATTGAAGGTAATCAGTGGGGTGGAGGTCGCGGTGCGTTCAGTTATCACCTACTGCAAGGTTTATATGGAATGGCAGACCTGGACTCGGATCATCAAGTTACATTGAAGGAAATAGGCAAATACCTTGATGAGAGAGTGAGTGAGGAAGTTTCACCGCTTCAACAAAATCCTATGGTTGTCGGAAGTGTCACAGAAAAAATTGCCAACGTCATTCCTGAAATCCTGAGTACTGTGAAAGATGGCAATTTATATCGAATAAAGCTCTTTTCTTCAATTGACTCCCGTGGAATCGCAGATGAAGTCTTGGCAAATGTTGATTCTAATATCGTCAATCTATACTTAGCTTTTAATAGGGCATTAAAGAACAAACAATATTTATTTGCGGAAAATGGAAGTGATCTGAACGATTATGCAGATTACTATTATAAAAAACTGATAGCTGAGCCAAAACTAGAGCGATTGTATAATGCCATTACACGTAACTATGCCGCCTCCTTGCAAGATGACGCTCAACAAACCATTAATGAATGGCTTAAGACCAGTCAGAATTCAACTTTAAACCTGAATAAAATTGAAAGCAAATCCCGTCTGACAAATAAACTTTGGACTAAAAAGGTTCGCTTGTTTCCACGTTGCCTTGAACGTGCAGCTGAACTATTAGGAAGTAGACATTATATGTATAAAGTTATTATGGCCCGTAGTAAGTTTTTTGAGGGCTACTTGCTTGCAAATAGCAGTAATAATCCTGATGCTGAAATGGGTTATAGAGCCTTTTCTTTTTTGCGTCAATCACTTGACTGGCTGCCGGATCAGCCACATGTTTATTGGCAGATGAGCCAGGTTTATGCCTCCCTGATTCCACGACCAGATTCATTAGAATATTATACCAGGAAGGCTTTGGAGCTAATTCCAAATTGGACTTTTGCATGCTGTGATGCTGCATTTAATATTTCAAATAAATTTAAAATGTTTGACAGAGCAGAGTCGTATTTAAATCAAGCAAGTATGTTAGATTCTGCATCATTATTATTGAAAAATGCTTGGGGTTCAATATACAGCATAACTCACCGATATCGCGAGGCCGAGATGATTTTTAATAAAGTCGTTCAGTATGATTCTACTTATTTATATGCTTTTTACAATCTCGGTATTATGTACAGTGAAGTTCATAATTTTGAAAAAGCTGAAGCAGCATTCAAAAAAGTAATTCAGCTCGATTCGACTTTGGCATTACCTTGGAATAATTTAGGAAAAGTATTCGCTGACACTCGACGATTTGACAGCGCTGAAACTGTATTCAAGAAAGCTATACAATTGGATTCGACCACTTTCATTGCCTGGTACAATCTCGGAATTATGTATAGTGAAGTTCGTAATTATAAGAAGGCAGAAGCTACATTCAAAAAAGCTATTCAACTCGATTCTTCACATGCTCTAGCTTGGAATAATCTTGGAAAAGTCTTTGCGGACACTCGTCAATTTGAAAAAGCAGAAACCACATTCGAAAAAGCTATTCAACTCGATTCGTCTATAGCTTTGACATGGAACAATCTAGGAAAAGTTTATATTGACATTCGTCAATTTGAAAAAGCAGAAGCTACATTAAAAAAAGCCATTCAAGTAGATTCGACACTATCTATATCCTGGAATAACCTAAGTAATGTATACTATGATACACGTCGATTATCAGAAGCTGAAAACGCCCTAAGAAATGCAACTAAATTTGATTCAACATTTGGACTAGCCTGGTATAATTTAGCCTGTGTGCAAAGCCTTCAGAAAGTACCAGAGCAGGCGTTTAATAATCTGGAGCAGGCTATAAAAAATGGTTATAAGGAATTTGACTGGATTCAGAAAGACGATGATTTAGCTCTGTTAAGAGAAAATAAGGTGAAATGGAATATGCTCATGCAAAGATACTTCCCCGAAAAGGTCAATGGTAAGTAGTCGATAGAAAGTAGTTCTCTCACTCATTCTGAAGCTATTTTTCCAGATTATTAAGGAAGTCTGTTTTTTTGCTTTTTGATAAACTTCCAATTTCTGAAAATCAAACATAGTGTAAGGGTGAA
>ERZ724526.1080-NODE-1080-length-14803-cov-6.301193_pt1 | contig 14803 bp, 16 predicted proteins | sample MGYA00376059_ERZ724526 | MGnify/ENA primary metagenome ERZ724526 (study PRJEB28724, sample SAMN07190883) | activated sludge metagenome | isolation source: activated sludge of sewage treatment plant in Hong Hong | place: Hong Kong | collected 2016-03-17 ... | reverse complement strand
CAAATTGCAGAGTCTGCAACAACCGCCAAACGCGAGTTAATTGCTCAGTTATGGAAACACTCTGCCTATGTTGGTTCAATTGCTCAGGTCATTGCACGAAGAATTACAAAACATGATCCTGAAACCGCTCTGTTTGCTGGGATGATTCATGAGATATGCTGGTTCTACTTACTATTCCGAACAAAAGATTACCCAGACTTATTCGAGGGTGATATTTCCAGTTTATGGAATAAAGATGATGAGATCGATAATGAAGGTGAATTTATTGGTGAAATTGAAGTAGGTACATTGCTATTAAAAGCGTTGAGTATCCCTGATTCCATCATTGACACCATTGCTTTTGTTTGGCGCGGCTATCAAACCTTTCCTCCCACTTCACTGGGTAGTGTCCTCCTAATCGCTAACCAGCTGGCACCCATTCAATCCCCTTTTACACTCCCCATTTATCAGACAAATCAAGATCATTTAGTCAAACTTGATTTATTCTTTAAAGACTATTCGCTTAGTGAAATACTAGCGGAATCTGAAGAAGAAGTAGATTCATTAACGAACGCCTTATGCTTATAAGCTTGCATCAGGTAATCGTTAAATGCTCAATACCGGCGCTGACATTTTTATTTTTGGTTTCTGACCCATTGAGTTTGATCTGTAAGCGCAGTTCGTTCATAGAATCTGCATTTCTAAGCGCATCTTCATAACTAATCAAGCCCGCTTCATATAGATCAAATAGTGCCGCATCAAAAGTTTGCATACCTAACTCCCTTGATTTTTTCATGATCTCTTTGATTTCATGGACACTTCCTTTGAAAATTAGATCAGCAATTAAGGGTGAATTGAGCATAACTTCAATTGCTGCTACACGCCCTTTACCTTCTTTCTTAGGAATCAATCGCTGCGCAATAAGTGCTCGCATATTGAGGGATAAATCCATGAGTAGTTGAGCACGGCGCTCTTCTGGGAAAAAGTTAATAATTCGATCCAGGGCTTGGTTAGCACTGTTTGCATGCAATGTCCCCATACATAAATGACCTGTTTCAGCAAATGCAATGGCGTGTTCCATTGTTTCGCGATCACGAATCTCCCCGATTAAGATAACATCAGGGGCTTGACGCAGCGTATTTTTTAATGCAGCTTCCCAGGAATCGGTATCTACACCAACTTCACGTTGAGTGATGATGCAATTTATATGTTCATGAACATATTCAACTGGGTCTTCAATGGTGATGATATGGCCATAACTGTTCTGATTCCGGTGACCAATAAGCGCAGCCAACGAAGTCGACTTACCAGAACCAGTGCCGCCAACAAAGATGACTAATCCTCGCTTGCTCATTACGACATCTTTCAGTACTTCAGGTAACTTCAAATCATCAAATTTCGGAATCTGCGTGGTAATCGTTCGAATGACAACGCCTGCTCTCTGTTGTTGAATAAATGCATTGACGCGGAAGCGCCCAATACCTTGTGGATGGATTGCGAAGTTACATTCTTTGCTTGCTTCAAATTCTCCCACTTGCTTATCGTTCATGATAGCTCGTACAAGCTCTACTGTATGTTGCGCTGTAAGTTGCTGCTGTGATACAGGGGTCATTTTTCCATCAATTTTCATTGCAGGAGGGTATCCAGCCGTAATGAACAGATCAGAAGCTTTCTTACTTAACATTAAGCGCAGTAAATCATGCATAAACTTTATTGCTTGTTCTTTTTCCATAATTTTATCTACTGATAATGATCAATTAAGGTGTTATCCACGGAAATTATCTTTGTTCATAGCCTTTGTTCTTGCTTCAGCATTTGAGACAACATTTCTTTTTACGAGATCAGCCAGATTCTGGTCGAGGGTCTGCATACCAACTGCCTGACTCGTCTGGATCGTTGAATACATTTGAGCTACTTTCCCTTCTCGAATTAGGTTACGAATCGCAGGAGTACCAATCATGATTTCGTGTGCTGCAGCTCGACCATTACCATCTTTAGTTTTCAATAAAGTTTGAGAAATTACAGCACGGAGCGATTCTGATAACATTGCCCGAACCATTTCTTTTTCTTCTGCTGGAAAAACGTCAATAATACGATCAATGGTTTTAGCGGCTGAACTTGTGTGTAAGGTTCCAAAAACAAGGTGTCCGGTTTCTGCTGCGGTCATAGCTAAGCGAATCGTTTCTAAATCTCTCATTTCACCGACTAGAATAATATCTGGATCCTCACGCAAAGCTGATCGAAGTGCATTGGCAAAACTGTGCGTATCTCTACCAATCTCTCTTTGATTGATTAAGCATTTTTTACTTTCGTGTACAAACTCGATTGGATCTTCAAGTGTAAGAATATGGCCATAATTACTTTCATTGATATCATTGATCATGGCAGCAAGTGTGGTCGATTTACCAGAACCAGTTGGTCCAGTTACTAGTACGACACCGCGGGGTTGTTGCGCGATTTCAGCAAAAATCTTGGGTGCCTTGATTTGCTCTAGTGATAGCACTTTGGATGGAATCGTTCTCATTACTGAGGCCGCACCCCGTTGTGTGTTAAAAGCATTTACCCGGAAACGAGCGAGATTGGGAATAGCAAAAGAAAAGTCACATTCCAAATGCTCTTCATAATGTTTCCTTTGACTATCATTCATGATGTCGTAGATCATGTCATGCACATCTTTGTGTTCCATTGCAGGAAGGTTAATGCGTCTGATTTCACCATGAACACGAATCATGGGAGGCATACCGGCAGAAAGGTGCAAATCAGAAGCGTTATTCTTGACCACGAAGGCGAGTAGCTCTACTATGTTCATCTATTATTCCTAGTCCAAGTTGTTAGGTTATACTGTGATTACTTCAGTATGTTTTACCCAATTCCAAGTAAAATCCTGCTTGTTTATCAACGGTAGGCCTAAACAAAAATTGAGAAGCTACTGCTAGCGCAGTTAATTTAGAATTTTCCACTCCCAACACTTACATTTTCGTTTTATTTTTTTTACTTCATCACTATGGATACAATCGCAACACGTTTGGAATCAGTTAAATTGCGCATAGCTGAAGCTGCAAAGCTTGCAGGAAGAGATCCACAAGAAATTCTATTATTGGCAGCAAGCAAAACAAATCAACCGGATAAGCTCCGTGAAGCATGGAATGCTGGTCAGAAAGTGTTTGGAGAAAATTATCTACAAGAAGGATTAATAAAAATCCATGCGCTCTCTGATCTCCCCATTGAGTGGCATTTTATTGGCCCAATTCAGAGCAATAAAACAAAACCGATTGCTGAGAATTTTGCTTGGGTTCACAGTATCGATAGAGAAAAAATTGCTGCTCGGTTGTCTAGCGCTAGACCAGAATCACTACCACCTCTACAGGTTTGTGTGCAAGTCAATGTAAGTGGAGAAGTTACAAAAAGCGGCATAGCCCCAGAAGAGGCGATTACACTGGCTAAATTTGTTAGTCAACAACCGCGTTTAAAATTGCGGGGTTTAATGGCAGTACCTGAATTGACTTCGGCCACAGCTTTGCAACGCGAGCAATTCCAAATCATGCGAAACATATTCGATCAACTTAAAAATCAGGGCTTTGATGTTGATACACTATCCATGGGCATGTCGGAAGACATGAACATTGCCATAGCAGAAGGTGCAACTATTGTACGTATCGGAACAGCAATTTTTGGACCGAGACGTTACGCTATTCCTGAGGAGCTTGCCCCTCGCCAGTAATTAACCGATGGTATTTGGCAAGCAATTGGTCTTTACTTTCAGGCAGATCAGGATTCGTAACGATACAGTTCACCGGACAAACCTCGATACATTGCGGTTTGTCATAATGCCCAACACATTCTGTACATCGACTTGCGTCGATTTCATAAATTTCTTCGCCTTGCGAAATAGCTCCATTAGGGCATTCTGGTTCACAAACATCACAGTTAATACATTCGTCAGTAATAATAAGCGCCATATTGTTTTTATTTAATCAATGTTCTAGTTTTCTACGTAGCTGTTCTGCCACAATGGGATGAACGAATTTATCAGCTTCTCCACCTAATCTCGCAATTTCCCGAACAATCGTTGCGGAAACAAACATATATTGCTCAGAAGGTGTTAGAAATACAGTTTCGACATCAGGATAAAGGCTACGGTTCATTCCTGCCAATTGGAATTCATACTCAAAATCAGAGACCGCACGCAGTCCTCGAACAATAATTCGAGAATTCTGGCGTTGCACAAATGACATCAATAGCCCAGAAAAACCGATTACTTTCACGTTAGCGTAATCGGATAGCACGGTTTCTGCCATGCTAATTCGTTCTTCAAGTGAGAAAAAAGGTGTCTTGGTGGTATCACCCGCAACAGCAACTACCACTTCCTCAAACAAAGTCGAAGCACGACGGACTAAATCTTCATGACCGCGTGTAATGGGATCAAATGTGCCCGGGTAAATTACTTTGTTCATGATCTTCAAATTTTAAGAGCTGAAAAAAAACATTACCAGCGCGCCCACACTTCAAAATAACCCAGTGATCATTCTGTTGAAATGGACACTCACTCTCTAGATAAACGATTCCAGATTTACTTAATCGCGATGGTAATAGTGGTAATATTTTAGGAAGTAAATCTAGCTGAAAGGGTGGGTCGAGATAAATCACATCATATTGATTTTGATCCAACCGGATGAATTCAATCGCATCCATTTTAACTAGTTTAATCTGTGCTGCGCCTAATTTTTCTTTCATTGAGCGTAGCACTTGAAAAACATTATTTTTTATCTCTACCATAACAACACTTTCTGCTCCGCGAGATGCCGATTCGAACCCCATGGCACCACTCCCAGCAAATAAATCGATACAATGCTTACCCTGCAGATCTTGCCCTAGCCAGTTAAAAACGGTTTCGCGAACTCGATTCGGTGTGGGTCGAACACCAACTTCATTTGCAACAGAGATCAAACGACTTCTCCATTGCCCACCAATAATACGAACTTTTCCACTTTGAGGCATTAGCTGATAATATCTATTCTGAATGGACAGAAAAGCGCTGATTTAAGTAATTTGAGTTACTTAATAATCCAATTGCTAGCATTATACTGAACAAAAAATAATTGAATAACCACTAGCTAATCAATTTAAGGCAATGAGAAAGCGTATTCATCTTTTAGAAACAGAGCTGGTTTAATTTTAAACCATATAACATCACTATTGATAATAGCTTTTCTTAGAAAACAACATCATCTAAATCTTTTTTAGGAATTCATTTGTGTCACCTTATGAGCTATTAATAGGCCTACGCTACACAAAAGCAAAGCGGCGTAATCATTTTATTTCCTTTATTTCCTTGATTTCGCTACTGGGTATTACACTGGGTATGACAGCGCTAATTACAGTCATGTCAGTCATGAATGGATTTCATAAAGAAGTGCGTTCGCGAATATTGGGGGTTGCTTCTCATGTGCAAATCACCAGCTTCAATGGAACGATCGCGCATTGGGAGCAGGTCGCTGATATCGCAGTCAAGAATCCTCAAGTAATTTCGGCAGCACCCTACGTTAATGCACAGGGGATGCTTTCGTATAATCAAGTGGTACGCGGTGTTATCGTGCGCGGAATATTACCGGATGCTGAAAATACTGTCGCAGATTTCTCCAATATGATGATGATGGGGGAGTTAAATCAGCTACAGGCTGGAGAATTTGGCATTGTCATTGGCCTTGAATTAGCGAGGGCGCTGGGTACTTTTCCTGGTGATAAGATTGTGTTGATATCACCTCAAGGTCAAGTGACGCCGGCAGGTATTTTACCCCGCTTGAAACAATTTACCGTTATCGGTGTTTTTGAAGCCGGTCATTATGAATATGATTCAGGTCTCGCGTTAATCCATCTGGTTGATGCACAGAAGCTCTATCGAATGGAACCTGATCAAGTATCCGGTGTTCGCTTAAAATTACATGACTTGTTTGAAGCACCGAAAGTAGTGCGGGAATTGTCAGCCCTATTTTCAGCGGATACCTACATTAGTGACTGGACGCAACAACATACCAATTACTTTCGCGCCATTCAAATCGAAAAGCGCATGCTGTCACTCATTCTGGCACTAATTATCGCAGTTGCGGCGTTTAACATTGTTTCGACACTCGTCATGGCTGTCACAGATAAACAATCGGACATCGCCATTTTACGCACGCTCGGCGCTAGCCCGGGTAGCATCATGAAGATTTTCATTGTACAAGGAACATTAATCGGCTTGTTCGGAACCCTATTGGGCATTATAGGTGGAGTTATTCTGGCTTATAACGTCAGTGATGTCGTAGTTTTCATTGAGCAAATGTTTAACATTCAATTCCTCTCCCAAGAAGTGTATTACATTAGTGAGATTCCTTCAGATCCTCATTTATCTGACATTGTAACTGTAGCCGTTGTGTCGTTTGTTTTGACATTGTTAGCGACACTTTATCCAAGTTATCGCGCATCGAAAGTTAATCCCGCTGAGGCATTGCGTTATGAGTAACCAAGTTATCGCTTGCCAAAATTTATATAAGAGTTATTTTCAGGGAAAACTAGAAGTACCCGTATTACACGGGGTAAATCTGCAACTAAACAAAGGTGAAATGGTTTCGATCGTCGGCGCTTCTGGTTCGGGTAAAAGCACCTTACTGCACTTACTTGGAGGGTTAGACAGTCCAACCAAAGGTCAGATCAAGATATTGGATCAAGATATTACCCAGATCGGTGAGCACCAACGATGTCAGCTACGCAATCGATCATTGGGCTTTATTTATCAATTTCATCATTTACTTCCTGAGTTTAGCGCACAGGAAAATGTTGCGATGCCACTTTTGATTCGACGCATGAATAGGAAAGAGGCTATGGATACTGCTGCAGAAATGCTTCAGCAAGTTGGACTTGGTCATCGACTGACTCATACCCCAGGAGAACTTTCTGGCGGTGAACGCCAGCGTGCGGCGGTAGCAAGGGCATTGGTAACAAGGCCAGCCTGTGTTTTAGCAGATGAGCCTACGGGTAATCTTGATCGACATACCGCTGAAGGGGTATTTAATTTAATGCTCGACCTCAATCAAAAAGCAAATGCCAGTTTAATCATCGTAACACATGATTCACAGATTGCTCAGCGAGCGGAACGCATTTTGCATCTGGTTGATGGTGTTCTTACAACTCAGTAATTTTTTACCCAATACAACCTTATTTTGAATTGACCCCTTATTACTGAAGGTAATAGCTTCTGATTGGGTTTAGTTGATTATCTAACTCAAAACAGAGTGGCTTCCCGGTCGCAATAGAGAGCTTCATGACTTGCCACGGTGATAAGTGATTCAATTGCATTACCAGCGTACGTAAAAGATTTCGATGTGAAACAATGAGTATTCGTTTACCTCGCTTAATTTCTGGCAGAATATCGTTCTGCCAACACGGATAAACACGTGCTAAGGTTTGCTCCATACTTTCGGTTCGTGGTAATAACTGTTGGTTAATACTTTGATAACGGGACTGATTGCCTGGGAAGCGAGGATCGTTCAATTCAAGTATCGGCGGCATTGCTTTGTAAAAGATTTGACAAGCCAGGACAGGCCAAATACCGAATTTTTTAATCGCTTCCCATCGTTGAAGCCCTTCAAGTGCGCCATAGTGCCGTTCATTTAAGCGCCAATCTTGAATAAGTGGTGCTCTTTCTAACCCCGTTTCAGCGCGTATAATGTTGAGGGTATCAACCGCTCGTTCCAATACAGAGCTATAGCAGAGGTCAAAACTAAAATTGGCTTGTTTAAGCAAGCGTGCGGCACGCTTGGCTTCCTCCTTGCCTTTCTCGCTTAATGCAACATCACTCCAACCTGTGAAATGCCTATCTTGATTCCAGATACTCTGCCCATGGCGGAGCAAAACTAGTTGTATCGGCCTGGAAGGGTTGTTCACATTAACAACATTATCGGGAAATAGAAGCAATGGATGCTTCTTTCCAAATTCGCTTCAATGCGTCCCATAATCCCTTGCGGATTGTTTTCAAGTAAAGCGAGTTATCCGATAACCCATTGACTAATCGCTGCTGCGCTTTACCTAAATTATGGTAGGGCAAACTCATAAAAAGATGGTGGGTTGCATGGAACCTTAATCCAACAGGAGCCCAAAGCGTAGTCAGAAAATTTCCTGGAATATTGATTGAATCTAGGTATTGCTCTGCCAACTCAAGCGAATGATCTCCTGGATTACGATAAGCATGTGCAGCCAGTGTTCTTAAGGAATTCAGTATAAAAACACATACCGCAGTCACGTACCATAAAACTAAAGCTTGGTAGGGGAGTAGCCCTACAATAACCAGTCCTACAACGGTTGCAGCAAATGCAAATGTTGCAAATTCTTGCAACCACCAGTAATGATCATTACGAATTGCATTGGGTGCCCGAATATACTGGGGATTAATCGTTAATGAAGAAGCACGCTGCCAAACGAGCTTACGCAGCGGCGGAATCAAATAAGATAGCGGGGTTAACAATAAGAAACGCGCAACCAGCAATAGCGGAAGAATAAAGGAGAGTAATACATAACGGACCATTTCGATGGGCTTCTGCGTGGCGAATGGAAGATATTCCCCATCCAAATGAGTTCCATAGACGTCGCGCTTGTGGTGATCATTATGCACACCATCATACATGAAGGAAGGAATCATCATCGGAATGCCACAGATTAAGTTCCATACCCATCGGAAAACTTGGAAAGTACCCTTTTTAAGATGTGCAAGTTCATGAACAAAAATTGCGGAGCGGTAAAAGGCAAAAACCGTGATCACAAATCCCAAAATTTGCTCGATTGAGAAAAGTGTTGTTTGCAGCGTAACGATAAATCCCGTCCATCCCAGTAGGATATGAAACAAAAAATCAGCCCAATAGATTCTTGGGTCAGGCGTCATTAAATCACTGACGAGTGCATATGCTTCACGGAGCGGAAAATCGACAGAGGAACGATCAGACATCTTATAAAGTTGGTTTCCAATGCTTGGTAATGTGGTCGATAATTAGTTGATTGATGACACGATCGGTCTGGTTAACTTGGCTAAAATTGGGAACACCAGGCCATCCTGCATCAAAGAAATCTTGTCCATTAAATGATCTTGCAGCTTCATAGCGGGGAATAACATGGAAGTGAACATCAGGATCCACCATCATCAACATAAGATAATTTAATTTGTCGTAACCAAAAGCATTTTTCAGCGCACTATCAATTTCTCTGGTTACTTGGTGTAATTCACTGAAGCTGGCTGAACTTAATTCAGAGAACGCAAAGACCGGCTCATGAGCAACAAGCACCAACGCACCCAAGGTTAATTGCGCAGGCCGCAATAAAACACTCCAGTGTTGATACTGACGAATGATGGTATCCGGCGCACCAAATTTCTGCATCGTACCATTAAACACAGTCAATGCCATATTACATCGGAAGCGGAATAATCGTCTCGCGAAGGGAGGATTCTTGCTGATAACGATTGAGTTTATTGTCGGGGGTAGAGAATAGCTTTTCTGCGCGTTGTAGATCTTCGATGAAATCGATTTCGCCCCATTTAAATCCTTGAACCGATCTCGAATTAACCTGATGTTGCTCAGCAAGCTGATCGATAATACTCAAATACCATGATTTAAGTTTACTGGGATCGCGAAGCGCTTGCTCAACCGCATTCCGAAACAGTATTGCTCCTTCTTGCTGGAAATAAATAAAACCAATCGATTCTGCATGAGATTGTTCCGGCACCAGTAATTTACTGACATGCCGAACCCATTTGTCACTATTGAGCTCCACTTTCATATCATCTTCATCAAATGTTTCTTTATAATCAACACTGAGCGTTATGGGTGCGTATTCAGACTGAAGAACATGAGCAACCAAAGCAGTTTCAAATAGCGTATCGCCATTGATAAGGACAAAATTACCTTCCATCTGGTCGCGCACAATCCAGCAACTGGCCAGATTATCTGCTACTTCATAAAATGGATTAAAGCAAACACGAATCTCTGGATAAGCAGCATATCGTTGAGCAATCAATGCTTCGACCTTTCCGATTTGAAACCCACCTACAATCGTTATTGAATCGACACCAGCATCAATCAATGCATCAATTTGCCAAGCAATAACAGGTTTATCCGCAACAGATAATAAGCACTTGGGAGTATTTTCTGTGAGCGGTAACAGTCTTCTGCCTTGTCCTGCACTTAATATAATTGCTTTGGTCGGATTTGAATTCATCATGGTATGCGTCATGCTCCAATCTATTCGGTTATGACTACGAAACGCTCGGGTTAAATAATTTCTATTCTACTTGAAAAAAACAACATAACCGTAAACGAAGTCAATCCGTTAATTCTATCACGCACTCATGGAATTAAACTGGCGTAGCGCTGCAACGATTTTATTAATCGCTTTTAGAAAATCATCAATCTGATTCAACGTGTTATCATGCCCCAAACTAATCCGCACCGCGCATCGCGCTAACATCGGCGCAACTCCCATTGCTTCCAGTACATGACTTTTACCAGGGGTAGCACTAGAACAAGCAGCGCCACTGGCAACGGCAAAACCAGCCTTATCTAACTTGACGACTAGCGTATCTCCTTCGATATCAGGTATAGCGAAATAACAGGTATTTGGTAATCGGGGAGCATTTTGACCAAAAATCGTTGCACCTAATGCGCTTAACCCTTGCTCCAAATATTCGCGAAGTCGAACAATGTGAGCAGAAGCTTCGCTTATTCTCGCTTTAACCAATTCGCAAGCAACGCCAAAACCAACGATTGCAGGGACATTTTCAGTTCCCGAACGCATGCCATTTTCGTGCCCCCCACCATAAATTAACGGTTTTAGGATAAGGCGTTTATCAACGATGAGCGCTGCCGCTCCTTTGGGACCATAAATTTTATGTGCTGAGATCGTCATTGCATGGACATTAAGGTCAGCAAAATTAAGCACTATCTTACCCAAAGCTTGTATCGCATCGGTATGCATCCAAGCTCCCTGGTTTTTTGCTAGCTCAGCAATTGCTGCAACATCTTGGATAACTCCTGTTTCATTATTTGCCAACATGACAGATACCAATCCTGCCTTGTCGGAAATTACATTGCGCGCATCAGTTAAATTGACTTGGCCTTCTGTATTGACAGTTAATTGATGTAATGTCCAAGGGTTATTCGATCTGCGCGCTAATTCCTGGGCTGGTCTCCTGACGCAAGGGTGCTCGATGGCACTAATAACGATGTTAGCGGGTTTCAAATAATCTGCTGCGCCGCGAATAAACAGGTTATTCGCTTCAGAACCACCGCTAGTAAAAATAACTTGCGAAGGCTGAACCCCTACGGCGTGAGCAACTTGTTCACGTGCCTGATTGATCGCACGTCGTGCTTCAATCCCATAACTGTGCAAACTCGATGCATTCCCATACTTCTGTCGGAAAAAAGGCAGCATGGCTTCCAATACTTTTTCATCAACCGCAGTCGTCGCGTTGTGATCAAAATAAATGGCGGGCATTGGCTCGTTTTATCGCTTTAAATATTTAACGGACACCTAGCATTTCTAACGCTTTATGCAGCGCTTCGACCGATTCTTTATGTTTACCTTTATTGTGGAGCGCCTCGCCTTCAGCACGTAATTTTCTAATTTCTTGTTCTTGCATTTCAGTGATTGCAGGCTGTTTCGACAAGGCTTCATCAATTTTTCGCATATCGATAACACAACGATAGGCAAACGCGCTGCTGCTGAATATAAGCAAGCTAATCATGACGATAAAATGCTGTAGTTTCATTTGATCCTCCTATGGCTTTAAGTTAGTAACTTAAGTATGACTCGATTGATCATTAAAAGTTAGCATAAGATCTTACTTTACAGTTAAGAAGGCAGCCGCATAAATTGTTTTAGATTTTTTCTGTATACAAGCGTCTTATGGCCAATCACTAAAAATACTAAATTACTCGGAAAGCCAATTATAAAAAGGTTTTTAGGCTATAAATACTGAATCACTTTGGAGGTTAAATTTTTTATTTAAATCCCGAGTCAAAATGAAAGATTTTAAAACTCAAATTTGTATTTCGTTAAGAAGTATCGAAAGAACGTGGTTCTCAGTTCTTTGATCACTCTTCTTTTATTTTGAATTGGTGGCGAATCAGGGATTTGAACCCCGGACCAACGGATTATGATTCCGCTGCTCTAACCACTGAGCTAATTCGCCAAAAAGGTAAGACCTGCATTTTGCCTTTGGAGTTAGAATGCTGTCAATACTGATTGGCAAAAAGATGATCAATTCAATAACAATTTCATTCGTTTATTTCTTAAGTACCCGACCTCTCTGTATAATCCCAGTATGAAATTTGATATTGTGATTATAGGAGGCGGGCTAGTCGGGGCCAGTTTGGCTACTTCGTTAAAAGGTAGTCACTTAACGGTAGCTTTGATTGATGCTGCGGCACCCACACCTTTACCGAATGATGCGAGTTGGGATAATCGGATTTATACCATTAGCCCAGGGAGTGCGGATTTCTTGCGGTCTTTGGGTCTTTGGCAGCAACTCGATGCATCACGTGTCACACCGATCTACGAAATGAATGTATTTGGCGATGATGGTGCGGCAGAAATTGACTTTGGGGCCTATGAAAGTGGTTTACCTGAGTTGGCATTTGTCACCGAGAATAGGCAGTTACAGGCAGTTCTATGGGATGCTTTATTCAACGATAGCCAAAATATCACGGTTTTTTCTCCTACGAAATGTGCGGCGATTTCCTGGCATGATGCTGGCGTAAACATACTGCTTGCTGATGGGCGCACAATCCAAGCCAGTTTGATTGTCGGTGCTGACGGCGTTAATTCCTGGGTTCGTGAACAAGCTGGAATAACTGTGGAGCATCATCGTTATGAACAAATCGGTGTAGTAGCTAATTTTAGCACTGAACTTGCGCATCATAATATTGCCTATCAGTGGTTCAAAAGAGACGGGGTTCTCGCATTTCTACCGCTTCCTGATAAGCGCGTGTCGATAGTCTGGTCTACTCATGAAACCCACGCAAATGAATTACGTAACGTGTCAGATGAAGAATTTTCCCAGCGAGTTTCAGCTGCTTCCAATCGTGTTTTGGGTAGATTACAACTCATCACACAACCTGTGGGTTTTCCTTTAAATTTTGTTCATGTGAGCAAGCTCGTAAAACCGAGATTGGTTCTGATTGGTGATGCGGCACACGGTATTCATCCACTTGCTGGCCAAGGGGTTAATCTAGGTTTGCGTGATGTAAAAGCATTGTCGGAAATCTTGAAGAAAGATGAGATCTATTACGACTGTGGTGATTATATTCTACTCCTCCGATATGAGCGGGCACGCAAAGCAGATATCACAGCGATGGAAACAGTCACAGACGGCCTGCATAAACTATTTAACAGCCAGGACCCAATAATCAGGCGTTTTCGTAATCTTGGCCTTACGATGACCAATCGCCTACCATTTATCAAAAGCAAACTCATGCAACACGCCCTCAATTAAGCTTGTGCTCTGATTATTTTCCCATTCTTCCATAATAAATAGGAGTTATTACCATGATGCGGTTACGATCATTGATGATGTTATTGCTGCTAAGTTGTTTGATCAGTCAAGCATTAGCAGATGAAACGCAGCTTAGGAAATTACTCGAAGATCATTTTCCAGGAACAGAAATCGAAAGCTTACGTAAAACACCTTTTGCAGGCCTATATGAAGTAGTTGTCGGTGGAGAAGTTCTCTATACCGATGATCAGGCAAAATATTTTTTCATGGGCCACATGATTGATACGCAATCGCGAGTTAGCCTAACAAGCGAGCGTATGCAGCAAATCAGAGATGCGCGACGCATTCCAATTGACACGCTCCCCCTTGAACATTCGATCAAGGTCGTAAAAGGAAAAGGTGAGCGTACTTTGATTGTGTATTCCGATCCCAATTGCCCCTTCTGCAAAAAGCTTGAAAAAGAGCTGGTAGATATCAAAAACATTACCGTCCATACGCTGCTTTATCCGATCTTAAATGGCTCGATGCCAACGGCCACATCGATTTGGTGCGCATCAGATCGGTTGAAAGCTTGGGATGATTTTATGTTGCATGGTAAAGCACCAGCCAGCAAAGAATGTGAAACACCGATTCAGGCTTTGCTCCAATCGGGCCAGAAATATCGAGTGACTGGCACGCCTACGCTCATTTTTGCTGATGGATCGGTGGTATCAGGAATGATTCCAGCAGCAGAAATCGAGAAGCGCCTAGAGCAGGCTAAGAAACCAAAATAAGCAAAATATACAACCAGAAATAATCCTCACCTGAAATCGATTATTTCTGGTTAAGAGAAATAACCCTATCTTTCCGTAATCATTCGATGATTGGTAAAGCGCTTGGGAAGGTTAGCTTAAAACTACAATAACACAGTGTTTGGTTGTCTATTCAATTTCTACGCTTCTTAGTTATTGAATTAAATTTACTTCCACCAGAAATCTGCTTTTCGGGTGCGGCAGGTTACATCCTATTTCCAAAAATTGGGCCCAACACCTCAACACTATTTAAAAAGATTAAAGGATAAAATTTAATATCGATAACGAGATTGAGAAATAACCAAGCTAGCTATGTAATTGATCTACTGTTATAATTCGCCCCCTTCACGTATAAATCATTCTAATTAACATTCAGAGATTTTTGACATGCCACATCCACTTCGGAATATTGCGATTATTGCCCATGTCGATCATGGCAAAACTACCATGGTTGATAAACTGCTCCATCAGGCGGGAACCTTTGCCGCTCACCAAACCATTGCTGAGCGTGTCATGG
>ERZ724526.1077-NODE-1077-length-14825-cov-4.028030_pt1 | contig 14825 bp, 6 predicted proteins | sample MGYA00376059_ERZ724526 | MGnify/ENA primary metagenome ERZ724526 (study PRJEB28724, sample SAMN07190883) | activated sludge metagenome | isolation source: activated sludge of sewage treatment plant in Hong Hong | place: Hong Kong | collected 2016-03-17 ... | reverse complement strand
TTCAGCAACATGAATATTCAGGGTGATGCTGATCTGCTGGGAACACCTGAGACCTTTACGGGTGTTCGCACAGGTCTGAGTTATCAGTGTGATCTCAATCCGGTATTCAGTATCCAATCTGGTTTTTACTACAATATGACCGGATTCAAGATCATTCGTGGAATTGACCTTGACCTTTTCAACATCCCGGTACCCGCCAATGTCAGGGCCATCACCCGAATACATTTTCTTGAACTGCCATTGTTACTCCGTGCCGAATTCGGAAATGATCAGGTAAAAGCATTCATTCATGCTGGCCCACAGATATCCTACGCAATGGATGGCGATCTATTGTTACGTACAAGATTTTTAGTTGATTTTAATTTAGGTAATTATGATATCAACATGAGCAATAGTAATTTTCGTCAGTACGAATTGGCTGGTGTGGTTGGCGCAGGACTTAATGCAAAACTGAATGACAGATTCTATTTTAAGGCTGGTGTCGATTATATGCATGGACTGACCGATCTGACCAAAGAGCCAGTCATTAACCTCTCTACGACCCGTTACAGTGTTAACACCAACATCGGCCTGAGTTACCGGTTTTAAATAAAAAGCATTTTGACTATTTGTTTCGAATGAAGCGGAGTCGGGTCAACCGGTTCAACTTTTTATGCAATTCATCAAAGGCAACATGATTCAACCAATTTTTGATTTATTCTGATGGAGCTGACCAGAGTCGGCTCTATTATAATTTGACAAAATCAAACAGAATACATAGGAACATTGACCATTCACTCCTGTCCTTTGTATTCTTTCGCCGAATATCGAATTGCTACTTGAGGTTGAAATGCTGGACGCTTTGAAAGTATAAATCTTCGCTGACCTTTCGTTTTATGTCCAATTTTATGAAAAAACCTGTTTACTTAGATTTAATTGAGGTAGTTTATACTTTGATGTAGAAAAGAGTTTACAATACCCATTCTAGCCAATTTTCAAAATTAATAGTCTTGTAGTTGTTACCATATTCTTTGGACCAGGCTATTGGAATTTTTCTTAGCTTGTTCGAGTATTTTATTTCATAAGCTTCCATAATTCCATCTTGTTCTTCTATATAATCAATTTCTGAACCATTGTAAGTCCGCCAAAAATACCTTTGCTTATGAACTCTTTCATATTCAAGTTTTTTCATTCTTTCCGCAATCACAAAATTCTCCCACATCATTCCAAGGTCTGTCCTGGAATCGGGTCCGGTAAAATTATTAATAATTGCATTTCGAATTCCTAGATCGTAAAAATAGTATTTATCGCTCTTGGAGATTTCTTTTACTTTATTGCGACTAAATGCAGACAATCTAAATATGACAAAAGATTTTTCCAGCAAATCGATATAATTCTCAACCGTTTCATGTGATATATTTAAAGCATTGGCCAGCTTATTGATTGAGAGAATTGATCCTATCTGAAGCGCAAGGAGTTGTGATAATTTTACTATTTTATCATTATACTTGATATTTGTCAACTGAAAAATATCTTTATACAAATAAGAAGATCCGAGATGCAGTAAATGATCGACCTTATCTGATTTATTTGGCGTTGTATAAATTTCAGGATAAAGTCCAAATATCAGAAATTCATTTCTTCTTTCTTTAAGTTGAAAACCCGAGTTGAATTCTTTCAATTCCTTCATACATAACGGAAATAGAAAAAAGTTCTTGACCCTGCCAGTTAATGGCTCTTGAATCTTATTGGCAATTTCAAATGAAGAAGAACCAGTGACGATAATCTTTAAATTGGGTTTCGCATCATGAAGAATTTTTAAATTTATTCCGATATTCTGAATACTCTGCGCCTCATCGATGAATATGGTCTCATGATCTTCTATGAGATTCATCATCGTTTCAAGATTCTGAGAAGAAAATACACTGTTAAATCTTACATCTTCAGCATTCACGATAAGCACTTTGTCTCTTCCTTCCAAAAGCATTTTTGCCAGTTGTGTCTTACCAACCTGTCTCGGGCCATAAATGGCGACTACTTTAGGGTTGTGCTGGCTGAGTTCCCTTTCAATATTATTATATATATACCTGCTTATCAATAACTTATATTAATTTACTATTCCGAAGTTACAAAAATATGCCATTTTTATCGATTAAGTCTAAATATTAGTGCTAATTTTTAAGGTTGATTCTAATTTTTAGTACTATTATTTAAGGTTAATTCTATATTTTAGTACCAATTCTTAAGGTGTATTCTAAATTTTAGTGCTAATTCTGAAGGCATTGCCTAGTAACAAATAAAATAGCTCTTTTGAATTATACTGGGTTAGGGCAAGATTTTGCCTCTGACATCCATTTGAGGAGTAATCATGTCCAGTTCCACCGGAATAAGCTGGTTAATCATCTTATCTTTCGTCTCGGAAATCTGTACCCGAACATAATTCTCCGTAAATCCGGAGTATATTCCTTCCTTTTCCCTGGCTTCAATGAGTACGTGACCCGTTTTTCCAAGGTTACTTCTGTAGAAATAATGCTTTTTCTTGTTGGATAGCTGACGCAATGATTCGCTGCGCTTTGCCCTCACGTCCGCCGGAACTGAATGATCCATCGTAGCGGCAAGGGTATCCGATCGTTCAGAATACGTAAAAACGTGCAGGTAACTGACCTCGAGATCCTCAAGAAATGAAAATGTGTTCGAAAAATGTGCGTCGCTTTCTCCCGGAAAACCAACAATGACATCGACCCCAATGCAGGCATTCGGCATGATTCGTTTGATCATATCTACCCGCTCGGAATACAATTCACGCTTATATCGCCTTTTCATGGCAGACAATATCTCATTATCGCCTGATTGCAAAGGCATATGAAAATGGGGCATAAAATGCCTGGAACAAGCGACAAATTGTATAATCTCTTCAGTACAAAGATTCGGCTCAATGGATGAAATCCTAAATCTGAAATCTCCTTCCAGTTTGTCCAATTCTCTGATGAGATCTATGAATAATTCCTCTTTCTTTGGTCTGAGACCTTCGATCACTTCTGTGCCATTGCCAAAATCGCCAATATTGACACCGGTCAACACAATCTCCTTGGCACCATGTTCTATAATTTGTTTTGCCAGCTCTGTGATTTGAGCGATGGTTCCGCTTCTGGATCGTCCTCTTGCCTTAGGAATCGTACAAAAACTACACTTATAGTCGCATCCATCCTGTACCTTGAGGAAGGCCCGCGTTCTTCCTTCTTTGGAATAAGAAGGTTCAAAATCATTTACTTCGTTAATCGGACCGGAGATCACTCTTGAGTGAAAACTTTGCAAATCCAATTCCTGGATATGTTCCAGAATATTAAATTTTTCTGCAGCGCCCAGTACGAGATTGACACCGGAAATATTAGCAATTTCTTCCGGCTTCAACTGCGCATAACAACCAATTACAATGACCTTTGACTCCGGATTATTACGCTTCGCAGCGCGGATTACTTTTCTGCACTTTCTATCCGCCTGATCCGTAACAGAACAGGTATTGATGACATAAATATCCGCAGGCTCTTCGAAGTTCACTTCGTGATAACCTGCACTTCGGAAACTTGAATTAATGGAAGAAGTCTCCGAAAAATTGAGCTTGCAGCCAAGGGTATGAAAAGCGACCGTTCTGGAGGTAGACATCCCGCAAAAATAATTATAAGATCCTCTTATAAGAGAGAATAAAGCATTACTTATTAATGATTAATTTAGTAGATCCCATTAATCTTCCATCATCAATAACGTTGATAATATATATTCCATTCTTGAAATCGGAAAGATCAACCACATTTGAACCCTGATAAACTCTCTGCGTTAATAACTTCTCTCCAAAGAAGTTATAAATATTTGCATTCATTCTAAATGGATTATAATGATTGATATTCACAAGGGTTACACCACTTGAAGGATTTGGAAAAACTTCCAAATTCATTATTGACGCTAAATCTTGGCTATTTGTAATATTTAAATTGATCGTTCTGCATAAGGTATCCGCTCCATTTTCATTTCGGACAATTAAACATACTGTATATATTCCTTTCTGATTATAACAATGTTCAGTTGTTTGTTTATTTCCTATGGTTCCATCACCAAATTCCCATTGCCATTCTTTCACATCATACATACTTAAGTCGGTGAAATGGATACAAAACGGATCGACTGAGTCTTGCTGATAGCGCCACCAACACCAAGGAATATTATCAATTCCCAGACTATCGCATATGCTATTATCAATCGGCCCTAATCTGTAATGTGGATGCATGGGAATAGTTTGTATCACTGCTTTCAAATAATTCGCCCTTGGCACAAATTCTACATCATCATCTGAATCGGGATTATTGATAATATGAAGATACCTGGTTTGGATAAAGTCAGAATTCATATACATCCTATGATCCGGACCCAATTGAAGTGATCCAAAGTTGGTCCTTCCGTATTGATTATTAAATAAATATCCCGGCTTACCATCATATTCTGCAATGACTTGCCGATTCTGTAAGCTACCATCTACAATCTCATATCGATATAAATAATGCCATGTACTTAGAAACAAATAATGACTATTGCTTGAGAATGCACAACCAACTTCTCCACTTTCCAAAGAGTCTAATTGAGAAATCTGTCGATTACTTAATATGCCCTCACATCTGTCGAATTGATAAAACTCAACTCTCCCAAAACCTTGTTTTTCATCATTTTCCTTAGAAGTTACGCAATAATATTTTCCATCAGGAGAGAAGCAGGCAAAACCTCTATTTCCAAAATCATTAAACTTATTTACAGATTGCTTAAATATTCTGGATACGCTGTCTTTGCTAAGTTGTATGGTATAGATCTCAGGTCTATTGAATCTACCTGTTAATATCCACCAATCTCTTCCATTAGCATGTCTGCATGCTGTCAATCTCCCAAGATCTATACTGTCCCGAATAATATTTATCTTAGGACCCACTATTGAACTATCTGCTTTATCATCATATTGAATACGATGATAACTCAGGTCCTCAAAATAGAAGCCAACCACTTCCGTATCACCGATTGGCTTCCACTTTCCTGTGAAGATCAGATAATCCTTACCATTGACCGATGGAAGAAATAAAGTTGATTGAGGATCTATGCCACAACTATTATTCGTTTCACAGATTTGTTGATAACCACTAACAGGTAGGTGTCGATGATCTTCCAGAAAATCGCCAGTATAATTATATCTTAATTTACCGCTGTGATCACAAATCTGAGAACCGTAATTATACTGGAATGCAAATTTCGAGGAATAAGTATATCTTGGATTGCCATTTTCCGAATTAAAGTCTAATACTAAACTACCTAACAAAGAATCCACTGCGATAACAAAATTATCCCCCGCTAGCCACATAAAGTCATGTCGTTGCGTAACAGCTTTATTTATAAAAAATATAAATAATATAATAAACAATAATCGCATAAATAAGCTGAATTAGTACTTTATTATCTTAGTGATGCGCTCTGTGTTATTGTTTTTCTCCTTAATTCTAACCATATATACTCCATTGATTAATTCATTTGTCTCAATATTAATCCGCAACTTATTTTCCACTTCTTGATTGAAATATTGAATTCCCAAGAGGTCGCTTATAGTTACCAAGTATGTATTAGGAGATTGCTTATCATTTAGATCAATTACAAAGCTATCTTTAAATGGATTAGGGTAGACAGTAGAATTGAATTCATTACTTACATTAACATTATTCAATATTATCTCATCAGTCTGACTGCTACAACCATACTCATCATCAAAGCTAATTTCGGAATTGAAATGTTGAAGAATTCCTCTTGCCCAGAATACTAAGCTTCCATCAGAATATGGACAGAGTTGTGAAATCATCAATAGTTGACCTATTTGAATCGAATCTGGCACAGTTTGATTAGCAAGAATCAAATCAATAAATAGTCTCCTTATCAGTTTCTCTCTTATCTCAAAATCAGTTACTGGTGTAATAGAATCTATAATTTGATTGGCAGAATTCTTCGCATATAAAATGTTAACATTATAAGCACTATCGACTTGCCAAATCTGATTATCGAGGCTATCAATTAATTCTCCAATCAAATTCATACTGTCCAAAATAGCAATACTATCATACGATGAAGCACTTAAAAGTTGAAAGAATAAATCCTTTTTCAAAGCGGATAAATCTGAAAGAGTACTAACAAATTGATCATTAATTTGTGCACTGCTTTCTCCTAGCAATCTTGAGAATAGGATACTATCACAAACAGATATGTTATAAATATTAGATTGAAGATTTGCATAATAAAAAGAATCAATAGAAGTATTCACTCCAATGAGATTTGTATGTGATAGTATTTTGTTAAACAAATAATTACTTCCATCCCATTGTAGTTCAGGTCCATTCACAAATGATCCAAACAGTCCTTGAGCCATTTCAACATCTGTGTTGGTCAGATAATCATCAGGTATTCCATTATAGGGATAATTAGGTATTTCACACTCAGGTATTGACTCACATGATCCTGTGCCAAGAACAGTTGATGAAATAAACCAGGAATTAATGTTTGCAGGGCAAGATTGGATTGGGTCAATCTGTAGAGGCCAGTAAGGCTCTTGACATGAAAAACCATAAATATGCGAACGATCTGTCAGTCCCAAAGGTCCATTTTCATTTTTCGCATCAAGTCCAGATGGTCCATACCATTTGTTTCTTGAAGATCTCGGATTAGGCGCCCCCTGTTGTTCAGGCTGTGCACCAATATAAGATCCACGTACAATTCTTAATCCATTGCTATAATTACCCCTGCTGGTATTACCTGAATACTTAGTATGATCAGAATTACCACTAAAAGCATAACAACTCTTAGCTGTGTTTACAACGTTACAGCAGATCACATTTCCTTCACTAATACCCGTACTAATACCAACTGAAACCTCCTCTGAAGAAATGCGGCTCTCAACGGTATTAGATTCAATGTAATTGTTATCTGATGCTCTAAGTGCTATTCCCCTTCCGACTACAGCTGATACATTCTGATTGTACTTAGAATAAAAAATGTGATTGTAATGAACAACTTGCCCAAAACAAACATTCAAGTTTATTCCGTCGCATCCATTGTCAATGTTCAAAGTATTATCATAGATAAATCCTGATCCAGGATTTATATTAATTAGATATATTCCAATTCTATCAAGCGTATTTGCCATTTCCGCTGACACTTTGATATCATTTGTTACAATCTCAGGACTAACTCCAGGTGATGAATTTTGTTCTAAAATACCATATCTGGTAAAAGCAATTTCATTTTGTTTAATCTTTGAATTGGTTAAAGCTTTGTTCACCCAAATTCCAGTGTAAACCGAATCCATTGTATTGTCATTGACTTTTAATAAAGAAGAACTTTCTGCCCAAACTCCTACATATGCATTCGCAATAGTATTATCAATAACTTGCTCACCAATAGAATTTAATAGCAATATTGCATAACCACCATCATTACTATGAAATGCTGAAGGCGTCCATGCAAAAAGACTTAAATTTCTAAATGTATTATGTTCTGCTACTAATGTACTTTTAAATGAATGAATTCCTTCATGAATACCATTAAAGTAATTATCATAAGCTTCAAGCCTGGAATTTCCAAATGAAGTTATTCCAAATCTGGTTTTTTCTGCGTTACCAACAGGATATAAAACGTTTTCAAGCAATTGACCGTTACAAATAAATGTACAATGATGAACAGTAGTTTTTCTTTCATTATTCATTTTTATACCGATATGATTTCTGTCGAAAGTACAGGATGAAATATTGGAAACATTATGTGTTCCTCCTATTTGAATGCCAAATTTAGCATCATAAAACTGGCAGTCGTGAACCAGCACACTTACAGCATTAACTATGTTTAAGCCTGTATAAAAGTGGTTCGAACAAGCATTAAATTCGCAAGTTATTACAGAAACCAATTGGTCACAAATTATCTCAGCATCCTCATCTAAATACAGAAAACATTCGAATAGCTTTAGATCATGCACATTGACTTTACCTTTAATACATATAATTTCGTTACTATAGTCAATTTTTGCAATGGTTGTTGTTGTTCCTAAACTCCCTAGTTGGATGCTACCATTTGAACATATGCACTGTGCAATAATAGAATTTATTGAAGTGAATTGCAACAGTACTATATATAAAATAATTATTCTTAGACTTACTGAGTGAGGCCGAGTGAGGCCGAGTGAGGCCGAGTGAGGCCGAGTGAGGCCGAGTAATTATAATATTTCATTTTTATTATTTTACTTAAACAAATTTAAACATTTATTCGGAATAAGCAATAATTGCATCATTAGAAAACACCATTACCTAACCAGAGTCACATCCCCGTAATCCTTGTGCTTGCCTCCCAGCTTATCTGTCCATTCGAGATAATAAGCAAATACAGCAGGACGCACCGGCGTACCTCTTAAATTGCCGTCCCAACCAATGTTTGGATCGTTGGGCGGAAAACTGGTATTCTCATACATCATTTCACCCCATCGGTCGAAAATCCGGAACACATCTATCAGATGAACGTCCTTGTCTGCGTATACCGAAATCTTGTCATTAATACCATCTCCATTAGGACTGAATACGTTAGGCACAAAGACTTCCCCTTCGCCCAGTATCTCAAGGATAAGAATTCGCAGTGAATCACAACCATATCGTGTCGTCAGCATCTTATCGTATACGCCGCTCTGTCTGTATTCTTTCTGACCAATTTTCCAGTAATAACGATTGAGCGTACAAACGGAATCTACAAACGTATAGTCGGGATAAACCTTTAGCTTCAGCAGATAGATAGAATCACAACCATGCACCGTCTGACCTCTGTATTCAAACTCGCCGTCTTCCGTATAGGTATTGCCGTTGACATCCCAATAATATTCATGACAGGCCTGAATGCTGTCCTTCTTGTGAAACGCAGGGTGTATTTTTAAATTAAGTGTAACGATAGAATCACATCCATGATAACTGGACTGACTTAACACCAATTTTCCCGTAGGATTTGACTGATTTAGTTTTATTCCCTGAATAACCACTTCGCCACCTTCACAAGTAGCAGTATCAATTTTTCCTTTCGTTTCAGGATGAAATGATAAATTGACCGTTAACGTTGAATCACATCCGTAAATGTCCCGGTTAGCAAGTACAAGATCGCCTGATGTATTTGCTTTGTCAAATCTCGTACCTTCAATGATGATATAGCTGCCCTGACAAACAGTACTGTCCAGCCGACCGGCAGTCCTCGGGAAAAAACTTAAATTGACCGAAATCATCGAATCGCAACCATTGTAATTGGCGCCTTTTAACAAGACGTTTCCTTTCGGATTTTGATCATCAAAGCGAACACCACCTAAGGTCAGTTGATGACCGGGACAAAGTGATGTATCAAGATTTCCCAATCCTGGATTCAGGTACCTGAGTGTTATTTGAACACTGGAATCACATCCGAATCGGTCAGCTTGCATTAGCGTTAGACTGCCGTTGTTGTGCGTTTCATCAAATATTATATTATGTAGAATCAGCTGCTCACCTCTGCACAATGATGTATCAAAAGAACCAACTGTTCTTGGAAAAAATCCTAATTGAACCTGAATCAATGAATCACATCCCAGGCGGTTACCTCCTGCTAATCGCAATGTCTCACTGGTATGCAAAGAATCAAAAAGTGTATTCAGAATTACGAGATTCTTTCCAGGGCAGATAACTGTATCCAGTCGTCGTACCGTTGAATCAAGAATCTGAACCCTAATAACTAATACTGAATCACACCCGTTAGAGGCCATTCCTTTGAAGAGAACAGAATCAATTTGATGATTTTTGTTAAAAACAAGGCCATTTATTGAGATATCTGAATTGTAGCAAACAGAGGTATCAAAACGATTTCTGCCTCCGTCTATGTTCTTAATCTGAACTGTAAGTGATGAATCGCATCCGTAGAAACTTCCTCCGGGAAAAAAATAATTTCCGGACATTTTATTGGGACCATACCAGTCATTCAGCACCTGAATGGAATCCCCCGGACATAAATTATAAGTTAGATTACCTGGTATTACTTTACGGCAAGTTATTAATCCAAAGTCATAAGAAAAATTATTCTGTCCACTGGCACCGGTCTTAACTGTTAGCGTGATTTTATCCTGAAAACGTCCCGGTGAGTTAACCGAGTATGATGCATCGGAATCATTTTCAGAATTGGCAAATCCAGTCCTTACCTGATAAACCGTTGGGGTATAAATTTTTCTCCCGTGAATTAATTCTCTGGACTGATATGCATTGTCATTTCCAATCTGAATAATATAGGACGTAGAAGGCTGAAGTTGCGTAAAGACATATTCCCCGGCAGCATTTGTAATTGTATTGTTCAGGAGAAAACCACCATTGTCAAACAAATAAACAGGCATTCCTGCCACCGGGTCTTCACCAGGATCCTGCATGCCATCCGCGTCCCGGTCTTCCCAGATATAATTACCAATCGCTACACCTTGAACTTGTGCGTATTTGGCATTGTTTAAAATTTCCACATCACCAAGTCCGGAAGATTTTCCAAATGTGGACTTTTCTCCCGTATAGATATTATAGTTTGCTCTTTTGGTTCCCAGTGAATTATCAATCTGGCTCCATCCATTGGACCAGATCTGCGCAGGATCCATCAACGTAGCAATGACCGTATTATAACTTGGATGAAGTGCCAGACCACCCAGTACACTTTCCTGATGACTGAAAAAACCATCCTGGTAATAAAATTCCCCGCCACAAATTCCTTGATTATTGTTTGCTCCAGCAGTGGTAGTAAAACCTGAAGTGCCGTTTTGCTCCAGCAAATAAACATTTTTCAATTTAAATAATTTCAACAGGTCACCGCCGCTAAAATTAACGTAGGCCGTTTTATCGGATGTTCTTGTTCCATAATCGCGGCCTCCTGTCTGATACCCAAAGCGATCTCCCAATGCCACAATAATATTACCGTAAGAATCGAATTCCATATCAGTAAAAGCTGGTTCAGGTCCACAGGCAATGTCCGCATATTGATAAAAAGTATAAAAATTATTACTCCAGGGTCTGAATAAAGAACAATCATTTCCGTTGATAAAACCCTTGCCATAATTCAGATCGAACTCCAGTAACTTATTGAATACCCCGTTGCTAAAAGTATAAATAACCGCCTTGAGATCATCCCTGTTCTGAGACTTTTCAGCACTACAGATACCGCCTACATAAAGAACTCCGTCATAATACTTCAGTGCCCAGGGACGCCATTCAGATGAGTCTGAGCACCCTGGATCGGGAATGGCGAATTCGTGTATGCGGTCGCTGGTGATTGGTAGCGTAAGTGGATTACCAATGTTGACGACGATCACACTTCTGTTATAAAGATTGACAACAAAAAGAGAATCTCCGTTATCATTCAGATCAAGATCACCCAGTCCCCATTTACCAACCAAATCAAATGCGACCGAATCGTGCGATGCATCGAGGTTATTTAATGGAAGGTTTCGTTTGAGAACCGCTTCATTGCCAGTTGCAATGCCGAAGGAATCAAAATTAACCAACAAGTTCGTTCTGCCATAGTAGCGATAACCAGGCGTGTCGCGTGGAATGGGTACAAAATCCGCTAAACCAGTATAGTAAATTGCGCCCAATCCATATTTTCCCAAATCAGCATTTCTTTTTAGAAACGACGATGAAAACAAGGTCCTGGTCTCACGCTGATAACCTATTCCCCACAGCGAGCCCGTCTCGCCGCAACTGGCCAGATAATAATTTCCGTCAGGTCCAGTTCGTGGCCCACCTTCTGACACGTTAAAGAGATTTGCAATCAGGCTGGGTTGGCGATATGTCACCGTGTTGGTATCCGAAGCATTTCCTTTGGAGTAGGCTGCGGTAACGATCCATGGGTTGACGTCAATGATGGTCTCCAGGTCAACAAGTCCAAGATCAACAGCACAATTGCCTGTTGATGTTTTTTGTGTCCGGCCTTTGCTGTTAATTCCTGGAACAGATTCGTAATAGTTAGGAGGATAAATGAATTCCACCCGCACTTTTTTTCCGGCAGGTATGGCTGAGGTTGCCCATGCGCCGTTACTGGCCGTCAATGTATTGGCCAATTCAATTTTTAAGTCATCATAAATCTTGATCTGAATACCTTGTAATCCATTTTCTGAAAGATCTTTTTTACCGTTGTTATTGAAATCATTGAATACCTGCCCCCCAATACTATTTTTGCCCTGGCATGCCGGTGGATCACAGGGCAATGGCAGTTTGATGGGGACTGAAGTTGCGGCGCAATTACCCAGGTTGTTGAAGTAGGCATCCACCATCTGATTACTGCCATCCGGATCGAGGACAAATTGCACGTAATGCGGACAACCCTTTATGGTGGGATCAAATTGCTTGGATTGACCCTTGACCCTGACGACAATCTTTGAATTGGCAGGAGGCATGGTCCAGGTAAAAAAGACGGCCACCAATACCTTGGAGGCATTGCCGGTACGGGTGCTATATTCGCAATCTCCAACAATGACAGAGTCTATGGTTAGCTTACAGACCGATTCTGCATGAATGATTTGAATCGTGAGTTGGCTTAACCCCAGAAAGCAAAAGAGTGTGACAATATTTGATTTAATCCAGAACATGGCGCTTCCGACAATAGATTCCGATTTAATAATTGTTCAAATGTAAGGTTTTTATTCTGGCAATGCAATAGTTTGCCAAAAATAAAGCTGTTGTTTTGACTATAACTGAGGACTAGGCCTGACGCAAATTGCCTAGAAGACCATTTAAACGCAAGCTTTTAGATTCTTAAATTTAAAAGGAATCAGAAAAAAGAAATTATTTCTCAAATCTGAAAACGGCTTTTATCGATCACATTTTTGCTGGATTTCCACGATCCACTTTATACAAATCCTAAATTAATATCTTAACCTAGTCAATTGATTTTGTAGATAGCACTGAGCTATTTATTAATTGCGCTACTTTCTTAATATAGTTTTTAGATTTTCAATGTTATTTTCCGTTTTATGCATTAGTAATTTGAGATTATTCTGATTTTTCGAATTGATTATTTTCAACAGGCTCTTTGAATCTGAGTAGTACAATTTATTATTTAAAATGTATAGAATAATATATCTCTTTTGACTGTCTTCAATAGAAAGCAAATTGTCCATCAAATTCATTATACTGTCTGTAAGGTTTAATAGTATGCCTGTTTTCAATGGAATTCTACGTCCTTGAAGATCAAAAAACTGGAGATACTTAGAATTGGGTGGCATAACTGAATAACCAACCATTCTAAAATTCATTTGCTTTTCCAGTGTCAAATAAATTAAACTACTTGTAGGGTTTGAGCAATGAATTACATCATCCTTATGCGCTCTTTCCAATTCGGTCATATTTTCCTCAGCGTGACGAATACTATCCAGCTTATATCTGATTCCGTCATTAAGCCAGTCATTCTCCTTCATGGCTTCGTTAAATCTTTTTATAGCCAATGGATACTCCTCAGCGCTCACAACAGGTTTCGCATAATAGATTTTATGCCTAGTCCCGTGATCAAAAAACAATACTAACGAATCAGCGCTTATTGTTGATTTAACCGCAGATAACTTAAAATTATTGGAGTCTTCACCAATTTCATGTATGGATTTATTGAGTACTTCAAATTTCATATAAGGATAAAAGTTGAGAAGCACACCACCTTCAACATCATGAAGGTTTATTTCTATAACCGGGTATTTTCCTGAAGCGATACCAGGCGGCTGCAAGTTTTTACTTACTTCCAATAATTTAGGATGCTTAACATACACATCGGGCTGTCCGTAACTCAGATTGAAGCTAATAAAGGGAATAGCATACAAAATCACTCTTAGCATGGCGAAGACATATCCGCATACGAACGTAATCTTGGGAACTAAGATTATATAAAATTAGCTCAAATCAAAGCCATGTGAATTTCATGTATCTAACAATAAAGTACAATAACTTCCCTATGTGCACATCAGACTTTGTTAAGACAGCGTATGGCGTCGAACGTTACTTTTGGTAAGAAATGACGTTAGGGATATTGATGACTACCGGATAAGACTGGTTCAGCAATTTTTTTGACTGCAATAAAATGTTCGTATAAGCAAAATATTGACACTTATTCCTAAGGCAACGGGCAGAATGCTCCCGGATAATGAAGATTGAATCCGATATTGCCGGACAAAAAAAAAGCCTTGTGTCTGCATCGACCAAGGCTTATGGAAAAATAAAAAAAAAGGCGGCGACCTACTCTCCCGGATTGTGACCAGTACCATCGGCGCAACAGGGCTTAACTTCTCTGTTCGGAATGGGAAGAGGTGGGCCCCTGTGCAATAGCCACCAAAATCTTGACCCGCGTTATAGGCGGGCATATTTTTTATAAATATTTCAACCTGTGTTGAAATAAAAAAAAGGTTGGTTGAGAAAATGATGTTGAGGTGAAAAAAAAAGGAAGCTTTGGGGTAATTAGTACTACTCAGCTGAACGTATTACTACGCTTACACCTGTAGCCTATCAACGTAGTCGTCTTCTACGACCCCATGTAACACTCATCTTAAGGATAGCTTCGCGCTTAGATGCTTTCAGCGCTTATCTAGTCCGTACATAGCTACTCTGCGCTGCACCTGGCGGCACAACAGATACACTAGAGGTACGTCCAACTCGGTCCTCTCGTACTAGAGTCAGTTCCCTTCAATGTTACAACGCCCACCACAGATAGAGACCGAACTGTCTTGCGACGTTCTGAACCCAGTTCACGTGCCACTTTAATCGGCG
>ERZ724526.1074-NODE-1074-length-14836-cov-3.703674_pt1 | contig 14836 bp, 7 predicted proteins | sample MGYA00376059_ERZ724526 | MGnify/ENA primary metagenome ERZ724526 (study PRJEB28724, sample SAMN07190883) | activated sludge metagenome | isolation source: activated sludge of sewage treatment plant in Hong Hong | place: Hong Kong | collected 2016-03-17 ... | reverse complement strand
CAGGTAGATGGCGAAGGAGCTCGCATTGATCAGGATGAACAGGTCGCCAAGGACGGACGCCCCCTGGTCCACGGCCCCGCCGAACAGGATGAGCACCATGGCACCGGCGGCGCCCAGGAGCACACCGATCACCTTGGCGGGCCCCAGCCGCTCGCCAAGCAGCACCGCGCTCATGGTGAGCACCAGGATGGGGGTGGCCACCATGATGATGCTGGCGTGCAGTGCGGAGGTGCGCATCAGGCCATGGAAGAACATCAACTGGTTCAGCGCCACCCCGCTCACCGCGCAGAGCACCAGCCGCACCGCATCGCTCCACGCCACCCGTTCAGGCCGCGCCGCCCAGGCGCCCCAGAAAAGCACCACGGCCCCGAGCACCCGCAGCAGGATGAAGCCCGAAGGACCGATCACCCCGGGCATCAGTCCCTTCGCCACCACGTAGTTGATGCCGTAGAGCAGGTTGACGATGAACAGCGCGATCAGCGCGAGCGGACGTGGACCCATGCGGCGAACGATCGCGGACCCGGATACCTTGCGCGACCAGCGGTGAAAGTAGAAGAGGCCCAGGCGATCGAGCAGGAAGGCGCACAGGAGCTGCGGCGCAGCGTGCGTTGGTGGCGCCTGCTCCTACCCATGGGGATCGGCCTGTTGGCCGTGGGCTGGCTCTTCTGGCAGGAGGCCGGCCGCGCGCACTTCGAGCCCGTGGCCGCAGGCACAGGCACCCACCAGTGGGTGGACACGAACGGCAACAGCACCGTGGATGCGGATGCCCCGGGTGAAGTGGTGGCCCGGGCCGGAGGCGATCTGCGCGCGGTGAGCGGCTGGGACCGGCTGCGCGCCATGCACCTGGCCCGTTACGGCCTGCTGTTGCTGCTGGGCGCAGCGCTCGCCAACGTGCTGCGCGACCTGGGCTATGTGCTGCGCCTGCGTGTGCTGAGCGGCGGCACCTTCACCTGGCGTCAGTGCTTCGAGGTGACGATGCTCTGGGAGTTCAGCAATGCTGCGGCACCGGCCTTCATCGGCGGGACGAGCATCGCCATCTATGTGATGAGCCGCGAAGGCATCGGGCTGGGCCGCAGCGCTGCACTGGCCCTGGCCACCGTGATGCTGGACGAGCTCTTCTTCCTGCTCTTCGCGCCGCTCGTGTTCTTCGGCGTGGGCATGGAGCGCCTGTTCCCACCGGAACTGGACGCGGCGATGTGGGGCCTGCCCGTGCAGGCGCTCTTCTGGCTGGGCTACGCAGTGATCGCGGTGATGAAGCTGGGCATCTTCTACAGCGTGTTCTTCAAACCGCGGGCGATCAAGCTCCTGCTGGTGAACCTGTTCAAGCACCGCTGGATCCGCCGCTTCCGCCCGCGCATCGCCGCGGCCGGGGACGACCTCATTGCCGCGAGCACGGAGCTGAAGGGTCGCCCCGCCGGGTTCTGGCTGAAGGCCATCGGCGCCACCTGGTGCAGCTGGGGCGCCCGCTTCCTCGTGCTCAACTGCATCGCCGCCGCCTTCTATCCGGTGAACGGCCACCTGCTGATGTACGCCCGCCAGCTGGTGCTGTGGATCATCCTGCTCATCAGCCCCACGCCCGGGGCCAGCGGCGCGGCGGAGTTCGCCTTCGTGGGCTTCATGCGCGACCTGCTGCCGGCCGGTGCGCTGCTGGTGGTGATCGCCCTGCTCTGGCGCCTCCTCACCTACTACATCTACCTGCTCGCCGGGGTGCTCGTGCTGCCCCGGTGGATCCGCCGCACCCGGGGTTGAGGCGGGCACGGGCACGGCGCTTCGGCTACTTTCGCGGGCCCTACCGCACGCCCAATGAAGTTCGCGACCAAGGCCATCCACGCCGGTGTGGAACCCGACCCCACCACCGGGGCCATCATGACGCCCATCTACCAGACCAGCACCTATGTGCAGGCGGCACCGGGCGACCACAAGGGCTACGAGTACAGCCGAACGCACAACCCCACGCGCACGGCGCTGCAGAACGCCTTGGCAGCACTGGAGAACGGGAAGCACGGCCTCTGCTTCGCCACCGGCATGGCCAGCATCGATGCGCTATGCAAGCTGCTGAAGCCCGGCGACGAGGTGGTGAGCACCAACGACCTCTATGGCGGCACCTACCGCCTCTTCACCAAGATCTTCGAGGGCTTCGGCCTCAAGTTCCGCTTCGTGGACATGGGCGACCTGCGCAACGTGGAGGCCGCGCTCACGCCGAACACCAAGCTCATCTGGGCCGAAACACCCACCAACCCGCTGCTGCGCATCATCGACATCGCCGGACTGGCGGCCATCGCGAAGAAGCAGGGCTGCCTGCTGGGCGTGGACAACACCTTCGCCAGCCCGTACCTGCAGAACCCGCTCGACCTCGGCGCGGACATCGTGATGCACAGCGTGACCAAGTACCTCGGCGGGCACAGCGATGTGGTGATGGGCGCGCTGGTCGTGAAGGATGACGCCCTGGCCGAGCGCCTGGCGTTCATCCAGAACAGCAGCGGCGCCACGCCCGGTCCGCAGGACTGCTTCCTGGTGCTGCGCGGGTTGAAGACCCTGCACCTGCGCATGCAGCGGCATTGCGAGAACGGCGCCGTGGTGGCCGCCTTCCTGGCTCAGCATCCCAAGGTGGAACGCGTCTTCTGGCCCGGCTTCCCCACCCATGCGAACCACGCCGTGGCCAAGGCCCAGATGCGCGACTTCGGGGGGATGATCAGCTTCACCCTGAAGGGCGACCGGATGGAGGACGCCCTGCGGGTGCTGAGCAGCACCAAGCTCTTCTCCCTGGCGGAAAGCCTTGGTGGCGTTGAAAGCCTGCTGGGCCACCCGGCCAGCATGACGCACGCCAGCATTCCCCGCGAGGAGCGCCTGCGCAACGGCCTGGCCGACACGCTCATCCGCTTGAGCGTGGGCCTCGAGGACGCCGAGGACCTTGTGGAGGACCTGCGGCAGGCGCTCGGCTGAGCCGTCGGCCCCGTCCGGGAGATCGCCCGGCACGTCGTGGCTTTCCCAGCGCCCCGTACGAACGGTTGACATTGGGATGACCCGGACGCGAACCGATCGGGTAACTTAGGCGTCCTTTTGAGCCAAGACCCTTGATACCCATGTCGTTCCGTGCCCATTTCGCCGCGCTGTTCACCCTGATCGGCGCCAACCTTTCCGCACAGGAAGTGCCCTTCACCTGCTCCACCCATGGGCTGGAGCACCTGAGCTCCTTCCTGGAGGGGCACCCGGAGCGGCTCGCAGAGATCCAGGCGGCCGATGCCGCGCTGGAGCAGCACACTCAGCACTTCATCAACAACTTCGATGAACGCGGCGGTGGCCAGATCGTGATCCCGGTGGTGTTCCACATCATCCACAACAACGACATCGAGAACATCAGCGACGAGCAGGTGATCGACGCCGTTCGTGTGCTGAACGACGACTTCAACAAGCTGAACGAGGACTGGGACAACGTGCGGGACGAGTTCCTCCCCATCGTGGCGAACGTGGGCATCACCTTCCGCCTGGCCGGTTACGACCCTGAGGGCAACTGCACCAAGGGCATCACCCGCACGGTGAGCGAACTGACCAACGACGGCGGCCAGGACATGAAGGACCTGATCCAATGGCCGCGCGACCAGTACCTGAACATCTGGGTGTGCGCCTATGCCCAGGGTGCTGCGGGCTACACGCAGACCCCCGGCAATGTGGACGCCGCCTGGGCCGCCGACGCGGATGGCATCGTGGTGCTGCACAGCTACACCGGCAGCATCGGCACCAGTTCGCCCGGCCGTTCGCGCACCCTCACGCACGAGGTGGGCCACTGGATCAACCTGCGCCACACCTGGGGCCCCACGAACGAACCGGGGCTTCCGGAGAACTGCGACGTGGATGACAACGTGAGCGATACGCCGCTCACCGTGGGTTGGACCAGCTGCAACCTGAACGGCGCCAGCTGCGGCTCGCCCTTGGACAACGTGGAGAACTACATGGAGTACTCCTACTGCTCCAAGATGTTCACCAATGGACAGAAGGCCCGCATGATCGCCGCCCTCAACAGCGGCACCGCCGACCGCAACAACCTGTGGACCACGGCCAACCTGATCGCCACCGGGTGCACGGACGTTCAACCGCTCTGCGCCGCCAGCTTCGTGAGCGACCGCCGGACCATCTGCGCCGGCCAGAGCGTGAGCTTCACCGACCAGAGCTTCCACGGTGTGGTCTCCCGCACGTGGAACTTCACCGGTGGTGAACCCGCCACCGCTGATGCCGCTTCCACGGAGGTCACCTACAACACACCCGGTGTGTACCCGGTGCAGCTCACCGTGAGCAACGGTCAGGATTCGGAGACCAGCACCATCAATGACTACATCGTGGTGCTCGCCGATCCCGGACAACCTGCACCGTTCGCCGAAGGCTTCGAGGCCATGGACCAGTTCGATCCCGCCCTGTGGGCCAATGTGAACACGGACGGTGACCTGGGTACGTTCTCCGTGCGCAGCGATGCGGCCTACACCGGCACGAAGAGCATCCGCATGAAGAACAACCAGCTGCCCGCCGGGCTGCTGGACGAACTGCTCTCGCCCTCGATCGACCTGAGCCAGGCGGACGCGGTGAACTTCTCCTTCCGCTACGCCTTCGCCCGCCGCGCGAGCGACAACGACGACAAGCTGCGCATCTACGTGAGCAAGGACTGCGGTGAGACCTGGGTGCTGCGCAAGCAGCTGCGCGGCAATGGCGAACTGCCCACCGTGCCCGACCAGACCTCCACCTTCATCCCCAGCGGCGCCGACCAGTGGGAACTGTGCACCATCACCAACATCACCAGCGACTATGCGGTGGAGAACTTCCGCTTCAAGTTCTGGTTCACCAGCGATGGCGGCAACGACCTGTGGATCGACGACATCAACATCAACGGCGCACCGGTGGGCGTCGAAGAGACCCTGGCCGCCGGAAGCATGCTCGTTAGTCCGAACCCGGCCAACAGCACCGCGACGCTGAGCCTGCAACAGGCGGATGCCGCGAACGTCCGCGTTGAACTGCTCGACCTTACGGGCAGGACCATCGCGGTGGTGGCCCAAGGGCGCACCGCTGCCGGCCTGCACCGCTGGGAACTTCCGGTGCGTGCGCTGAACAGTGGCGTGTACCTGGTGCGTGTTGTGCAGGACGGGCGTCAGCAGGTGCTGCGCTTCACCAAGGAGTGAGCGCCATGCGGCGATGGACGGGCCTGTTATTGGCCATTCTTTTGTTCAGTGCCTGCGACCGCGCTACGGAAGGCGCGAAGGAAGCCCTGAACAAGGGGGGTGAGCTGGCGGGCAAGGCCGCAGGCGAGGTGATCGAAGGTGTGAAGACCGGCGTGGAGGACACGTGGAGCGTGCGTGTGCGCCTGAGCCCTGAACTGCAACAACGCGGGCTTGGCCTCGGCACCACCCGTGTGGAAAGCGACAGTCTGGGCAACGACAACCTGTTGGTGGTCTACCTCACTGCGGAGCAGGCCCTGTCCGACACGCTGCGTGTATTCGCCTTCGACAAGGACAGCCTGGAGATGGGCCGCACCGATCTGCCCTTGAGCGTCAGAACAGGAAGCGGCACCTTCCACGAAGTGCGCTTCCCCGCGAGGACGGACCTGGAGCGGAAGTGCACGGTGTACATCCGCTGACAGCGGCACCGCGACGCACCGATCGTCCGCTCTCCGGCGCACCCGGCTACCTTCGGGCCATGCGCATGTTCCTTCCGGTGCTCGTCCTTCTGCTGGCCTCCGCCGCACCCGTGGCCGCCCAGTCGGATACCGCCACGGTGCCGTTCAGCGAGAACGGCTGGAACCTGAGCCCCCATGGCACCATGCGCGTGCTGGTGCTCTTCTGCGAGATCGCGTACGACAAGAACCCCGGGAAGGACCCGCAGTCCGGTGGTGCGGACCATTGGCCCAAAGGCCAGCTGCCCCGCTGGAAGGACGACCTCTTCGACCCCTTCCCGAAGCCCATCCCCACGGCGATGGTGACGCGGTACTACCACGACATCTCCCTCGGCAACTTCGTCGTACTGGGCGACTACGTGGACCAGATGCTCACCCTGAAGGAGAGCGAATACCCGGAAGTGGCCAGCGCACACAGCGTGGGCAGCGCGGCGGTGAAGGAGGCGAACAAGCTCGGTGCGTTGCGCACACGTCACAGCCTTGGCATCGCGGACTTCGACCTGTGGCGGGACGGTGGCAAGAGCGGCATGCCCAAGGTGCCGGGACCGGACACACCGCACAGCTACGACCACGTGATGGTGATCGCGCGCAACAGCGGCCTCACCCACGGGCAGGGCAGCACCGATGCGGGCAGTCCGGGCAAGCTCTTCGGGTATGACAGCGACACGCAGAGCCGCTTCGGCGGCATGATCGCGCTGCCGTTCGAGATCCTCAAGCACGAGTTCAACCACCTGCTGCTCGGCGGCAACAACTTCCACAGCGGTGGCGGCAACGCCTCCCAGTTCCAAGGCCACTTCATCCCCCTGCAGGGTGGCTGGAGCATGATGGGCGCGGCCAGCAGCAGCCTGCTCACCTGCACCGGTTGGGACCGGTACCGCCTTGGCTGGCGGGCCAAGGACGCGCCCCATGCCATCGCGGCCCGCAATGCCGCCGGCGCATGGGTGAACGGCGACCTCGACCCGCTCGCCGGCGATACCGGTGAATACGTATTGCGCGACTTCGTCACGTCCGGCGATGTGCTGCGGATCCGCATGCCGCACCTGCCCGCCACGGAGTATCCGCAGTGGATCTGGCTGGAGAACCACCAGACGTACGCGCGCAACGGCAGCCCCACCGACCGCTTCCACTTCGAGGCCGAGATGCCCTGCGTGCGCAAGGCCGTGCCCGGCATCTACACCGTTCTCCAAGTGGACCGCGAACAGAAACGTGGCAAGGACATCTACAGTGGCCATGCGGACTACCTGCGGGCCATCCCGGCCTCCGGCTTCAACGACTACGCGATACGGGGTGATACCGTCACCTTCCAATGCCTTTGGCCCAGCCGCACGCAACCACTGGTGGCGCGCACCCGCACGAGCAATCCCCTCACCGGTGCGAGCGAACTGGAGATCCCCGTGTTCGACGCCAATGGCGACGGGGTGGTGAACCGCGCCAAGGAAGGTGTGCTCCCTCGTGTGGAGGAACGCGATGGCGTGTACGTGGACGAGGCCATGTTCTTCGGGCACGCGCGGCAGGCCTTCCGACCGGACGGCAACCGCCTGCTCGCCATGTACACCGATCCTCCGCTCGTGAACATGCTCACGCTGGTGAGCACGCCCGGCAAGGACACGCACAAGGGCGGACTTCCGAACAACCGCGTGACGCACCTCGCCGGCCTGAGCGTGGAGCTGCTGGAACAACAGGCGGACGGTGCCATCCGCCTGCGGGTCCGCAACAACGACACCCGCATCGACCGCGATGTGCGCTGGTGCTCGGACAGCATTGTGCTGCACCCGGTGAAGGGGCACGCCGGACATGCCCTGCACCTGGCCGCCGGCCGCACGCTCACGATCGACCGGTCGCGGACGCCCACACGGCTTGACAAGCCGGAGGTATCCGGCGGCACCGCCTGGTTCAGCCGGCCCACGGCCATGGCCTTGCGCGAAGGAGCGCATGCGTACATCGAGGCGCGCGGCACCCTGCGCCTGATGAACCGGTCCACCGTACACCTGCTGCCGGGTGCCACGTTGGAGCTTGCCCCCAAGGCGCGCCTGCTCGTGGAGAACGGTTCGCGGATCGTGGTCCACACGGGTGCCACCCTGAAGGGAACGCGCAAACAGCTGCGCAAGCTCGAGCGCCGCGGGCGCATCCTGCGCGCATGACCTCCCGGACGATCATGTGCTCGCGAACGGTGGTGGTGATCACCGCCGTTCTACTGGCCGTGCTGTCCATCGCCTGGCGCGGGCTGGGCACGGATGGACAGGCCTGGCGGCATGTGATCGGCGGCGATGCGGAAGGCTACCATGCGTACATGGAGGGGCTGGTGGTGCAGGGCGACCTGGCCCATGTGCGCACGGCGGAGCACCACTTCGCACCGGCGGGCGATGGGCGCGTGATCAAGTACTTCTGCGGAACCGCGCTGTTGCAAGCCCCCTTCACGATCACGGCGCACGTGGTGGCCCTGGCGCTCGGAACGGCCGATGGGCGCTCGCTGCCGTACGCCATCGCCATCATGCTGGCGGGCTGGTTCTACGCGGTGTCCGGTATGCTGGGCCTGCGCGCCGTATTACGCGGTCTCGGTCTGCACGATGGTGCCGTGGCCTTCACGCTGGCGTTGCTCGTGCTCGGCACGGGCCTTCCCTACTACGCCGTGATCACACCCGGTATGGCGCACGTGTACGGCTTCGCCATGCTCGCCTGGGCGCTGGCCTTCGCGCAGCGCGCGTTCCGCTCGCCGCACCCACCGGCCCTCACGCTGCTCGGTGCGTGCATCGCGCTGCTCATCCTTGTCCGGCCCACGGATGCGCTCGCCCTGCTGGCCTTGCCCGCCGCGCTCCGCAGGGACGGCTCGCTGCGAACCTCGTTGCCACGGGCGGGCACGCTCCTTGTGCCAACGCTGGTAACGGTGGCGCTCCTGGCCTTGCAGCCGCTGCTCTGGCATGCCCAATGCGGGGCCTGGTGGGTGAGCCCGTACGCCGGCGAGGGCTTCCTCTGGGACCGGCCCATGACCTGGTCGCTCCTCTTCGGTGCGCGCAAGGGGCTCTTCTTCTATTGGCCCTTGCTCCTGCTGGTTGTGCCCGGGCTGATCGTGCTGCTCCGGTCCCATCGCATCGCGGCCATCGCGTTGATCACCGCGATCGGCACGGCCACCTATGTGATCGGCTGCTGGTGGATCTGGTACTACGGCTATTCGTACGGCGCGCGGCCCTTCATCGATCTGCTGCCGCTGTTCACCCTGCCGATCGCGCACCTCGCGGACGGCCTGCTGCGGTCCGGTCGGGGCAGGTGGCTGCTATCCAGTGTTCCACTCATGGGCCTTCAGCTCTTCCAATGCTGGCAATACGAGGCCGGCCTCATCCATCCGTACAACATGGAACGGGAGAAGTACCGCATGATCTTCCTGCGCACGGACCCCATGCTGCGCGATGCGTTCGGCGGGGCAGGGCGCGTTCCACCGTACGCACCGCATGGCCTGCGCACCGTGGCATCCATCGGCCACGAAGGGGATACGCTCACCTGGTCGGGCGGGCGCTGGAGCGGCGCACCATCCGCGATCCACGCCGCACTGGACAGCACCGAGCACTTCACACCGGCGCTCATCGTACGCAACGGTCTGCCCACGAAAGTTCCCCTGTTCGTGGAGGTCTCGTTGCGCAGCCGCGCGCTGGACCGCGGCACCACGGCGAACGCCCGGCTGGTGTGCACGTACCGGAACGGGGAGCAGGAACGCGATTACCAGAGCTGGCCCGTGAACGACCTGCCCCTCAGCGATGACCGCGGATGGCGCCCATGGCGTTACAGCCTCATCATGCCTGCGCCGATGACCGGCGATGAGCTGCGCTGCTACGTTTGGCTGAACGGCCCTGGACGCATGGAGGTGCGCGATCTGCGCATCCGGGTGAGCTGCCCGCGTTGATGGGCTCCCGCCGGGATCAATACGCCCGCACGTTCTTGCCCTGCCTCCAGTTGATGAAGGCACGGTTCACCACGCGATTGCCACCCGGAGTGGGATAATCGCCGGTGAAGTACCAATCGCCGGTGTGCTGCGGGCATGCAGCGCGGAGCCCTTCGATCCCCTGGTAGACGATGCGCACCTCCGCGCGGATCTCCGGCGGTGTGAGCAGCTCGGCGATCTTGTCGCTGATGCGCTGCGCGGTGAACGGCGCGTAGATGTCCTTCACCGGGTTCTCGATCCACGGGGCCGGGCCATCCTGCCCGTTGGGGTCGCCCGGGATCGGCAGGGGCTTGCCCACGTTCGCAAGGCAGCGCTCGTACACGTCGTCGATCACGTTCTCCTGATGCGTTTCACGCAGCAGGGCGATGGCCGCCTGGAAGGCAACGAGGTCGCCCAGTTTCGCCATGTCGATCCCGTAACAATCCGGGTAGCGGATCTGTGGTGCACTGCTCACCACCACGATGCGCTTGGGATCCAACCGGTCCAGCATGCGCAGAATGCTCTGCCGCAGCGTGGTGCCCCGCACGATGCTGTCATCGATCACCACCAGGTTGTCCACCCCTGGTCGCACGCTGCCATAGGTGATGTCGTAGACGTGGGCCACCAGCTCGTCGCGCGCATTGTCGGCGGTGATGAAGGTGCGGAGCTTGGCATCCTTGATCGCCACCTTCTCCAGGCGCGGACGCATGGACAGGATCTTGCGCACCTCATCCGCCGCAGGGTTCGCGCCCAGGGCCATGATGCGGCGCTCCTTCACCGCGTTCAGCTCATCCTCCACGCCCTTCAACATCCCGTAGCACGCCACCTCGGCCGTGTTGGGGATGAAGCTGAAGACCGTATTGGCGATGTCGTGATCGATCGTTCCCAGGATGGCGGGTACCACATTGCGGCCCAGGTTGATGCGCTCGCGGTACACGTCACGATCGCTGCCGCGGCTGAAGTAGATGCGCTCGAAGCTGCAGGACCGTTTCTCTTCCGGCGCGCGCACCTGCTCCTCGCTGTAGGATCCGTCCTTGCGCACGATGAGGGCGTGGCCGGGCCGCAGCTCCAGCACCTGATCGGTCTTCAGGGCGAAGGCCGTCTGGATGGCGGGCCGCTCGCTCGCAGCCACCACGAACTCGTCGTCGGCGTACCAGTAGCAGGGACGGATGCCCACGGGATCGCGCAGCACGAAGGCATCGCCATGCCCGATGAGGCCGGCGAACGCATAGCCGCCATCGAAGTCCTGGGCGCTGTTGCGCAGGATCTCGCGCACATCGAGCTGCTCGCCGATCAGCTTGGTCAGCGCCGGGTCCGTGCCCCCGAGCGGCGCATGGATCTGGCGCAGGCGGTCGTTCTCCACGTCCAGGTAGTGCCCGATCTTTTCCAGCACCGTCATGGTGTCGCTACGCTCCTTGGGCGTCTGACCGATGCTGACGAGCAGGTTGAACAGCTCGTCCACATTGGTCATGTTGAAGTTGCCGGCAAGCACCAGGTTGCGGGTGATCCAGTTGCTCAGGCGGCGGCGCGGGTGGCAGTTCTCCAGGCCGTCGGCGCCATAGGTGGCATAGCGCAGGTGCCCCAGCAGCACTTCACCCAGGAACGGCACCTCCGCCTTCAGCCGGTCCACATCGCCCGCCAGTTCGGGATCGCGCTCCACCGCGGCCTGATAGCCCTTCTGGATGCCACCAAAGATCTTCTGGATGGCCTGCTTGTCCGTACTGCGCTGCCGATCGATGTAATTGCGCCCCGGTGCCGGGTCCAGCTTGATGGCGGCCACCCCCGCGCCGTCCTGGCCGCGGTTGTGCTGCTTCTCCATGAGGAGGAACAGCTTGTTCATCCCGTGGAACGCCGAGCCGTAGCGCGTCTGGTAGTGGTGCAGGGGCTTGCGGAGGCGGATGAAGGCCAGGCCGCATTCGTGTTTGATGGCGTCGCTCACTGGTGGCCGCTGCCGGTGGCCTGAACGCCCTTCCGGCGGGGCCCCGAAGGTATCCATCCCGGCCCTAGGGCCCGGTCCGGCGGCCCCGTTGCCAAGGCAACGCCAAGGGCCGTTCCACGGTCTTAACTTGGCCTAGTTCCCAGCCATGCGCGGCCCCGCCCTGCTCTCCCTGCTCCTTGCGATGCACGTCGCGCTGGGGGCGCGGCCCGTGGTCACCTTCACGGAGAACCGCGGCCAATGGCCGGCCCAGGTGCTTTACCGCGCGCAGATCCCCGGCGGGGTGCTGTTCGTGGAGGAGCGCGCGCTCACCTATGTGCTCAGCGAAGGGGGCTTGCACACGCACCATGGCCATGCCGATGATGGAGCAGCGCATCCGCAGCATGTGCACGCTTACCGGGTGAACTTCGATGGAGCGTCCGCCGGAACACCGGCAGGGATCGACCCGCTCCCCCACCATGAGAACTACTTCATCGGGAACGACCCGGCGCATTGGGGAACCGGATGTGCCGTCTTCGGGCAGGTGCTCGTGCGTGGCATTTATCCCGGCGTGGACCTTCGCCTCGACGGTCGCACAGGATTGAAGTACGACCTGGTCGTGTCCCCTGGCCATGATCCGAACATCATCCGTCTTCGCTACGAAGGCCAGGATGAGCTCGCGCTGAAGGACGGCGATCTGCATGTGCGCTTTAGCACAGGTCAGGTGGTGGAGAAAGCCCCGGTGACCTTCGTTGAGCGCGGTGGTGCGACCATCGAGGTCGCATCCGCATACGCCCTTGAAGGCAACACGCTTCGGTTCCACTTCTGCGGCCGTCCCAGCGTCCGGTCCGGCGCCTTCTGTCTTCAGTCCGGCGATCGCGTCACCATCGACCCCGAGCTCACCTTCGGCAGCTTCAGCGGCAGCACCTCGGACAACTTCGGCTTCACGGCCACCTACGACGATGATGGCGCGCTCTACGGCGCGGGCATCGTGTTCGGGCTGGGCTATCCCACCACGCTGGGCGCGCTGCAACCGGGCTTCACCGGCGGTAGCATCGACATCGGGGTGAGCAAGTGGCTGCCGGACGGGACCGACCTGGAATGGAGCACCTACCTCGGCGGTTCGGACAATGAAACGCCGAACAGCTTGGTGGTGAACAGTGCGAACGAGCTGTTCGTGCTGGCCGTCACGGGCTCGGCCGACTTCCCGACCACGCCGGGCTGCTACGACCCCACGTTCAACGGAGGCGCACAGATCCCGCTGGTGGGCGGCTTCGTGAACCTGGCCGGTGGCGAGGGCTACGGCTTCGACCTCGGAACGGATGTGGCCGTGGCGCACCTGGCCGCCGATGGCACCAACCTGCTCGGCAGCACCTTCGTGGGGGGCTCCGGCAACGATGGACTGAACCAGGGCGCGCAGCTCGTGCACAACTACGGCGACCACTTCCGTGGAGAGATCGCGCTGGATGCGAGCGGCCGACCGGTGGTGGCCACGAGCACCCAGAGCTTCAACGCACCGGTAACGCCGGGCGCTGCGCAAGCCGTGTTCGGTGGCGGCGACCTGGACGGGCTGCTCTTCCGCCTCAATGCATCGCTCACCACCCTGGAACTGGCCACCTATTGCGGCGGCTCGCAGGGCGACAGCGGCTACGGCGTGCAGTTCAGCAGCACCGGCGACATCTACCTGACAGGTGGTACGGCCAGCGCCGACCTGCCCGTTCCTCCCGGAGGGTACCAGGGGGCCTACGGAGGTTCCACGGACGGCTACCTGATGCGCTATGCCGCGGACGGGACCTTGCTCGGAGGCACCTACCTGGGCACAAGCGCCTACGACGAAGCCTTCTTTGTCCAGCTTGACCTGGCGGACGGCGTGTATGTGGTGGGGCAGTCCCACGGTGCTTACCCGGTGACCGCCGGCAAGTACACCAACCCGGGCAGCTCGCAGTTCATCCAAAAGCTATCGCCGGACCTGGGCACTTCGCTCTGGAGCACCGTGGTGGGCAACGGCAACGGCAACGAGGACATCTCCCCGAGCGCGTTCCTGGTGAGCAACTGCGGACAGATCTACTTCTGCGGCTGGGGCGGTTCCGTGAACAGCTACGTGAGCGCGGACGCCAGCACCACCACCGGGCTTCCGCTCACGCCGAACGCGTTCCAAACCACCACCGACGGCAGCGACTTCTACGTGATGGTGCTGACCCCGGAAGCGGAGGGGCTCCACTACGCCACCTACTTCGGTGGCAGCATCAGCAGCGAGCACGTGGACGGCGGCACCAGCCGTTTCGACAAGAAGGGCAACGTGTACCAGGCGGTGTGCGCCGGCTGCGGCAGCAACAACGACTTCCCCACCACGCCCGGCGCCTGGAGCAACACCAACAACAGCTTCAACTGCAACCTGGGCGTGTTCAAGATGAACCTCAGCGAGCCCATCGCGCAGATCGACATCGATGGCCCCGGCTACCTGTGCATGCCGGACGCCGCCGTCTTCATCAACGAGAGCGTCGGTGGTACCAACTACGCCTGGGACTTCGGCGATGGCACCCTGTCCACCGACTTCGAACCTGTGCACACCTACGGCGACACCGGGACCTACACCGTCACCCTCATCCTGAGCGACAGCACCAGCTGCCTGCCGAACGACACCGCGCAGATCAACGTGGTGGTGCAGGACGATCCGGTTGCCGTCATCGACCCCGTTCCACCGATCTGCGATGGCGCCCAAGTTCAATTGCAGGCCTATGGTGGCGACACCTACAGCTGGTCACCCCCGGACGACCTGAGCGCAACCGATGTCGCGGACCCCTTCGCATCACCGACGAGCTCGACCACCTACCAGGTGGTGGTGACCAACCTGTGCGGCGCGGACAGCACGACGGTGGATGTGGTGGTGGGTCAGCCCCAAGGCGCGGCCGGTCCGGACACGGCGACCTGCCTGGGCACGCCCGTGCCGATCCATGCCACCGGGGGTGGCACCTACCTCTGGGCACCGGCCGCCTCGCTGGACGATCCAACGCTCGAAAGTCCGCTGGCCGATCCGCAGGACACGACGCTCTACGTGGTCACCATCACCACACCGGAAGGGTGCACCCTGCAGGACAGTCTGGTGGTGTACGTGCAGACGGGTCTGCCTACTCCGGTGCTCGCGGATACGGCCGTGTGCCTGGGCAGCACGGTACAGCTGGCGGCCTCGGGCGGCGATGGCTATGCCTGGCAACCCGCACCCGGGATCGACCAGCTGAACGTTCCCGACCCCGTGGTGCAGCCGGAGGAGGATACCTATTACCTGGTGGCCGTCTCCAATCTGTGCGGCACGGTGATGGACAGCGCCTTCGTGGATGTGCGGCAGGTGATC
>ERZ724526.1073-NODE-1073-length-14836-cov-8.517759_pt1 | contig 14836 bp, 17 predicted proteins | sample MGYA00376059_ERZ724526 | MGnify/ENA primary metagenome ERZ724526 (study PRJEB28724, sample SAMN07190883) | activated sludge metagenome | isolation source: activated sludge of sewage treatment plant in Hong Hong | place: Hong Kong | collected 2016-03-17 ... | reverse complement strand
CGATGCGCCGGCGCTGGCCAAGGCGGATGTCGGCATCGCGATGGGTACCGGCACCGACGTCGCGATGAATAGTGCCCAGTTGACGCTGGTCAAGGGCGACCTGCGCGGTATCGCCCGCGCCCGTCTGCTCTCTGTTGCAACGGTCGGCAACATGCGCCAGAACCTGGCCTTCGCCTTTCTTTACAACGCGCTCGGTGTGCCGGTCGCAGCCGGAATCCTCTACCCGTTCTTCGGTCTGCTACTGTCACCTATCATAGCGGCGGCAGCGATGACTTTGTCGTCGCTCAGCGTGGTCGGCAACGCGCTGCGTCTGCGCGGACAACAATAAAACCGAGATCTGCTGATGCCCTCCCGATTGCCTGACACCGCTACGAAATACGAATGGCGCGACTGCTACAGCGCCGGGAACGCCATCATCGACCAGCAGCATATAAGATGCTACTACTGTATGCGGAGTCGTTGAAATGCTTGGAGAGCGCCGGTCCAGAAGGTTATGAAAAACTTCATGATCTCCTCCACGAAATGGCTGTCTGTGCCAGAGAGCATTTTTCGAAGGAAGAAGAATTTCTGCCTGCGCGAAATCACCCGATGCTGGCTGAGCACGCTGAAGAACATGAACAATTCAAAATCGCGCTAGCCGATTTCTTATTCTCCGCAGTGCAAAGCGAACTGGACAAGACTGGGGTGTTCCGTTTCCTGTCCGAATGGTGGATTCACCATATCCTCGTATCAGATTTTGACTGTAAGCCGTATCTTGTAGAAAGTTGAGCCCTCATGGGGAAACCCCTCGACGTCAGATTGACGCCGGGAGTTTCCTGACAAGGATGTAATCAATAGGTCATCCTGATGACAGTTACAAAAGCGCAGACTTCTTGGTGTCAGGAATTCATCAGCGATTCAGACATTTCCCACCACTCTCCTGGAGAACCAACATGAAACTGCAATCCGCACTCTCGGCGTTCCTGTTCGCAACTGTTGCCGCGCTGTCCTTGGGTGCCCAGGCTGCCGATGCCGACAAAGCACCTCCTGCCGCAGAAATGAAGATGGAACAAGGCGCCAAGCCCGCCAAGCCGCACTCGCATGTTGAGGAAAAAACCGGCGTTCCTCAAAAGGCGCCTGCCGCAGTTAATCCCGACAAGAAGAATGCTGCACAGGACAAGACGAAGCACTATCATCCGCGCGACGGGAAATAAATCCCCTGCCTCCGGCCCTTTAAATACGCGGGGCGATCGGTCCGCACCCATGGGTGACGACAACATCCGGCAGTATGGCCACCTTTTTACATGAAGGCTGTTGGCAGAGGCCATGGGTTGCGACTCGAAAGTAATACGGTTCGAGTATTGCAAAACGGTGTTGATGGAACACTTGCGCCTTGAATGCAACCACGGTTTTCAGCATGGGGTGGCGCAAGTCAAAAATAGCGATAAATGGCGAGACGCCGGCCCCATTGATCCGATCAAGGCGATTCTCATGAAGAACGAATAGCTCGCTCCGCAACCGGGAGAGCACAATGAGCCTGCCAAGCGCACCGTACCAACTGAACCGAATGCTCGCCATTCGGCTGTGCGTTGCGGCGCTCGTCATCGGCGCGATAGCCGGCATCGTGGCGTATCAGGTCGAAACGCGGCGTGTCGAATCCATCGTCCTCGAACTCGCAGCCGGCGGGGCTCGCCATCTGGAGTCGCCGGCCATGCAGCTCCTATCCCGAGGGAAATCGCCGGAAGACCACAGCGCCTTGAGCGCCCTGTTGGATAGGAATAACTTCGTCGGCATACGGGTTTTCGACATCAAGAAGGACCTCGTCTACGAAACATGGGTAACCCTGCCACCGGGCGTAGCCGCCGGACTCCAAAAGCGCCGGTACGACTGGCCGGCGCCGGGGAGGGATCATCGCGCCCGAATCCGAATCGGCGACGAGCACCTGATTCAGGTGGTCATTCCCTTGGCCGGAGAATCTGGCGGCCTGAACGGTTATCTTGAGGGGACATACCGCATCGACGGCAGAACGCTCGCTGACCAGAAAGAGCGGGTCCTGGATGGCGTCCTTACGGCAGTTGTCGCCGTGTTGTCCACGGCCTTGCTACTGTATCCCCTCCTGCTCGGTCTGCTGCGGCACGCAACACGATTGTCTCGGCGCCTGCTCGACTCCAACTTGTCCCTTATCCGGTCGCTTGGCAATGCGGTCGCCAAGCGCGACTCTGACACCGACGCGCACAATTACCGCGTCACCCTCTACGCCGTGGCGCTAGCCGAGAAACTGCACTGGCCAAAAGGAGAGATTGCCCACCTGATTGCCGGTGCCTTCCTTCACGACGTCGGCAAGATCGGCATCCCTGACCACATTCTGCTCAAACCGGGGAAACTGACTGAAGATGAGTTCGAGATCATGAAAACCCATGCGCTTCTCGGCCTCGACATTGTCGCCGGCAATGCGTGGATGAACGCCGCCCCGGTCATTCGCAGCCACCATGAACGCTTCGACGGCTCTGGCTATCCGGACGGACTGAGTGGACTGGAAATTCCACGAGGGGCAAGGTTGTTCGCGGTCGTGGATGTGTTCGATGCCCTCGTTTCGGCACGCCCCTACAAAGTCCCGCTGCCTTTCGAGACGGCCCTGGCGCTGATCGAGAATGAGTCAGGCCGGCATTTCGATCCGGAGATCGTTATTGCCTTCAGCGGCATCATCGATCGCCTTTACCAAGAGGTCGCCATGGCCAGCGGAGTCGAATTGCACGCCCAATTGCGCTCGGCCATTTTTCGCTATTTCAATACGGAAGCGGGGGCTGACGATACGGCGGCATCGTTCTACCATCGCTGAAGGAGCGCCATCGTGACCAAGGCTATTGATGCGCGAAGTACGCGTCGCCATCCAGCGCGAACGGATGCGATGCGGCCCCTGCAAGGCCTGCTGCTCCAGCGACTTGACCTGTACTGGCACGATGTCCGCGCAACGGGCGGCTTCGAGGAGCGCACGGGCATCGGCCGAATCGGTCTTGTTCCGCTTCACGTAGGCCCGGATATACGCTGCCGGCAGCAGCTTGACCGGGATGCCCAGCCGATTGAACCAGCGGCCCCAATGATGGGCTGAGCCACAGGCCTCCATGATCACCTGGCCGACCTCCCAATTCCGGAACCAACGCTCGAACTGGCTACGCGTCAGCCGCTCCTGCGCGACAACGTTCGATTTGTCATCAGCAATAGCGATTTGGAATACACTCTTGGCCAGATCAACCGCAACGGTAGTAGCATGCATTTCGGACTCCTTTCGTCGAAACCCGATCCCCATCCCCATGAGCACCGGCATCGCTTATTTGGCGATGAAAAGACGGGGGAGTCCATCCCATCACTATAACCGGCGTGCAAAAGCAGAGCGAAGCGGCGCTTTTGCACGTCCGAGTTGATGGCGTCGTTAGCTGGGCTTGATCGCACTATAGAGCGCCATTGTTCCGAAGACGGTGCCGAAAGTCCGTCGTTGTGTTACCTCCACAAACCCAGCTTGCTCAAAGAGCATGATGAGTTTCCCCGACACATTATCTTGAGTGTTTTTGAAACCGTCGAGAAGTTGAATGAATATAAATAACCCACGCATCAAGGCGTTTGCAGCACGCCCCCAGTCAGCGACATGGATCTCTCCACCGGGCTTGAGAACCCGGAACAACTCGCGCACTGTGCGCTCTTTGTTCTCCCAGGACAGATGATGAAAGAACAGACTCGAAACCACCCGATCGAAGTGAGCGCCCGGGTAAGGCAGGCTGTTGGACAAAGCGTGGTCGAACTTCACCGAAACATCGGCCTTTAGTGCCTTATGAGAGGCAAGGGAGAGAATGGCCGGATCACCATCAACCCCTGTGACCTCGGCTTGTGGTTGGTGTTGTTTTATCCAGATTGCCAATGTGCCCGTGCCACAGGCCAGATCAAGTACGCGCTGGCCCGGCTCGAAACGCGCCTGCTTGATGAGAGCCTGCTTGAAACTGCGCTCCCTTGTGGTGGTACCGACTACTGCGTCGTAGTAGGGAGTCAGCCAGTGAAAGCCAAGCGCTGGCACATATTTGGATTGAGGTGGTTGTTGCATATACGCTCCTGTGTTGCCCAGCCAACGTTTAGTAGACACCTCGAGCGGTGTCTACTTCTTCCCGCTTAGTCGTCGACATCCTCAAAAAATTAGCGTGACCAACGACACCCCCGCAACTCCGCCGCCCAAAGTGCTCGATCACGTGCGTGATCGCCTGCGCGTGAAGCATTGCAGTAAGCGACTCATCGGACAGCAGCGGGACCATGAAGGCCAGCCCTTGCAGCAAGCGTTTCCGGACAGCGAGTACAGATCGGAAAGCCTAGGCATCTGCAACCAACAGAATCTATTCGCTATTTGACCGGACAGCAGTACTAGGATGTAATGAACTTGCATCTCAGATACTACCTACGAGAACCTGGCAGTTCCCCGACGAGGCAATGACATCTGCGTCATTGCCTCGTAATCTTTCACTCAGTTGCCGGTGTAGGCCGGGTTCTCAGCGACATACACCGTCACGCCCTCAGCCCCCGGAATTACCTTGGCAAGCGAAAACGGCGCAGTGCCCAGCGTATCGAACTTCCAGGTGACGCTCTTGCTGCCAAGATCGAATCGAACGGTTTCGAGGCGCGTGACATTCAGGTACTTGGTGCCGCTGTCGATCTTCACCACCCGCGCGGCTGCGCCGGACGTTGCGTAGCCGTAGCGCGCGAGTTCGTTGGCTGTCGGCTGACTCTTGGATTCCGCGACGACATGCGAAATCCAGTGTGGGCTTCCCCCTTCGGAGTATTCGTCGTGGGCATCATTCACCCCCCGCGCGGCTGCGCCGGACGTTGCGTGGCCGTAGGGCGCGAGTTGGTTGGCTGTCGGCTGACTCTTGGATTCCATGACATGCGAAATCCAGTGTACGCTTCCCCCTTCGGAGTAGTCCTCGTGGGCATAGCTGGTTCCCGTAACGGCAAAACCGAGAGCCGCGATCAGGATCAGTTGAGTAATGTTGGTTTTCATGATTTTCTCCTTGTGACATCGGGTTAATCGTGTCGGACCTATTTGGTCCAACCGTGATGTCATCTTAGGAGTGCGATACCAACAGGACGGTGACCCGTTGATTACATTCTTGAAAGCCAACATGAGGTTTCCTGACAGGGCGGGTTCAAATCTGAAGTGCAACACCTACCGGGGGGTAATGTGTTGCGATGGGAATCATTGGCGACTGCTTCGCGCCCGGTGGCTGTCATTCAGCGACACTCAGGGTATCCTGTCTCCACTATGGCAGACATCGATGAACGGTAAAGCCCAAGTGTTCAGCTCAGGGGTCGTTGCGGCGCTCGGTGCAGCACTACTCTTTGGCGCCAGCACACCGCTGGCGAAAATGCTGCTGCACGATGTCGATCCGTGGCTTCTTGCAGGACTGTTCTACCTCGGTTCTGGAATAGGCCTGTCACTGTGGCGCGTACTCACCCGTGCCGTACCTGTCCGTCTTTCGCGAGGAGAAACTGGCTGGTTGGCTGGGGCCATCCTTTCAGGCGGAGTGGTTGGCCCTGTCCTGTTGATGTATGGTCTAACAGGCATGCCGGCCTCAGGTGCAGCCCTGCTGTTGAATGCAGAGGGTGTTTTCACAGCATTGCTGGCTTGGGTGGTCTTCAAAGAGAACTTTGACCACCGTATTGCGTTCGGCATGGCAGCAATTGCCGCAGGTGCTGTGGTGTTGAGTTGGCCAAGAGAGGCTCAGTTTGCTGGTGCGCTGCCAGCCTTGGCGATACTGGGGGCTTGCTTGGCATGGGGCATCGACAACAACCTGACGCGCAAGGTCTCTCTAGCCGACGCAACATGGATTGCAGCGGTAAAAGGCATGGCTGCCGGGAGCGTGAATCTCATACTCGCATTTTCCCTTGGCGACCGTCTGCCTGATTGGCCCACCACGGCAGCAGCCATGGGGGTCGGATTGCTCGCTTACGGGGTCAGCCTGGTTTTGTTTGTCGTCGGCATGCGCCATCTGGGGACCGCTCGTTCAGGCGCTTACTTTTCAGTGGCTCCCTTCTTCGGGGCGCTCATTGCGCTCGCCACCGGAGAACCACTCACCGTTCGACTGACTATTGCTGGCGGCCTAATGGCGATTGGCATCTGGCTCCACCTAACCGAGCGACACGAGCATAAGCACATCCATGAGGTAATGGAGCATAGCCACGAGCACGCACACGATGAGCATCATCAGCACGCTCATGACTTTTCTGTAGCCCCGGGCGCAAAGCACACGCACCGTCACAGGCACGAGCCCATAGTCCATGAGCACGCTCACTTTCCCGATACACACCACCGGGAACACTCGCACTGACATGTGCGATACATAGTGGTGCGGCTTGTATTGCGATCGTCGAAACAGCGACTGCTCCGGGGCATATTGTCGCCGTTCAGCAATTCATAACCTTACTGGCCGCTTAGGGTCCAGGCTGTGCAAAAAACGGGGTTGAGATTTTGATGTCTTTACGCGCGTTCGCTTGGCTCGGACGTGAAAGAATCAAGAGTGGGTGTCGGCGCGATCATTTTCTTGCGCTCAGCAGGCCCGCCTTGGTGAGCGCGCTTTCTAGAAAATCGTTCTCCAGCGTCAGCTGCCGGATCTTGGCCTGCATGGTCTTGAGGTCCGGCTCGATCGCCTGGGTGGCGGTATCGCCGAAGACCTGTGCCGAGCGTTCCATCAGTTGCGTTTTCCAGTCGGCAATCTGGTTCGGATGAATGTCCAATTGCTGCGCCAACTCGGCCAGCGTCTTGTCGCCCTTGAGCGCCGCGGTCGCCACTTGCGCCTTGAATACTGGCGAGTGATTCCGCCGCTTCCTTCTCGTCATGCTCTTGCTCCTTTTCATGGCCGCTACGCGGCAGTTATTGAGCAAGGCTATCACTTATCCCTCTGTCCGAATTCCCGGGACCGGCTCTGGCCTTCGTGGCGGAACTGCCCAAGACCGGAGTTTCTGGCGCTACCCGCTGGCTGTCTCCTGACAAGGCTCTGATTCAACTGTCCTTGCGCTATAAGTCCGATGACCAACTCTGGTTCAGCTTCTTCCACGAGGTTGGACACCTGTTACTGCACGGAAAGAAGGAGGTATTCATCGAGGGCAACGGCCTGGATGTTGAGAAGGAAGCGGAGGCAAATCGCTACGCTGCTGATAGCCTCATCCCACTCGGGAAACTCAGGGCGTTGCTGGCGGTTGGTCGTCCCTCCCTGGCCCAAGTGGAAGCCTTTGCCGCCGAGATCAGCATCGCCCCTGGCATCGTAGTCGGCCGCCTGCAAAAGGAAGGAGTGTACGATCACAAGATTGGCAATGGCCTCAAGCGCCGCTTGTGCTGGGCATCAGTCAAAGCGGACGACAATCCGCTTTCCATCTGACCTTGTGCAAACCCCGGCTGGGCTTTGGCTTGATTCCCAAGCCAGCAGGCACCGAATCGTTTCCCCGCTTTGGGCACGTAGTACCGGCGATGCCGAGTTCTTTATGTGATCCTTGTCCATGCCGCTGGCAATTTGGTCGTAATGTTTGCCGAGGCCAAACAATTGACGCAATTGTGCGATGTCTTGATGCCGCTGAATTACAAATCCCCGCCCCTCATATCGCACTCCTTCAAGTTCCAGAACCATTACCGGCTCTTGGCCTTCCTCGTGGCTAAAAGAGCCGGTGACGGGTGTCGAGTTGTTCACCGAAACCAGTCGATGGGAATGTCCGGCACAACCGGAAATAATCACGCCAAAAAAACATGTGGCGAGCATTTTTTTAGTCGTGGACATGCGACCTCCCTGCTACTTCAACACGAAGCGAACTGTTGTTGGGGCTTTGCCCGGGACGGATACCAAGGCCACAATCTTGCCGTTGGCAAGCTTGAAACTGCCTGTGGCCTCCAGTGCCGGGCCGGCAGGTTTCAACTCGACTTCCTGCTTGTCGGCACCAACGAGGATGGCCAGTTTGGCGTTGGCCTTAGAGACATCCACTGGCTTGCCATGATCACGCAAATACAACCGAATCAAGTCCGGCTTCGCAACCAGTTCGTAATCGACATCCTTGACCTCGCTGACGATGCCACCGTGGAGGGGGTTGTGTTCGTGGTCATGTCCGTGGCTACCAGCGGCAAAGGCTGGGCCTGACATGGACAGTGCAGCAGCGGTGAGCAGATGAATCGTTTTCATGGTTTTCCCTTTCGTTGGGAAATAATCAAAGAGCCCCGGCATCCCGGTCGTTCATTAGTTGTTCCGCATCCTTGCGGCCAAATAGCCAGAACATGGCGGGCGTCAGGAAGGTATCGAGCAAGGTTGAACTGATCAGCCCGGAGAAAATCACCACGGCGACTGGATGCAAAATTTCCGTGCCCGGCCGCTCTGCCTCAAAAAGCAGCGGAGCCAGCGCAAACGCGGTGACCAGTGCGGTCATCAGTACCGGCGACAGCCGTTCCAGCGAACCTCGCAGGATCATGGCGTGATCGAAACTCTCACCCTCCATGCGCATCAGGTTGATGTAGTGGCTGACCTTGAGAATGCCGTTGCGCACCGAAATGCCGGCCAGGGTGATGAAGCCGACCAGGGCGGCAACCGACAATGGCTGTCCGGAGATCCACAGACCGATCACGGCACCGACCAGCGCCAGCGGGATATTGACCATGATCAACACTGACAGCGTCACGGACTTGTAACGGCTGTAGAGCACCACGAACATCAGCACCAGGGAGACAATTGAGAGCAGGCCAACCAGGCGCGACGCCTCTTCCTGCGCCTGGAACTGTCCGCCCAGGGTGATGAAGTAGCCTTCAGGCAGTTTGCTTTCGCGGACCACCTTCCGGATGTCCTCGACAATCTCGGACAGCGCCCGCCCTTGCGCGTTGGCTGAAATCACAATGCGCCGCTTGCCGTCGTCTCGGCTGACCTGATTCGGCCCGTCGCTGTCTTCGATGCTGGCGATTCTGGACAGCGGAATCCTGCCGCCAGGCGTCTCCAGCATGATCTGGCCGAGTCCGTCGACGGAGCGCCCTGCTTCCGGAAGACGTACCACGAGCGCAAACCGCCGGCCACCCTCGACGATCTGGGTCACCTTCTCACCCTCGACCAGGCTTTGCAGTGTCGCGAGAATTTGTGGTGTCGGCACGCCGTATTGGGCTGCTGCGGCGTAATCGACCCGGACCTTGATCTGCGGCGCCAACACCTGTTTCTCGATTTCCAGGTCAGCCAGACCGGGGATGCCGGCCAGCCTGTTGCGCAACACGTCAGCTTGACCACGCAGGGTATCCAGGTCGTCACCAAAAATCTTGATGGCAATCTGTGATCGAACACCGGAAAGCATGTGGTCGATCCGGTGCGAAATCGGTTGCCCGATGGCAATGGCGGCCGGCAGATTGATCAGGCGCGAACGGATGTCAGCGGAAATCTCGTCCATCGAACGGGTCAATTCGCCAGCCGGTTTCAGACCGACATCGAGTTCGCTGACGTGGACGCCCTCGGCGTGCTCGTCAAGCTCGGCCCGGCCGCTGCGACGCCCTACATGCACCACTTCCGGAACCTGTCTGACCAACACCTCGGCCTGCTGCGCCAACGCTGACGATTCAGCCAGAGTGACGCCCGGGTTCAGGCGCATGCCGATCAGCAGCGTCCCTTCGTTGAACGGCGGCAGGAAGGTCTTGGGGAAAAAAGGTACCGCAGCCACGGCAACCAGCACGGCGAGCCCACCGGCGACCAGCGCCGTCTTGGGTCGATTCAGCACGGCCTGTAAGCCGCGGCGATAGCTCGCCTTCAACCAGGTCAGCAGTTTCGTGTCGCCATGATCAAGCGACTTCATGCGGGGCAACAGGTAGAAGGACAGCACCGGGGTGACGGTTACGGAAACGACCAGCGAGGCCAGCGTCGAGACGATGAAGGCGATGCCGAGCGGCACGAACAGCCGCCCCTCCATGCCCGGCAAGGCGAACAGCGGCAGGAAAACGAGGACGATGATGATCGTCGCGTAGAGAATCGCCGAACGCACTTCCATCGTTGCCCGGGAAACCAGTTCAATCGGATGGATGCGGGCATCCGGGTGTTTGGCTCGGTCCTCTTTCAGTCGACGCAGGACGTTCTCGACACCGACCACCGCATCGTCGACCAGACCGCCGATCGCGATGGCCAGCCCGCCCAGGGTCATGGTGTTGATCGATAGCCCGTAATGCTGGAAGACCAGCGCCGTCATGAAGATCGACACCGGAATAGCGGTCAGCGCGATCACCGTCGGGCGCAGGGTGCCCAGGAAAAAGAACAGGATGACCGCGACAAACACCGAGGCGCCGATCAATTTGCCTTGCAACGTGCTGATTGAGGATTCGATGAAACTGGCCTGGCGGAAGGTTACCTTGGGCTCATCCATGCCGGCCGGCAGGGTCTTTCTGAGATCGTCGAGTGCTGCCTCGATGGTTCGTGTCAGATGGATGGTATCGGCCGTCGGCTGTTTCTGGATGCCGAGAATCACTGCCGGCTTGCCCTCGAACCCGGCATCGCCACGCCTGATCGCCGGCGCGAAGGTGACTTCGGCAATTTGGCGCAATAGAACGGGTTGACCGTGGCGAGCCGTCAGCGCCAGGTTCTTCAGATCGTCCAAGCGCGACGTTCGACCCAGATTCCGGATCAGGTACTCACGACCGTTGAGTTCAAGAAATCCGCCCGAGGTATTCGAAGAGAACCCCTTGAGTGCACCCGTCAATTGCTCATGGGTAATATCCAGCTCAGCCATGCGGGCCGTATTCGGCTGAACCTGGAATTGCCGTACTTCGCCGCCTATCGGAATAACTTGAGCAACACCTGGCACCGCCATCAGGCGTGGGCGCAAGACCCAGTCGGCAAACTCCCGAACCTGCATCGGCGAGATCTTGGCCGTGTCGATGGGAATGGCAATCTGCATGATTTCGCCCATGATCGAACTGATCGGCCCCATGCGCGGCACGACGCCCGTCGGCAGGCCTTCCTCCATCGAAATCAGGCGCTCCGAGACCATCTGCCGAGCCCGGAAGATATCCGTCTTCCAGTTGAAGGTGACATAGATGAAAGACAGGCCGGAACTGGAGATCGATCGCACACTCTCCACGCCCGGCAGGCCGTTCATCGTGGTTTCCAGCGGGAAGGTGATCAGTTGCTCGACCTCCTCGGCAGCCATGCCGCCAGCCTCGGTCATGATCGTCACGGTCGGCTTGTTGAGGTCCGGAAAAACATCCACCGGCGTTTGCGTCAGCGTAAACGCCCCATAGCCCATCAATACCAAGCTGGCGATGATGACCAGCAGTCGGTTGCGCAGGCTGTTGTCGAGTAGCCACTTGAACATGTTCGCTTACCCCTCAGCGGATCTGGTTGATCAGCGAGGCAGCACGAACGGCAACGCGATCGCCCGGTTGCAAACCGGCGGTCACTGCCATGTGGGTGCCATCCAGCGGCTCGGCGGTGACCACCCGTGGCGTAAAGCGTTCCGGTGCCGTCTTGACCCAGACGATGCTCTGGTTCGCCGGGTTCTTCATCAGCGCGGCAGCAGGAATGGCAATCCCCTGTACCGTGCTGCGGCTTTGCACGAAAACCTTGAGTGGCTGGCCAACCGCCAGCCCTGAGAGAGCGGCGCCTTCGCCGGCAAAGGTCAGCGGCAAAGCCTGATCGCGCAGGCTGCGTGCCACCCCGAGCAGGCGCAAGGGAAGTTTTTGCTGCCCGATAGTAATAAACGCGCCGGCAATGTCGTTGGCCACGGTCAGGTCATAAGCCAGAGCCTCAATCATCATGCGTTCCGGATTGACGATCTCAAACAGCGTTTCGCGAGCCTCGACGACCTGGCCGGACACCACATTCGCCGACGCAATGACGCCAGCCACGGGCGCCCGTAATTGTTCGTTGGCGACGGCGGCTTCCGCTTCCTCAATCATCTTTCGCGGCACCGTATCGGATAGCTCACGCAGGCGGCGCAGACGACTTTCAGCAAGGGAGCGACTGTTTCCACCCACCTCGGGGGTCACGTAGGCCAGCACTTCGCCCTTGCCAACCTTCTGCCCGGGGAGCGGCAGCCCGCGAGGACCGGGGGTCACGCGACCGGCAACGATGGCTTGCACTTTGCCGCCGGCATTGGGGTCCATGACGACCCTGCCGTTCAGTTCAATGGCACGTGGTAGTTCGCCAGCGACTACGGCCTGCGTGCGAACACCGATCTGTCGCTGGGCCGGTTTGGGAAGAAATACGCTGCCATCGGGCTGGCGCTTCGGGCCGTTACCCGCAGCGGCGGGCGGCGAGTCCCCGTGATCGTGGCCTTCACCTGACCAAACCGGCGTTGCGCTCACAGCAAAGGCGAGACAGAGCGCGGAACACAAGATGCGCGTTTTCATGCGACACCTCCAAGACGTGGGTTACGTGAGGCGCGGCGGCGCACCAGCATGACAAGAAGGATGAGAATTACCCCGGCAGGACCGGCCCAGAGGGCGTATTTCTTCCAGTCGCGGGGTTGCGAGGCGTTGCCGGTATGCGCCTCCTCGTGGACCTCCAATTCCCCGGCCAGCAGGTCGTTTTCTGCGCCAGTAACCAACGTGAAAGTCATCGTCTTGACCCCGGGCTCCCGTAGCTTCTTCAGGATTTCCGCGTCGGTCAGCGAGTAATCGCCGTGGTCGGAATGAAAAGGCGCGAGGACGCTGCGACCATCCAGATCGACGGTGAGTTTGCTGTCGAGCACCGGCTCGTTCGACGCTGCGCGATCGATCAGGATCGACATTTCATCCGGATACAGACGACCGACCAGTTCGAAGGTCTCCGAAACGGCAGTGACCGAAGGCAGCGCGGGGCCGGCGACGACCGCTGCCCCGCCATGATCATGGCCTTCGCCGGCCAAGGCCGGCAGCGTACCGGCAACGATCAATGCGGCCCATCCCAGGGCGATCAGGGTGTTTCTCGGATTCATGATGGTTTTCCTCATTTTTGTTCGGGCAGCAGGCCCATAGCCTGCCGCAGGGCGGAGATCGCGGCGGCCAGGTCAATCCGGGCGCGAGCGTTTTGCCGTTCGGCTTCGACGGCTTCGAGTTCGATACGCAGACGGGTCGGCAGGTCACTTTCGCCCAGGCGGAAGGACTTGTCGAAGAACCCTCGCGACTCGCGCGCCAGTTGGAAGCGTTTCTCGGCGGCCGCCAGTTGCGTGCGGGTGGATTCGACGCGAACCCGCGCCGTTTCCAGATCGGCAGCCAGACGTTCGCGTTCGAGACGAAGTTGCCCCTCGGTTTCGAGGGCTTCGGCGCGGGCCAGGCCGAACTTGGCGCGATTGCGGGTCTCCGAACCAAAAAAGATGCGCACGCCGAGTGTGACAGTCTGCTGATAGTCGTCGCCGAAAGCTCCCCGCTCGCGGGTGGTGGCCAGCAACAGTTCGGGATTGTTCCTTGTCTGCACGCTGGCCAGATCGGCACTGCGGCGAGCGACTTCGGCCCGGTCGAACAGTTCGACAACTGCTGGGTGGGTCGCATCCAGAGCGGTGAAGTCGGCTGGAACAGCCGGCGGGATTTCCGGCCCGTCGCTGGCTTTCTCGTCCGGCAGTCTGCCGATCAACGCGCGCAGTTGCTGGGTGGCTGCGGCTAGCAGGCTACCGCTTTCCGCCAGCGCCACCTCGGCGCTTGCCGCCGCACCGTCGGCCTGATGCTCGTCCGAGCGGGCAAGGTCGCCGGCCTTGACCCGGCGGCGGACATCTTCGGCCAGTTTTTGCGCACTGCCCAGGCGCTCGCGGGCCAGCAACTGTTCGCCACGGGCCCGCTGCCAGTTCCACCAGGCGTCACGCACGGCGGCGGCAGTGCGCAGTTGGGTGGCCGACACCCGGCTATCTAGGGCTTTGGATTCGGCGTCGGCCAGGGCACCCTGGCGGGAGCGCTCGCCGGGCAGCCACAGGGGCAAGGTGACGCCGGCCGCGTATTCGCGGTTACCTTGATTTTTGTTCAGTTGGTCGGTTTTGCCGGCCAGTTCAAGCGATGGCGGCTGGGCCGTCCAACTGCCGGCAACTTGCCGACGCGCCTCGGCTGCATCGCGCCGCAGATCGAGGGATTGCGCCTCGGGTTGCCTTGCCCAGGCAGTAGCGAAGGCTTGCGGCAGGGTCATAGGGGCGCTGCCGGAAACTACTGGCGTTGATTGCGCCCAAAGATTGCCGGTTGATAGCGCGGCGAGCGAGCACAGCCCGGCAACAAGTAGGCGGGCCGGTAAAAGGGTCGTTCGTGAAACCGGTTTGCTTCGAGACATCCGATTCTCCAGTGATGAAAAGACACACGGGGAATCGGCGAGGTGCGACCGGGAAGCGTCGCAATGCGTCAGAGTGGATCAGTCCACCACAGCCGCAAGGGAGAAGCGCAGAAAAGTGCTATCCACCCCGCCGATTAGGCGAGGATGGACCAGTTGGGGCGTTCGGGATGAGCCAGTGGCGGGGCGGTCAGATACCCAGGTAACCAGGGAATCGCAAAGGACGCGCTGCTTGAAGCCGGCAAGAAAGCCATGCTGAAAATCGCAGCGGCACAACTCGCATGACAGGCGACACAATCGCCGTCGATGCCTCCACCCAAGGTCTTGGCATCCGGCGTGCCCTCCTGATCGAGAGCGGCCTGATGCTGGTGGTCATGATGACCGAAGTGCTGTGCAGCCGCCCCGGCCTCGTGCTGGCAATAGCCAGCCACCGCGGCCCAGGTGAACTGGAACGGCAGAAAAACGAGAATGAGGATGGAAAGCCAGCGGCGCATGGGCCGGATTGTATCAGCGAAAATCACTTCCGGAAGTCCACCGCAGGATGCGCACGCCGTTACCCACCACCAGCAGACTTGCGCCCATGTCGGCGAAGACCGCCA
>ERZ724526.1070-NODE-1070-length-14876-cov-4.601781_pt1 | contig 14876 bp, 11 predicted proteins | sample MGYA00376059_ERZ724526 | MGnify/ENA primary metagenome ERZ724526 (study PRJEB28724, sample SAMN07190883) | activated sludge metagenome | isolation source: activated sludge of sewage treatment plant in Hong Hong | place: Hong Kong | collected 2016-03-17 ... | reverse complement strand
CGTCGTGGATGGCGTTGTGGCACAGCCAGGAGCGGCCGGAGTGAGCCGTCTTGACGGTGGTGGTGATTTTGAAGCGGGTGGTGCGCTGGCAGCGCCCCTCGACGACGGCACCGGTGGGCTCCATGAGCACCGCGAAGTCGGCGGACAGCAAAGCAGCGGGACCGATCTGGGCGCGAATCGGCCGTGTCAATTCCATCGTTGGGGTGGCGGGCAGGGAAACGGCCGTCCGAAAATTCGTTTGGCCCTGAGACGCCTGGAAATTGATAACGTATTATCCCGCCCGCTTAACAGGCGAATAATGGATATTCATAACTGCATCTTTCTTATACAACCCCGATTGTGTAAAACCTGGAAACACCCATACAATAATAGGGCCTGTGCTTTTTTTTCAAAATTTTTTGAATAATTTGGTGATTGCATTGAATTATACATAATATTTGCCTTCGTAACACATAATCCCCCTCCCCATCACTCAAATGAAACGGATGCCCGCCATGCCCACCCTGAACTGGAAACCCATTCTCAATGATCTCGAAAAGGAGCGCGCTGTACTGCTCATCGGCCCCGACTTTATTCCGCATACTGGAGTGTCTGTAGCGGCAGATTTTCATGCACACCTCGTGGAGCAACTTGCGGATGATGCGACACACTTTTTTGCCCGAGACGGACTTTTTTTGTTTGACACAGCCGTGTCAAAAATGGATGCACAGACCGAAGCCGAAGCGTTTTACAAGGGTCTGCCTACCGATGAAGAGATATTTATTCCCATAGCCGAATTGCCATTTCCACTGGTCATTTCGGTCAACCCTGACCTTGCCTTGCCGCAATTTTTTAGCAAACGGCAGTTGAATTTCCAGTTTGACTATTTTTCCACCAAAGACAAGGCCACGCCCGGGAATATTACCAAGCCGTCTGCAGCCTCGCCCCTGATCTACAACCTCTGTGGAAGCATCGAGGACTATCAGTCGCTGGTGCTCGACTTCGATGATATGTTCGAATTGCTCAAGAACCTGTTGGGGGATTTTGGAGTGCCTAAGGCCGTCAACGATATGTTGGTCAACGCCACAACGTATATTTTTATCGGTTTTCAGTTCGATAAATGGTACACCCAACTGTTGTTGCGGTACCTGAACAAAAACCGGGATCGTTTCTCCAATGTCAATAAAAACTACGCAACCAAAACCGTCGTCAATGACGAGGATGCGAAGGACTTCTTCCAGCAACAGTTCAACCTGACCATTTACGGCGGCGACTACCAGTTTTTGCATGAGCTCCACACGGAATACGCCGCCTTCAAAAAAATACGCCCCCTCTTCAATCCCATTTCCGATCGCGCGGCTTTGGTGCGCCGCCTGGTACAGTTCAACAATATCGAGGGGGCGCTCGAACGGCTCGAAGAATATTCCGCCGACCTGCCCGCTTCCGACCGTGATGAAGTAACGATATACAAATCAAATTACTACGCCTGGCTGACCGAAAGTCGCAACAGGGAGACATCTCAGGAGAACCTGGATATCAAAATTGCCCGGGTGCGAAAAGGTATCCTTGACCTTACGCCAAAACTGTCCCAACAATGAGCGAGAAAACCTATCGCTACATGGGCGTAAAGCCCTTCGAGGCGACAAATCGCACGATTTTCTTCGGCAGGGACGAGGACATTGAAGGGTTGTTCAACCTGATTTTATCGGAAAAACTGGTCGTCCTGTTTGGCAAATCGGGATACGGCAAAAGTTCGTTGCTCAATGCCGGGGTGCTGCCCTTGTTTCAGGAGGAAGAGGAGGAAGAACGCCGCGCCATCGTTGTGGAAGTACGACTGGGTTCCTACGCAAAAGACAAAACCCGCTCACCCCTCAAAACAACGCTGGCCAAACTTCAGGAAAAACTACCCGATACCGGTGTGGAACCGGATGGCGATTTTCTTTCCACCTTGTACCCCGATGCAGCCGAACGCCCCCTGTGGTACCATGTTAAACGGCGGCAGTCGGCAAGCCCCGGTGGGCGGTTCGTAGTAGTGTTCGATCAGTTCGAAGAGTTTTTTTCGTACCCGGCAGCAGAACAGGATTTGTTCAAACGCGAACTGGCAGAGCTGCTCTATTCAGACATCCCGCAACATCTCCGCAAGCGATTCCCGGAACTGACGCCCGAGGCTAAACGCCAACTCGCCCAGCCCATGAACGTAAAAGCGGTTTTTGCCATCCGCGCCGACCGTATCAGTCTGCTGGACTCCATGACCGATGCCCTGCCGGCCATCCTGCACAAACGTTACGAACTGCGTTCGCTTACCCCGGCCCAGGCACGGGAGGCCATTGTAAGGCCGGCTGCCCTTACACACCCGGCTCCGGACACACATGCGCATGCAGAAGACGCCGGACCTCCGATCCCTTCCGGAGCCGGGGCTAATTTCTCTACACCGCCATTCGAGTTCACCGAAGCAGCGCTGCAAAAAATACTAACGGAGCTGTCTTCCGGCCAGACCAAAGGCGTAGAGGCCTTCCAGCTTCAAATCCTTTGCCAGTACATTGAAAGTCAGGTGGAAAATGGCGCCATCTCCGGAGGACCCAAAAGCGAAATGCCCATAGTGGATGCACGCGACTTGCCGGACATGAGCAATCTCTACGAGACCTATTATCGCCGCCAACTCGATCGGCTCGAAGTGTCCCAGCAACGCCCTGCACAACGTGTTCTGGAGGAAGGCCTGCTGGCCGAGGACCCGCATAGCGGAGAAGGGAGACGGATGAGTGTGGACAGTCAGTTTCTCAAAAGCCAGTTTGCCGTAGACGATACGCTGTTGCGTGCACTGGAGAACACCTACCTGGTCCGCAAAGAGCCGAACTCGGTGGGCGGGGAAAGCCTTGAGATTTCACACGACACCCTGGTGACGCCTATGCTCAAAATGAAAAAGGAGCGGTGGGCGAAAGAAGAGCTGGAGGAAGCAAAACGGCGGGAGGCAGAAGCGGAGCGCCTGGCCGTACTGGAACGACGACGACGACAGCGGGCCAACTTGCTGAGCATGGCTGCCTTCGTGATGTTTTTGGTGGCGGCGGGTCTGGGGGTTTGGGCTATGCAGCAACGACAGGCCGCCAAACGCAACCAAATTGAAGCGTTGCAGGAGCGCGACAATGCCCGGCAATTATTGGAGAAACTTCAACAGACCGAGGCCGACAAAGTGTTATTGGACATCAAGGATATGCTCGAACGCGCAGAGAAACAGCGTACCGAAGGCTACCTCGACAACTATCGTGCTTTTTTGGAAAAAGCAAAAACAACATTGGAAAACTACCCCGACAACCCTGCCCTCCAAAACAAACTGAACGAACTCAAAAGACTGGAACATTAAACCACATACATACCAAATGAAGAAAATACACATCCACCTCTTTTTGCTTTGCTGGACACTTGTCGGTACAGTGAATGCGCAAGATTGCCTTTCAATATTGCATCAGGCCAAAACGGCCTACAGCAGCAACAACCTCAAACAGGCGCTCAAAAAATTGCAGGATACCGAGACTTGCGATTACAAAAATGCGCTGTTGCAGGAGCGGCAGGCCCTGCAGAGCAATATCTTCAAAGCCATTGACGATCAGCGGATCGAGGCTGAAAACTATGCGAAAAGGCTGGAAGAAAGCGCACAAAAAGTGCGTGAGTCGCAAAATGAAACACAAATCGCACTCCGCAAGGCGGAAGTATATGTAGACAGCCTGAACGTCGTGCTGGAAAATCTGGGAAAGGCAAATGCAGCGTGCGAAGTGCGCCTCCTTTTGGCGGAAGTAGAGCGAAACCAACAGGAATTAAATTTTGACGTAGCAGTTGATAAAGCCAAAGCAGCTAAAACCCTCGGCGCCTTGCCGGATGCCGTCGACCTGGCTTACCTGAATCTGAGCCGCTCCCTCCTGAGTCATGCGAAGGAAGACCTGCTGCAAAAGGCATATCAAATGGACTCCATAAAAATCAAAAGCGCAGGCGAATTGAATGTCCAGCCGGATTCTGTGGCAGCCGCCAATCGAGCACTACAGCGCATCCTTATTGAAAACGCCCGGCTGGATATCATGAACAGCAATTTCGAGGCTGCCCTGGAAAAAATAAATGCCATGGAAAACCTCTCGGTTTCTCAGGATACGGTGGCTGGCATACGGTTTGAAATCGCTTTTTGTTATACCGAAACAGGCCAACTGAATCGGGCGGCAGCGTTGCTGGATTCCGTTGCCCGACTTCGTAACAACGATTCTGCGCGCGCTTTCCTCCTGAAACTTGCCGGAAGGGTACCCGCAGAACAGGCACAGGTACTTCGCCAGGCCCGACGACAAATAGACCCGCATCGGGACAGTATTTTAACTGCCCGTTATATTTCACCGGATTTCAGGCAAATTCCCTCGGGCAGTATCCGTGCCGGCGACGCACATGGCGGATGTGAGGTTACGGTAAAATCATTCCGGCTGGCAACAAAGGAACTGACCTTCTTCGAATACGACCTCTTTTGCGTTGCAACGAACCGTCCCATGCCGCCCGACAATGACTGGGGGCGCGGACGGCGCCCTGTAATCAACATCGACTGGTACGACGCAGTAGAATACTGCAACTGGTGCAGCAAACGGGACGGTCTGCAGGAAGTCTATTCAATTGACAAGGGGGCCAATGCTGCCAGTCTCAGCCCTGGCGCCAGAAATGAAGCCGTCACCTGTAACTGGTCGGCCAACGGTTACCGCCTGCCAACTGAAACCGAGTGGGAATTTGCTGCCGGTAATGGCGGGAAGCACACCCGGTATAGCTGGGGCAATGATCTGCCAAAGGCTCAAAATGGCGGTAATGTGGCCGACGAAGCAACCAAAACCAAAATCCCGAACCTGGATATTTTCACCGGTTATTCGGATGGCTTTCTCTATACGGCCCCAACGGGGTCCTACCTGCCCAATGATTTTGGTTTGTACGACATGACGGGCAACGTATGGGAATGGTGCTGGGACTGGTATGATAAGGACTATTGCACCAGCAACAAAGAAAGAACTGCCCCGCAAGGCCCTGCGACAGGGACCGACAGGGTATTGCGAGGCGGTTACTGGCTGAGTTCGCCGAAGGACTGTTTGGTCGGGAACCGCTTTTTTGGCAACCCGAATTCACGAAAAGTCAGCATCGGCTTTCGGTTGGCGAGGAATTATCCATAACGGACTGCTTTGTGGCAATTAGTAAACCACCATTTTTTCATAAAAAATCAAATCCATGCATTCCTTTACTTCAACGCAACACCTGAGATGGCTTTTGCCCGGTTTTTTGTGTCTCCTCCTTTACCTGCCTGCGACTGCTCAAACAGTAGAAAACGTCCGTACGACTTTTGACCAGTCTTCTCAACTTATGGTTATCCAGTATGACCTGAAAGGACTGAGTTACAAAAAGGAAATAAAAATTACGCCTTATATCGAATCGAACGGGGCGGCGCTCCAGCCCATGCAAAGCCTGACGGGCGATTTCGGATGGGTAAACCGTGGCGGCAAAAACAAAGTGATAACCTGGGACCCCTTCAAGGACGGTATCAGTAGCCTCGAAGGTATTCAGGTTAAAATTACAGCTTCGGAAGTTCGGGCTGCCGAAGCGCCGCGTTTCCGTGGCCTGCTGCTTCATGGCAGCAACAGCGCGCCTTTCGGGCTCCAATACATGCACCTGGGCAAAGTCGGTTTTTATGCAGGCTTCCGAATGGGCAAGTTTCCGGTTTCCTATACGTACACCGTCTCGGATGCCGGAGCAATAGATTACCCGAGTTCAGGGGTATATCAGATCGGCAGTGAAAAACGCCTGGCCGGTTACGCATTCACCGCCGGCCCGACGATCCGGGTCGCCCGGAATGCTTACGTATATATTGGAATGGGCTATGGCGCGGAGCAACTTTTTTGGAAATACCAGGCATACGACCTCGACAAATCACCGGTCGGCACCGGCTGGGCGCTCAACGAAAGTATCAACCGCAAAGGCATCACAACCGATGCAGGTGTTGTGGTGCGGGTCGGCCGCTTGCTACTCGAATTGGGAGGCAGTAGCATCCAGTATAAATCAGTCCAGATCACCGGTGGGCTTGGATGGGCATTTGCTAAAAACAAAAAACCTTGATGCCAATGAAAAACTTCTCCATTCTGCCGCTTTTCCTCCTTTGCGCCACGGCATTGGTTTTTTCAGGGTGCACCATTGAAAAGGAGCCTCCCATACCCGAGGGTGTCAATAACATAGATCCTGTGGGTTTCCTCTCCTCCGAACTCGTACTTGTTTCCGGCAAAATTCAGACTACGACACAACTCAGTTCCCTCGGGAATCTGAACATTCTCCACCACGGCTGGGTGTGGGGCGAAAGGATGGACCCAACCCTCCAGGATAACACCCTTGATTTGGGAGAACTGACTGCTCAGTCGTTTTCTACCGAAATTACCGGTCTGGAACCCGGGAGAGGATACCACCTGCGCCCTTTCGTAACTACCGGCATGGGCACGACCTATGGCCCGGCACACTGTACTATTTCGGGTGTCAGTTTCACCGCCAATACCGGAACGGTCGCTTATCTCGGAGTGGAAGTGCAGTTCATGAACGAGACCCCGGGCAACAGTACCTATTCGTGGGATTTCGGCGACGGCAAAACGTCTACCGAGGTTTCTCCGGAACACACCTATACCGGTACGGGTACAAAAACGGTTCGACTGACAGCGGAAAATAACGGCTGCCAGGTTTCGAAAACCCTGACGATAACGGTTCTTTCCGATCCTTTTGATGGCTATATGGTCGACATTCCGGGCGGCGTCTTTATGATGGGGTGTACGCCGGAACAGCAGACCGAAACCGGATGCGACAGCGACGAACTGGTCGTTCGCGAGGTTATGGTTGCCGGGTTCATGATGGGCAAAACCGAGATAACACAGCGACAATGGCAGTTTATCATGGGCAGCAACAACAACCCGAGTTTTTTTCACCAGAACAAACCGGATTATCCGGTGGAACAGGTTTCCTGGCTTGAGGCGAAGGCCTTTATTGATAAACTGAACCAGACGCTTCCTGCCGGGGCGCCGCTTTACCGTCTTCCTTCAGAAGCCGAATGGGAATATGCGGCCCGCGGGAACCAATCGCTCAAATATTCCGGAAGTACAGACCGTGATTCGGTCGGCTGGAGCATGGACAACTCCGGCGATTCAACCCACCAGGTCAGTTTGAAAAAAAAGAACGCATTCGGCTTGTACGATATGAGCGGAAATGTGTGGGAATGGGTGGAGGATGTCTATCACAACACTTATGACGGCGCCCCGACCGACGGCTCGGCCTGGATCGACATGTCGCAGACTTCCAACCGCGTCAGGCGCGGCGGCGCATGGACAGCAGACCCCACCAATTGCCGTACTGCCAATCGCGCTTCCAGTGATCCAACCACCAAGAACTCCTCATTCGGCTTCAGACTCGCACGTTCCTATTAACCGGCAGGCCATGTGCTCCTGCCCATAAATTTCAAATACCATGAAACACTTTTACCCACTCCTGCTATCGTTCCTGTGCGCCATCACATTGGGCATATACTCCTGCATACTGGAGAAGGAACCCGATATCCCCACCGATACCAATAACGTAATCAACCCCGAATTTCTCTCCACAGAGATCACCCCGGATTCCAATAACATTTTCCAGGCAAAAGTCTGGCTGAGCGGCAACGGAAATTTAAACATTCTGCAACACGGGTGGGTATGGAGCGAGGCGCCTGCGCCCACCCTCCAGAATGACAAACTTGAATTGGGCAGGTTGACTGCCGATACGTTTTTAGCCGAAATCAGCGGCCTGGACACGGGAAAAATATTCTACCTGCGTCCGTATGTAACTACCGGTATGGGCACGGTCTATGGCCCGGAGCGTTGTTCATTTCTCGGCGTCGACTTCACCATCAATACGGATACGGAAATTTTCCGGGGGGCACATGTGCAGTTTACCAATCGTTCTACCGGCAACTTTACCTATTTGTGGGATTTTGGCGACGGTACCACTTCAACAGATTTCTCGCCTCCGGTCCATATTTTTAATACGCCCGGCAATGCGACGGTGCAACTGACAGTGGGATTCGGCAGCTGCCAAATCACCAAGACCCTGGTTCTGAGAGTCCTTCCCAACCCATTTGAGGGTTATTGGGTATCTATTCCCGGCGGCACCTTTATGATGGGATGCACGGAGGATCAGGACACTACAGACGAAGAAATGTGTTACGACGATGAAGGCCCTCTGCATCAGAATACGGTGAACGCCTTTATTATAGGCCGAACCGAAATTACCCAGGGACAATGGTTTGCAGTAATGGGCGACAATCCAAGCGACAATGTTTGTATGCCGGATTGTCCGGTTGAAAATGTTTCCTGGGATATGATTGTCAACCAGTTTATCCCGGCGCTTTACCGGAAAACAGGACAAACTTATCGGTTGCCCTCGGAAGCCGAATGGGAATATGCGGCGTACGGAGGGGAAATGTTTAAATATTCCGGGTCGGATAGTTTGGACCTTGTCGGTTGGTACGCCGCTAATGCCGGCGACAAATCGCGACCTGTCGCTACCAGGATGCCGAACGGATATGGCCTGTACGACATGAACGGAAACCTTTGGGAGTGGGTTGAAGACGACTGGCACGTGGGCTATTTGGGAGCCCCGGCAGACGGCTCGGCCTGGATCGATACGCCAAGGGGCGAAGAGCGCGTATTTCGTGGTGGCAGCTGGATGCACGATCCGGAACTGTGCCGGCTCTATACCCGCTTCAAACAACTGACGGATTTCAAGGAAATCGATATCGGCTTCCGTCTTGTTCGTTCCAATTAAGCGTATCGTAAACCGCTTTGCATAGTGGTGGCACATGGGTAACGCCTGCCGGTTTTCTGCAAAAAACCGGCAGGCGTTACCCATGTGCCACCACTAAACCACCGATATTCAATGAAAAACCAGGCTGAGCATGCAATCGCCACGTGTTTTACAATTCCGTTACATGCTTTTACACGCGTTTTTGTGTCTGTCCGGGCAAACAGGATACATTTGTCAGGTATTCACACCGGGTAAAAAACAAAACAATTTACGATCCATGAAAAAGCACTGCATTACCAGGCACATATTTTCTCTGCTGTTTTTATTCATTGTGCTCCAGGCGGGCATCAGTCAGGACGGGGCAAATGTGACACAAGCGGGAACAGGCAACATCAATATTATGCCCCGGCTGCCGGAAATTTATCCGCTTGGTGTCGATACCTCCTTGCAGATAAGTGGGTACGTGCGCCGGATATTCCGGGATAAAGCCGGACATCTTTGGTTTGCCACCTATGGCAGCGGTATCGGTCGGTACGATGGTAAATCCATGAGTTATTTTACCGGGTTCGAGGCCGATATTGTGAGAGATATAGCCACCGACAAGTCCGGCAACCTTTGGTTTGCTACCAATGCAGGTGCGTTTCGCTACGATGGAAAGTCTTTTAATCAATACACCGTAGCCGAGGGCCTGGGTAGCGATGAAGTATGGAGCATTCTGGAGGACAATGCCGGAGATATCTGGTTCGGTACGGATAACGGCGTTTGCCACTACGACGGGAAGAAATTTTCCGTTTTGCCCATTCCTGCTGCGGATATTTCAGGTTTTCCAAGCGTTTACCCGGCCCCCAAATTGGTGAACAGCATATTTCAGGACAAGTCCGGCAACCTCTGGTTCGCCTCGAATGGCGGCGGCGTATACCGCTATGACGGGAAATCCTTTATTGCCTTTACGGAAAAAGACGGTCTCTGTAATAACTTTGTACTTTCTGTTTTTGAAGACAATACCGGCAACCTCTGGTTCGCCACCCAGTTCGGCGGCGTGAGCCGTTACGACGGCAAGTCCTTCACCACTTTCACAGAAAAAGACGGTCTGAACAGCAATTTTGTCTGGACTGTTTTTGAAGACAACACGGGAAATCTTTGGTTCGCCACTGCAGGCGGCGGCGTATGCCGGTATAACGGAACATCCTTTACCAGTTTTACTGTTGCGGATGGTCTTCCCAGTAACTTTATCCAAAGCATCATGGAGGACGCCGCCGGAAACCTCTGGTTCAGCACCTCGGAAGGAATTGCCAGGTATGACGGGAAATCTTTTGTCAGTTTTCCGAAGAAGGGTGGAGCGGGTTGTTAGTGGAAAATAGATGCACATGCGAAACAATGCCTGCCGGTTTTCCATGGAAAACCGGCAGGCATTGTTTCGTCTCCCCAATTCATTCAGACTCGCAAAAAGGCGCCCTCCCGGCAGGTTAAAACGTTTTAAATTTGCCCTGTTCACGTATAAATTAAATCAATGCAATCCATCATTGACCATTTCCAAAAATACCTCCCGCTGACGGATGCGGAACGGGAGATGATCTTGGCCAGGGCAAAGCAGCGTAATATCAAACGCAGGCAGATGATCCTGCAAGAGGGATTTACCTGCAGGCATTATACGTACATCATGAAAGGCTGTTTTAAAATGTATGGCGTGGATGACCGGGGTGTCGAACACAATATACAGTTTGCCGCTGAAGGAGACTGGATTGCAGACATAGGGAGTTTTCATTCAAAAAAGCCCAGCAGGCTTTTTATCGAAGCCGTTGAGCCTTCGGAAATCATACAAATTGAGCAACAGGATTTGTACTTTTTATATATCAATATTCCCAAACTTGACCGGATATTCAAGGTGATTATCGAGAATAAATATGTCGAATTACAGAACCGGGTATTGCAGAATATCAGTTCTACGGCACAGCAGCGTTATTCAAACTTTCTGGAACAATATCCCCAACTCGCATCCCGCCTGCCCAATGTGCAAATCGCTTCCTACCTGGGCATCACACCGGAGTTTTTGAGCAAAATCCGCAAGGATTTATCCCAAAAATAGCCTCACCCTGTAGAGCGGACGGTTGTTTACAACAGGACAACTCACGTTGGCTTTTAATGACCTGTGGCAAATGCCCGCGCAATTGCGCCCGGGAAGCACTTCGATGATCCCTTGTCCTGTTGTAAACACCTGTCCGGATCGCGTACGGGCAACCTCGTATTCTCAGTTCTTAAATTATATTAAGACGATTTCTTAAGAACGTTTATAGGTCGTCCTCTTTCCAGGGGCCCACCTTTGCATTGTCATTTAATCATAAAACATTTAAAAAACGGACAATGGAAAATTCAAGCAAACTTAAGGTCGCTGTCATCGGACTGGGCAATATTGGTCAGGTAATAGCCGGAAATCTGGTAAAGGGCAACCGGCCGGTTATCGTCGCCGACAGGAAGATGGCAAAAGCCAGGGAATTATCTGAAAAGTGGGGTGAATTGTCACAGCCTATGGAGATAGCAGAAGCCATAAAAGCGGCAGACATCATTATTTTGGCTGTTTGGTTTCCTGTTATCAAAGAGTTGTTTTACCTGTATGAAGGTAATTTACAAGGCAAGATCATCATAGACCCTTCCAACCCGATTGCTCCAAATGATAACGGCGGCTTTGACAAAATCATTGGCGAGCATGAATCTGCGGGTGAAATCAATGCGTCATTGCTTCCCCAAGGCGCCAGACTGGCCAAAGCATTGGGAACGCTTGGCGCGGCATCACTGGCAAATGCGGCCTTTCAAAATCCGGAACCCGCCGTGTTGTTTTACGCTACCGACGATGCAAGTATCAACCAACCGGTAGAGCAACTTATCCGGGACAATGGATTTGAACCGCTACGGGTGGGTGGACTCGACCAGTCCATTCGCATCGAAGTGTTTGGCGATTTGCATCAGTTTGGCGCATTGGGAAAAACGGTCACGGCATCGGAAGCCAAACAGAAAGTGTAACGACCTATTGTGAAAAATATCCCTATGGAGCAAACCCGGAAGCAGGGCACTTTGCTCAGGCGACGGGTGTGAAGCCGCGGGAAGAGAAGTTGTTTTTTTGATTTTACGAGGTATTGACAGTGCTTCAGGCTGCTTTTCCCAACCGGTCTTTTACTATCGCGACCATGAAAGCGCGAACATCAGGAGAACTTTTTACAAGGTCATAGGGCAGCCGGATAATGAAATTATGCCTGCCTTTATCATCCACCCATTCATCTTCTTCCTGATCGGTTTCATCTTGCGTACACAGGAATGTAATCCCCACGTTCGGAAGGTGCGGGAATTGTGCAGCGACATATTGCGTATCGACTTTGTCGGCAATTTCCTGTTCGACAATTTTGGTAACGTCCACGGAATGAAATTTTTGTCAAAGTTAGGAACGACACTGATACAATACAAGCCCTATTTGAAAACCGGATTGTAAGGCGGGCGTATCAGTCTGTTCTTTTTCAGGTGGGGCAAGGTTTTCAGGTAGCCCTCAATCTACATTGAAGGGTTACATGGAGCAGTATGAACGCTGGATAAGAACATATTTTCTGGCACTGGTTCGGTATTTCCTGATTTACAGATATCTTTAGGCGGTCATTCAAACGCATAACAAAGGTCTGTTCTATCCCAAAATGGCAACCCAATCCAATATTTCCGGTAATCAGAATATCGTCATCCAAAACGTTACCGAGAGCACCATCTCGGTGACGGTTAATGGTGAGGGACTGGAAATTCGCAATGAACTGGCAGAGTTAAAGCGATTGTTGCAGGAACAACATGCACAATCGGTGCAATTTGCTGAGCGGATTTACGAGATCGCTCATTTCGATGAAGCAAACTTCAGCTTTGTTACAGGCAAAAAGGCCTTCAATGAGAATCTGACCAGGCAACTCATTGAAGCTATTCTACCGTATTCAAAAGCTGCACAAGAATTGTTAAGAAATACGGAAGGCACTCCCGAGTGGGAGGCTCATTTACGTTTCAGTGACAAGGCTAAACAAATTATCGCTTGTAGTTTTGTGGGTGTAATTGGTATACAGTTGCGAAAACTAATGGCCATAGGGAAAGAAGATTTTTCGGAAAATAAACTGCGTGACTATATTGGTAAATGCATTGATATTGCTAAATACAGCCTTGATCTGATAGGTGTTGCGTTACTCTCCAAACTTTGGGACGAGCACAGAATTCAACCACGGGTTTTTAATGAGATGGAACTCAGGGGTTTTAAAATCTTCTTTGATAATATCATAGAGCCTTCCTTACCTGACCGATTTCAGTTTTTACAGATGCTTAATGGAGTTTTTGAGAACAAAGAGAACGCTCTCACTTATCCCTTTTCTGAATGGTCGGACTTGACTCCTGCACTGAAATCTGAGGGTGAATTACATCAAATATGTCGACAAATTGCTACTCTAAACGAGCGTCTAGATAAAAATCAGTATGACCTCCTTGACTGTTTCGAAGCAGAGCAACAGTTGGGGGGATTTTTTCTAAACTTACCATTTTTGGCCAATTGTTGCATGGCATCCATACGGCATATTGGCTACCGGGAGCCCCGGAATACCGATGCCCGATACCTGCACCGCTTTACTGCCCTTGGAATTGACAACAAGGCTAATATGGATGCAGAAAAAATTAACTGTACTCCTGAGACGGTGCATACCGATGCGGTACTACTGTACCAGGGCAATCACTATAGTGAATATATTAATCTGTCTCCTTTTGTGATTGACTATAATTCACTGACCTTTGAGAAAGGTGCCAAAATATGCTTTTATGCGACTAAAATGTTTGATAGCGACATATTAGAGTATATATTTTTGGAAGACAACAGTAAAGTACATATCGAAAAAAGGGGCACACTAAAAGATGAGGACTTAAATGAAATAATGATGCATCAAGAAAAACAGATCATCTTTAACCTGGATAACATTGTGAATTTATTCAAAGATGCCCGCCAATGCCTGGTTGGGGAAAGTTGAGAGACTTAACTTGATACTATAATAAAATTGTTGTGGACACATCACATAGGATACTCCAAATAACTGTAAAATCATGAAACGCTATCCGTTCAAATTCCTGGACGCATATACCCGCGATGACCGCGATATCTTCTTCGGACGAAGCGAAGAGGTTGATCAACTATATGAAATGGTGTTTCAGTCTGATATGTTGCTTGTGTATGGCGCCTCTGGTACAGGTAAAACCAGCCTCATTCAATGCGGATTGGCCAGTCGTTTTCAGAGCCATGATTGGTTAGCGCTGAACGTTCGAAGGGGCAATGACTTCAACGCCTCACTCAACAAAGTTATACAGGCTGCTGGTGGTGATACATCAGAAGATGATCTTATTTGGACTGAAGAGAATCAGCGTAGCGAGAATTCGGAAATCTCCTCTCAGCGCACCCCTTTATCTCGAAGTTTTGAGGCCATCTTCTTAAAACATTTCAAACCAATCTACCTCATCTTTGACCAATTCGAAGAGATATATACCCTCGGCGACCCACTGGAGGAACAGGCTTTTGTACAGACAATTCAGGAGATTCTCAGATTGGATCAGCCGGTAAAAATCATTATTATCATTCGCGAGGAATATTTGGGGCATCTCTACGAATTTGAAAGACAAGTACCGGAACTATTGCGCAAAAAAATGCGCGTGGAACCGATGCACTTCGACAAGGTACAAAGTATCCTTTTGGGTATTGGTAATTTAGAACAAAGCAATGTGCGCCTGCAGGCGAGAGAGGAGACCGCCATTGCTGAAATAGTGTTTGATAGAATCAGGGGTAAAGAAAAAAAACGGACTATAGAACTGCCTTATCTGCAGGTATTTCTCGACAAACTGTACATGCAAATTGCCAAAGACCCGTCTCGAAAACAGGAAGCAGTATTTACTCTTTCCGCTTTGCGTGAGATGGGGGATATCGGTGATGTACTGCGTAATTTTTTGGATGAACAGGTCTCGATTATTGCTCATAATCTTGAACATAAACCGGAAGATTTATGGCGAATACTTTCTCAATTCGTTTCTGTAGAAGG
>ERZ724526.1067-NODE-1067-length-14885-cov-8.419150_pt1 | contig 14885 bp, 13 predicted proteins | sample MGYA00376059_ERZ724526 | MGnify/ENA primary metagenome ERZ724526 (study PRJEB28724, sample SAMN07190883) | activated sludge metagenome | isolation source: activated sludge of sewage treatment plant in Hong Hong | place: Hong Kong | collected 2016-03-17 ... | reverse complement strand
GAAGAAGGCGCTGGGCCTGGACCGCATCCAGGAGCGCGTGTTCATCGTCAAGCTGATCAACGACAAGAACGACCAGAACCGCATTGCCGGCGCCGTCGGCTTCTCGGTGCGCGAGAACAAGATCTACGTGTACAAGGCCAAGGCCATCATGCTGGCCGCCGGCGGTTGCGTTAACCTGTTCCGTCCGCGTTCGGTGGGCGAAGGCACGGGCCGCGCCTGGTACCCGGTGTGGAATGCCGGTTCGACCTACGCCATGGCCGCCGAGGCCGGCGCCGAGCTGACCATGATGGAAAACCGCTTCGTGCCCGCCCGCTTCAAGGACGGCTACGGCCCGGTCGGTGCGTGGTTCCTGCTGTTCAAGGCCAAGGCCACCAACGCCTACGGCGAAGACTACATGGTCAAGAACAAGGAAATGCTGAACGACTACCCGCCCTACGGGCAGGCGGCCGTTCCCGCGTCCTGCCTGCGCAACCACCTGATGCTCAAGGAGATGAAGGAAGGCCGCGGCCCGATCTACATGGACACCGTGACTGCCCTGGCCAAGCTGGCCGAGACCCTGACGCCGAAGGAAGTCAAGCACCTCGAAGCCGAAGCCTGGGAAGACTTCCTCGACATGTGCGTCGGCCAGTGCGGCATCTGGGTCGGCGAGAACGTCGATCCGCGCGAGAAGAACTCCGAGCTGATGCCGACCGAGCCCTACCTGCTCGGCTCGCACTCCGGCTGCTGCGGCATCTGGGTTTCGGGCCCGACCGACGTCGGCGCGCCGACCACGGAAGAGTACGACGGCGTTCCGGGACACCTGCCCAAGGGCTGGAACTGGGGCTACCGCTCGATGACCACGGTCAAGGGTCTGTTCACCGCCGGCGACGGCGTGGGCGCCTCGGGCCACAAGTTCTCCTCCGGTTCGCACACCGAAGGCCGCCTGGCCGCCAAGGCCATGGTCAAGTACGCCCTCGACAACGCCGACTGGAAGGTCGAACTGGATACCTCCACCGAGGAACTGGTCGCCCAGATCTACCAGCCGGTGCGTACCTTCCTCGAGCACAAGGACTACACCACGGCAATCGACGTCAACCCCAACTACATCACGCCCAAGATGCTGCAGTTCCGTCTGCAGAAGATCATGGACGAGTACGTTGCCGGCGTCGCCACCTACTACAACACCAACGACAAGATGTTGGCTGTTGCGGAAGAGAAGCTCGAGATGCTGAAGGAAGACTCGAAGAAGCTGCGTGCGAAGGATCTGCACGAGCTGCTCCGCGCCTGGGAGAACTACCATCGCATCCTGACGGCCGAAGCCCACATGAAGCACATCCAGTTCCGCGAGGAAAGCCGTTACCCCGGCTTCTACTACCGCACCGACAAGAACTTCGTCGATGAGAAGAACTGGCACTGCTTCGTGAACTCGATCTACGACAAGAACTCCAAGAAGTGGACCTGCTTCAAGCGCAAGCACGTCGACCTGGTGGACAAGTCGAAGCTGTTCAAGGCCGCAGCGCCGCACTAAGCGCCGGCTGGCTGTAAGATGCAGGCCGGATGCCGCGAGGCATCCGGCCTGTTTTCTTTGTCTTTCCGTAATCCATTGCAGCGCAGAGGTTTTCCATGTCCCAGCCCGATGTTCCCTTTCCCAACAGCCCGGTGGTGCCGACCATGGTGTCGGAAAGCCACGTCATCAAGTTCTCCTGCCACAAGGGCATAGGCTGCTGGAACGCCTGCTGTTCCAACATCGACATCTCCCTTACGCCTTACGACGTGCTGCGCATGAAGAAGCGCCTGGGCATCACCTCCACCGAATTCCTTCGGGACTACACGGTGCCCTACGAGATGGAAAAGGACGGCATCGCCGGCGTCAAGTTTCGCCCGGTCGAGGGAGGCACCGCCTGCCGCTTCATGAAGGCGGAGGGCTGCGATATCTATGCCGACCGGCCGACTGCGTGCCGCTACTATCCAGTGGCCCTGCTCTCGATGCGCAAGCAGGACGAGTACGTCGATCGTGACTCCTACGCCATCGTCGAGGAGGACCACTGCAAGGGGCACCTTGAAGATCGTCCGATCAGCATCGGCGACTACCGCAAGGAGCAGGGGCTGGAAGAGTACGATGAGCTGGCCCGCGGTTGGCGCCAGCTCGTGTTGAAGAAGAAATCGTCCGGCCCGACCATCGGCAAGCCGTCGCTGCGCAGCCGCCAGCTATTCTTCATGGCCTGCTACGACATCGACAAGTTCCGTGAATTCGTCCAGATGGAATCCTTCGGCAAGCTGTTCGAGCTGCCGGCGGAAGAAAAGCAGGCGCTGCTGGGAGACGACATCGCCCTGCAGCAGTTCGCCTTCCGCTTCCTCCGCCAGGTGCTGTTTGGCGAGGAGAGCATTGGCCTGAATGCCGAGGCTGCCCAGGAGCGACTGGCCAAAGTGCGCGAAAAGCGGCTGGTCGAGGAGCGGGAAGCCGCCAAGAAGCGCGCGCTCGACGACATGAACGAAGGCGCCGAAGGCTTCGACTGAGCGGGTGCGCAAAAGAAGACGCCGAGGGGCGACTGCATGTCGCTGCCTCGGCGTCGGTGTTTCGGAAAGCTACTTCCCGGCGATCTTTTCCAGCTTCTCGGCGCGGATCAACTGGCCGTCCAGAGCAGCGTCCTTGGCGGAGCCGCCATAGGCGATGGTCAAGAGCTGCGAGTAATACACCACGGGCATGCTGAACTTGGTGCCCTGTTTCTTGTTGATCTCCGACTGGTAGACCTCGACGTTCGCCTGGCACAGCGGACAGGGCGTGACGATCATCTCGGCGCCGTGGTCGTAGGCCGATTCGACGATGTCGCGAATCTGCTTCTGGCTCTTCTCCGGCTCGGAAAAGGCCAGCGCGCCGCCGCAGCAGGTCACTTTCTGCTCGTACTTGCTTAGCGCCTCGCCGCCCAGCGTCTCGACCATCTTGTCGAGGTACATCGGGTTCTCGAAGGATTCTCCGGCGATGCCGAATGGCCGGTTGGTCTGGCAGCCGACGTAGCCGGCGATCTTGAGGCCCTCGAGCGACTTCTTCATCGGCGCCTTGAGGCCCTCGTAGCCGATGTCCTCGATCAGGACCTCGACCATGTGCCGTACCTCGGCCGTGCCCTTGTAGTTCAGGCCGGCGGCAGCGAGCGCTTCATTCGTCTCCTTCATCAGCTGCGCCGAGGCGTCGAGACGCTCCTTGGATTCCCGGGCACCGAGCCAGCACGCCGCGCAGGTGGCGACGATGTCCTGCCCGGGCAGGTGGGTCTCGGCCTGGGCGAAGTTGCGTGCGTTGATGGCGATACGCGGCAGTTCGCCGCCCTCGCAGTAGCCGATCGAGGCGCCGCAGCAGTTCCAGTCGGGGATCTCGGTGAGCTTGATGTCGAGCTTTTCGCACATCGAATTGGTCGACACCAGGTAGTTCGAGGCCGAGGCCTTGAGCTGGGAGGAGCAGCCGGGGTAGAACGCGTATTCCTTCTTTGCCATGTCTTGTCTCCGTGGGCTCAGGCCGTGAAGCCCTTCTTGCGGTCCTCGATTTCCTTCGCCTTGGCGACGATGGCGTGGAAGCCCTTGAGGTCCTTGACGCCGTGGCCGCCGAAGATTTCCATCGGATTGATGCGCTTGGCCTTGAACATTGCCAGGCCGATGCCCTGCATGGCTAGCGCCTCCTTGATGCCTGCCACGAGGCCGTTGCGGAAGTAGTGCGCAAGCGTCAGCGTCAGTTCATTGACGCGTCCCTTCTTGCTCAGGTTGTTCCAGAACAGGGTGGCAAAGTTGCGCGTGGGCTGACCCTTGGGGGCCAGGCCGAGGCGGTGGGCGTAGTTGGCCAGGCCGTGCATGATGTGGGTGATCGGCAGCTTGCGCGGGCAGCGAACGATGCAGTTGTAGCAGGACGTGCACATGAACATCGCGTCGGAGCCGAGCACCGCATCGCGCTTGCCGGCGCGGATCATCATGAAGATCTTCTGCGGCGAGTGTTCCCAATGGGGGCCGAGCGGGCACGAGCCGGCGCATACGCCGCACTGCATGCACATCTTGACCATGTGCCCTTCCTCGACGTTGGCCTCGACCTCGCGCAGGAAGTTGTTGCGGTAGCGCTCGATGGCCGTCTGATTTGCGGTAGTCATGAATCGCGTCTCCAGTTCCTGCTCAGCCGAAGCCCTTCATGGGCGAGGGGCCGAGCTTTTCGAGTTCGGCAACATAGTCGTTGATCAGCTTGACTACGCGGGCGTTGTCGGTGATCGCCACTTCCTGTGTCTGTACCCGCTCTTCCTCGAGGCCCAGCTGCTTCAGCGTGTCGCCGATCTTGCTCATGCGGTAGTGGGCGAGTTCGGACCCCTTGACGAAGTGGCACTGATACTCGTCGCCCTTCTTGCAGCCCATCATCATCACGCCATCGTAGCCGGCATTCAGTGCGTCGGTGATCCAGATGGTGTTTACCGAGCCCAGGCAGCGCACCGGGATGACACGGACGAAGGCCGAGTAGTTCATGCGGGCGAGTCCCGCCATGTCGAGCGCCGGATAGGCATCGTTCTCGCAGGCCAGCACCAGGATGCGCGGCTTTTCCTCGTCCTCCTCGGGAATTTCGACGGCCTTGACCTGGCTGCCGACGGTATCGACCGAATAGTTCTCGAACGAGATCACGCGTACCGGGCAGGCGCCCATGCAGGTACCGCAGCGGCGGCAGCGCTCCTCGTTGAACAGCGGGAAGCGCTTCTCGTCCTCGTCGATGGCGCCGAACGGGCACTCGACCGTGCAGCGCTTGCATTGCGTGCAACCCTCGAGGCGGGCCTTGGGGAACGAAAGGTCGCCGGACCGCGGGTGGGCGGCACGTCCGACCGCGACGTTCTCGACGGCCTGGATGGCCTTCAGGGCGGCGCCGGTGGCGTCGTCCGTAGCCTGCAGCATGTCCATCGGGCGGCGTACCGGGCCGGCGGCATACATGCCGGTGCGGCGCGTTTCGTACGGGAAGCAGATGAAGTGCGAGTCGGCGAAGCCGTGCTTGAACTGCGGCATGTCCGGACCCTGGCGATAGGTCAGCTTGAGCACCGAGGTCTTGCGCATTTCATCGCGCTGCGCCTTGGCTGCCTCGTCGCCACCCTCGGCAGCGGTCACTACGGGATTCCACTTCTCGAGGTCGACGCCGGCGTTGGGCACCTGGCCGGTGGCCAGCACGACGAGGTCTGCACCAATCGTGTTCTCTTCATCGAGAATCAGGTCCTTGAAGGTAACACTGCAACTGTCGCCGCCCGTGACCTTGGATGCCTTGCCCTTGGTGAAGATCACGCCGCGCTCCTGGGCACCGCGGTAGAAGTCCTCGCCCATGCCCGGCACGCGCAGGTCCTGATACATCACGACCGTGTCGATCTCGGGATTCTGATCCTTGAAGTAGCTGGCCTGCTTGATGCTCGTGCCACAGCAGTGGCCGGAGCAGTACGAAAGGTGGGTCCCGGTCTCGTCGCGCTGCCCTGCGCACTGCACGAAGACCACCGACTTCACTTCCTTGCCGTCGGCACGCTTGATCGGCCCGCCGTTGGCAGCTACGGCCAGGGCCTCGAGCCCGGCCTGATCGACTACGTTGGGCTGGCCGCCGCCGAGTTCCGGCAGCTTGGCGATGTCGTAGGTCGTGAATCCCGTGGCCTGGACGATGGCACCCACCGTCGCCTCGGTCACCGACCCGGACTCCTGTGCAATCTTGACCGTGAAGCGGCCGGGTGCGCCGCCGGTTTCCGCCAGAGTCGAATTCAGGTGCACCTTGATTTTCGGCTGGGACGTTACGCGCGCCACCAGTTCGGCGACGCCGGTGGGCTGTGGTCCGGAGTAGGGGGCCCTGAACGGCTGCCGCTTCCACAGCTTTGCCGCCATGCCGCCCAAAGCACCGGTCTTCTCGACGATCACGGCCTCGTAGCCTGTTTCGGCAATTTCGAGCGCCGCCGTCATCCCGGACACACCGCCACCAACGACGAGGATGGTCCTTGAAGAGGCTTCCTTCACGTTGCCGGCCGGCTGCGTCATCTTCTTGACCTCGGCGCAGCCCATGCGCACATAGTCGGCGGCCATTTCCTGGCGCACTTCGTCGTGCTCCTTGCCGGCCGCCACTACCCACAGCACGCCCTCGCGCAGGTTGGCACGCGAGACGGCGACGCCGTCGAACTGGAACGCCTCCGTCTTGGCGCGGCGCGAGCAGGCGGCGATACAGACATGGGTCACCGCCTCGTTGGCGATGTCGTCCTTGATCATCTGCACGCCTTCCGCATTGCAGAGGAAGGGATGGGTCTTGACCACCGCCATCTTGCCTTCGCGCTTGGCGATGTTCTCCAACTGCGGCACCTTGATGGCGTCGCCGATGCCGCATCCGGCGCAGATGTATGCTGCGAACTTGTTTTCTGCCATTTGCTTATGCCTCCACGGCGGCAGTCTTGACGACCACCTGGATCGCGCGCAGCGAGGCGGCTGTCGCGCTCTGCACGGCGCGATTGACGTCGAGCGGGCTGGCGGCGGCGCCGGCGCCGAACATGCCCTGGTCCTTGCTGCCTTCGATGAAGCTGGACGAATCGAGGATCACGTCCTCCGGCAGTTTGACGCCGGCGATCTCGGGTTCCATTCCCACCGCCAGCACCACCAGGTCGTGCTCGACGGCGTAGCGCTTGTAGCCCTCGGTGTTGACGCCGTGCAGGATCGGATTGCCGTTTTCCGCGTTCTCGGCGATGCGGGCGACCTTGCTCTTGACGAAGCTGACCGTCGCATCCTTCTGCACGTTCTGGTAGAAGTCCTCGAAGCGGTCGATGGCGCGGATGTCGATGTAATACACGGTCGACTTGGCCGCGTCGCCGTAGGCTTCGCGAACGTATTGGGTCTGCTTGAGCGATGCCATGCAGCAGATGCGCGAGCAGTGGCGCAGGTGGTTTTCGTCACGCGACCCGGCACACTGGATGAAGGCGACGTTCCTGGCCTCCTTGCCGTCTGACGGGCGCAGGATCTTGCCGCCCGTGGGGCCGTGCGGGTCGGCCAGGCGCTCGAACTCGAGGCTGGTAATCACGTTCTTGAAGCGGCCATAGCCGTAGGGCTGGATCCTTGCTGCGTCATAGGGACGCCAGCCGGTCGCCCACACCACGGCGCCGACCTGCAGCGTGACCGTCTCTTCCTTCATGTCGAGGTCGACCGCGCCGGCCGGGCAGGCCGCCTTGGCCTTTTCCCCTTCCGGCGTGCCCACGATCGACGGATCGATCACGTAGCGCTGCGGATAGGCCATGTTGTGCGGCAGATAGGCCGCCTTGAGCTTGTCCAGGCCGTAGTTCCATGGATTGGGCACTTCCGCCGCCACCGCCTCGGCGCACTTGCCGCAGGCCGTGCAGTTCTCGTTGACGTAGCGCGGCGCGACCTTCAGGCTTACCGTGTAGTTGCCGCGACTGCCCGTAACCGACGTGACCTCCGTCATCGTCATGATGCGGACGTTGCGGTTCTGCTTGATGCGCCGCAGGTTGATTTCCAGACCGCAGGTCGGGTGGCACATCTTGGGGAAATATCGGTAGAGCCGCGCCGTGCGGCCACCGAGGACGGGGGTCTTCTCGACCAGGATCACCTGCTTGCCGCATTCGGCGGCCTCGAGTGCGGCCGTCATGCCGCTGATCCCGCCGCCGACGACCAGAATTGCCTGGCCGGTTGCTATTGAAGCCGTCACATCGCGCTCCCGGAATGAACGTTGTTGCGTGGATGGCCGGCGCCCATCGCGCGGGCACCGGGCCGGGAAGATGCTGCAGAGCGCAAGAATTCTATCGGCTGCCCCCTGTCCGGCGGGTGCAATCTTCCAATGTTCTGATAGAAAACCTGAATGCCGGCCCAGTCGGCAATCGCAGTCGGCCTTGGCTCAGCTGCGGGTCTGCAACTCGCGGATTTCGAATTCCATCGTGCCGAGGTCGGCAAGGATCCATGTTGCGCGGGGGGCGCCCAGGCCGGCGACCGTGCCGGGGTTGACCAGCCAGGTGTGACTGCCGAGGACGTTTGCCTGGCGGCGCACTTCGGGCTCGTGGCTGTGGCCGCAGCAGACGAGGTCGTAGTCACCGGTGCACGCCATTCCGTGGGCGAGGTGCGGGTAATGGGTGATGAAAATGCGGCGGCTGCCGAGGCTGATCGCCGCGTCCTGCCCGTGGTAGTGCAACTGCTCGTCCGACTGGTGGGCGATGCGGGCGATGGCCACGGGATCACCGAGGTTATTGCCGTGCACGGCATGGATGGGCAGGCCGAGTTTGAGCGACGCCTTCAGTGTGTTGCCGCCGATGATGTCGCCGCAATGGATTACCGCTTCGGCGCCCTCGTCGCGAGCGGCGGTGACGGCTGCTGCCATCAGCGGGCCGCGGTCGTGGCTGTCGGACAGGATGCAGATCTTCACGGTGCCTCGCCCGGTCGGAAGCCGAACACGCGGTCAAGCTGGAACTCGCGGACAAGCGCATCGGCGGCAGCCTGCCCGTGCTCGCGGATCACATCGGCGAGGATCAGGCGCGCGCCGTTGCGGTTGTAGCCGCCGCCGAATTCCACTTGCGTCGAAAGCAGCTGGCGCGCCTTGTCCAGGGTCATATAACGATCGGCGGCAGGTAGTCGTCGCCTTCGCCGGATGCCGATGATGCCGCCCCGGCGGGCAGTCCCGCGGCCCGCGTCGAATGATGATCGGCCTGCAGGCGCAGCAGTGTCGTCACGCAGTCGCCGAGATTGTCATAAACCTCGCGACCGGTACCGAAAATCTCGCTGGCGGAATAGAAGAACTGGCAACGAAACTGCCCGTCGCCGGCCTTGGCGACGATGAATTCGGCGCCGAGCGCGCTCCAGTACAAGGCGGGGCACGACGTCGGCGGCGCCGGTTCGGGCTGCAACTGCAATTCGACGTCCACCCTCTGCAGCGGCACGATCTTGCCGTAGCGCTCGAGCAGAATCTGGTTGACGAGCTGGAATTCTGTATCGGTGAAATCGGGAATGCTCATGCTGCGGTTACCGCGCGGATCAACGAAGGTTGCCGCACTCTACAGCGCTGCTGCGATTGCCTGCAATCATTGTTGCTTATCGAAAAATAGAAATTATTCCCTTGTGAGGAAAGCGCGCTTTTCGTCAGAATATCGGAAATTTCTAATGTTTCGGCCTGAAGTGCCGAACCGCCCCCATGTCCGCTGACCACGCGCCTTCCGCCCCAGTGCAAGAAGTCCGCAACACCACGTGCTATATGTGCGCCTGCCGCTGCGGCATCCGCGTGCATTTGCGCGACGGCCAGGTGCGCTACATCGACGGCAATCCCGACCATCCGCTGAACAAGGGCGTGATCTGCGCCAAGGGCAGCTCCGGCATCATGAAGCAGTATTCGCCGGCACGCCTGCTCAAGCCGCTGAAGCGCAAGGGAGGCGCCGAACGCGGCGCTGGCGAGTTCGAGGAGATCGAGTGGGACGAGGCGTTTGCCACGCTGGCCGACCGCCTGGCCAAGATCCGTGCCACCGACCCGAAGAAATTTGCACTGTTTACCGGCCGCGACCAGATGCAGGCCCTTACCGGCATGTTCGCGCGCCAGTTCGGCACGCCGAACTACGCGGCCCACGGCGGTTTCTGCTCGGTGAACATGGCCGCGGGAATGATATACACCATCGGCGGCTCGTTCTGGGAATTCGGCGGGCCGGACCTGGATCGCGCCAAGCTGTTCGTCATGATCGGTACGGCCGAGGACCACCATTCGAACCCGATGAAGATTGCGCTGTCGAAGTTCAAGCGCGATGGTGGCCGCTTCATATCGATAAACCCGGTACGCACGGGCTATTCGGCAATCGCCGACGAATGGGTGCCGATCCGTCCCGGCACCGACGGCGCGCTGCTCTTGGCGATCATCCACGAGATCATAGCCACCGGACTTTACGACCGCGAGTTCCTCGTCCAGTACAGCAATGCCGGGCAGTTGGTGAACGTCGACGAGGCCAACGACGAGTGCGGCTTTTTCGTGCGTACCGAGGTGCCGACCGAAGAGGCCTGCTACGAGCCGCAGGACAAGCTGTGGTGGGATCGTACGAGTGGCCGCGCCGTGGTAACCCACAAGCCGGGCGCCGATCCCTACCTGCTTGGCGAATTCACGCTGCCGGACGGCACGCCCGTGAAGCCGGCCTTCCAGTTGCTGCAGGAGCGCGTCAAGGACTACACGCCGGAGTGGGCGAGCCAGATCACGGGCATCCCCGCCGACACCATCCGTCGCCTTGCCCACGAGATGGGTGTTACCGCGCGTGACCAGCGCATCGAACTGCCGATTGCCTGGACCGATTCGTGGGGCACGGAACACGATACGGTCACCGGCAACCCGGTGGCCTTCCATGCCATGCGCGGCCTGGCGGCGCATAGCAATGGCTTCCAGACCATCCGTGCGATGGCGATATTGATGAGCCTGCTGGGCACCATCGACCGTCCCGGCGGCTTCCGCCACAAGGCGCCCTTTCCGCGGCCGATTCCCCCTTGCGCGCGCACGCCCAACGACCCGCGCGGCGTGCAGCCCAACCGGCCGCTCGACGGCATGGCGCTGGGCTGGCCGTCCGACCCGGACGACCTGTTCGTCAACCCCGACGGCAGCCCGGTGCGCATCGACAAGGCCTTCTCCTGGGAATACCCGCTGTCGGTGCATGGCCTGATGCACAACGCGATCACCAATGCGTGGCGCGGCGACCCCTATCGCATCGACACCCTGCTGATCTTCATGGCCAACATGGCCTGGAACTCGACCATGAACGCGGTCGAGGTGCGCAAGATGCTCAATGACCGCGACGAGCAGGGCGAATACAGGATCCCCTTCCTCGTCGTCTGCGATGCCTTCCACTCCGAGATGACGGCCTTCGCCGACTTGATCCTGCCCGACACCACCTATCTCGAGCGCCACGACGTGATGTCCATGCTCGACCGGCCGATTTCGGAGTTCGATGGCCCGGTGGATTCGGTGCGCGTTCCGGTACTGCCGCCGTCGGGCGATTGCAAACCCTTCCAGGAGGTCTTGATCGAACTCGGCACGCGGCTCAAGCTGCCGGCCTTCGTCACGCCGGAGGGCAAGCGCAAGTACCGCGATTACCCCGACTTCATCGTCAATTGGGAAAGCGAACCGGGCTCGGGGATCGGCTTCCTGGCCGGATGGCGCGGCAAAGGCGGCGAAAAGTCCTTGCGCGGCGAGCCGAACCCGGACCAGTGGGAGATGTACAAGAAGAACAACTGCGTCTTCCACTACGAACTGCCCAAGTCGTACCAGTACATGCGCAACTGGAACAAGGGCTACCTCGAGTGGTCGCAGCGCAACCGCATCACGCGCTATGGCGAACCGATCCTGATCCATATCTACTCGGAAGTGCTGCAACGCTTTCGGGCGTCTGCCCAGGGCAAAGGCTTCAGTCGCAAGCCCCCGGAAAACCTGAAGAAGCGCGTCGAGACCTATTTCGACCCGCTACCGTTCTACTACGACCCGCTCGAGGCACAGCAGACTGACAAGCATGCGTATCCGCTGGCCGCGGTGACGCAGCGACCCATGGCGATGTACCACTCCTGGGATTCGCAGAACGCCTGGCTGCGCCAGATCCATACCCACAACTACCTCTACGTCAATGCGCAGACGGCCTTGCGCCAGGGCATTGCCGACGGCGACTGGATCTGGGTCGAGTCGCAGTGGGGCAAGGTCAAGTGCATGGCCCGGCATTCAGAGGCGGTAGAGCCGGGTACCGTGTGGACCTGGAACGCGATCGGCAAGGCGGCCGGCGCGTGGAACCTGACACCCGATGCCAACGAGTCGCAGAAGGGCTTCCTGCTCAACCACCTGATTTCGGAGGAACTGCCCGATCGCGCCGGCGGCCAGGTATCGAACTCCGACCCGATCACGGGCCAGGCCGCGTGGTACGACGTCCGGGTACGCATACGCAAGGCGGAGGCCGACGCCGTGGCCGTGACGGAACCGCAGTTTCCCGCCATGAAGCCCTATCCGGGCATGAAGGCGCGCAGCAGCCTTCTCGCCTTCTTCGGAGGCAAGGCGAAATGACGCAACTTGGCATCAGGGAGTGCTCGCGATGACCCAGCTCGCGTTGGTCATCGACCTCAACGTCTGCGTCGGCTGCCACGCCTGCGTGACGTCGTGCAAGGAGTGGAATACGTCCGGCAGCGCCGGCCCGATGGGGGACCAGAATCCCTATGGCGCGGACCCGACCGGCACCTTCTTCAACCGGGTGCAGACCTTCGAGGTCGGCGAATTCCCCAACACCGAGACGGTGCATTTCCCCAAGTCCTGCCTGCATTGCGAGGAACCGCCCTGTGTCCCGGTATGCCCGACCGGTGCGTCCTACAAGCGCAAGGAGGATGGCATCGTCCTCGTCGATTACGACAAGTGCATCGGCTGCAAATACTGCTCCTGGGCCTGCCCCTACGGGGCGCGCGAACTCGATGCGCAGCAGCGGGTGATGAAGAAGTGCACGCTCTGCGTCGATCGCATCTATGACCAGAGTCTGCCGGAGATCGACCGCAAGCCATCCTGCGTGAAGGCCTGCCCGACCTCGGCGCGCTTGTTCGGCGACGTTCATGATCCGGAATCCGCGGTATCGGTGGCGATCCGCGAGGGGGGTGGTTATGCCCTGATGCCGGAGTGGGGCACGCATCCGGCCAACCATTACCTGCCGCGGCGCAAGACCCGCATCAAGATCCACAAGGACGAACTCGAGCGCGCCGACAATCCGCTCAAGGTCGACCGCCAACTGCCGAAGCCGGGCATGGCGGAGCCGACGCTCGACGACGTCACTACCTGGTAAGAGCTGCCGTGCAACCCGCGTTTTCCGTCATTTTCCTCACCACGCTGATCGGTGCCGCCCAGGGCCTGTTCCTCGCCTTGTTCACGGCACAGTCCTACTCGGCATTCAAGCTGCTGCCGCAGCCGGACGCCCATGCGTTCTACGGCCAGGGCTCGCTGCTCTCGCTTACACTGGCCGCAGCGGGCCTTGGCGCATCCTTTTTCCATCTGGGGCACCCGGAACGCGCCTGGCGGGCCGCGACGCAGTGGCGCACCTCGTGGCTGTCGCGCGAAGTTATCGTCCTCCCCGCCTTCATGGGCCTGGTGTTCCTCTACGGACTGGCACACTGGCTCGACTGGCACCCGGTGCTGATGACGCTGCCGGGCGGGCTTCCGGTCGACCCGACCGCGATCCTCGGCGTCGCCGGCACCGTACTGGCGTTCGCCTTGTTCCTGTGTACCGCCATGATCTACGCCTCGCTCAAGTTCCTCGCCGAATGGCACTCGCCGCTGACGGTGGTCAATTACGTCCTTCTCGGTGGTGCGTCGGGCTTCACTTTGGCCGCGGGGTTTGCTTCGGCGACGGCGCCCGAACTGGTGGGATTCCTCGCCGTTTGGGCGGCGATTCTTACGCTTCTGGCCTTCATCGGCCGCGTGGCGTCGCTGCACCGCAATGCCCGGCTGCGGCCGAAATCGACGCTGCAAACGGCGATCGGGGTGAAGCATCCGCGCATCGTGCAGAAGGCACAGGGCTTCATGGGCGGGAACTTCAATACCGGGGAGTTCTTCCACGGCCGCCCGAAGGCGATGCTGAAGGTGGTGAAGTGGTCCTTCCTTGCGACATCCTTCGTCCTGCCCCTGCCGCTGCTGCTGCTCGGCACGCAGGGCAGTACCGGAATACTGGTCACCGCTTTCCTGATCCAGTACCTCGGCCTGCTGGCGGAGCGCTGGTACTTCTTCGCCCAAGCGAACCATCCGCAAAACTTATACTATCAGTCGATCGCTTGATGATCGGTGGGGGCGAACCGATATATCATCGTTCGCTTAATTACAAGATCTGTTGGTCTGCAACCATTAGACGAGAGAGGATCAGAACATGAATTTCGACAAGGAACTCGACGCCCGCGGGCTCAACTGCCCGCTGCCCATCCTGCGTGCCAAGAAGGCATTGGCCGAGCTGCAACCCGGACAAGTGCTGCGCATCATGGCCACGGATCCGGGCTCGGTGAAGGATTTCGCCGCGTTCGCCAAGCAGACCGGAAACGAACTGCTGGGTAGCGCCGAGAAGGACAAGGAATTCGAGTTCTTCCTCAAGCGCAAGTAATTCCCGCTGCTCCGGCCCGGATCTAGGGAGCCGGGCGGTTCATTTGCTGAATGCGGGCTAACCCGGCGCTGACGATGCGCCGGCTGTGCTGGTGTCTGGTTATCACCACCTACTATGGGGACATAGAAAGAATGTGCTGGTTGTTGCAGCGCGATATGTCCGATCATGCTTGTCTAGGCCGTGCCGACGAGGAGGAGACACATGGGCGCTACACCTGAGATTGCAAACATCGACGAACTGATCAACCGTCGCCTCGAGGAACTCCTGCCCAAGAAGCTGGAAGAGGCATTGCGCCAGCATGAGGAAGCGAAGACCCCTTCGCTGTCCATCATCGCCACCAAGGGAACGCTCGACTGGGCGTATCCGCCCTTCATCCTGGGCTCAACGGCTGCAGCCTTGGGTTGGGATGTGCAGATCTTCTTTACCTTTTATGGCTTGAACCTGCTGAAGAAGGATATCTCTGACCTGAAGGTTAGTCCGCTCGGCAACCCCGGTATGCCCATGAAAATGCCTTTTGGCCCGGACTGGTTCAAAGGTATCAACTGGAACATCCCCAATCTCCTGCAGGCCGGCATTCCCGGTTTCGAATCGGTCGCCACCATGCTGATGCAGCAGACGATCAAGAACAACGGCGTGGCATCAATCGAGGAACTTCGATCCCTGAGCCGCGAGGCCGACGTCAAGTTCATCGCCTGTCAGATGACGGTGGATCTCTTCGGCTTTACCCACGATGACTTCATTGACGGGCTCGACTACGCTGGCGCCGCCACGTTCCTGCCCATCGCGCAGAAGTCCGATGTCTGTCTGTTCATGTAG
>ERZ724526.1065-NODE-1065-length-14899-cov-6.551671_pt1 | contig 14899 bp, 13 predicted proteins | sample MGYA00376059_ERZ724526 | MGnify/ENA primary metagenome ERZ724526 (study PRJEB28724, sample SAMN07190883) | activated sludge metagenome | isolation source: activated sludge of sewage treatment plant in Hong Hong | place: Hong Kong | collected 2016-03-17 ... | reverse complement strand
CTATGACCCGCTTAGACACCTTTGGCTTGCAGCGCTCGCAGACCATCAGCGACGCTCACGATCGGAGCATATCCTAGATCGGCGCGTGCTCGATCGGTGCGTACGGTGACGGTGCGCGACATCATGGCGATGGCGAAGCGGGTCAGCGGCGGCGTGCCAGACAGTCTGAGCAAGCGATACGCTCCCTCCACGACAGAGGACAGCGGGCGGGCGACCCAGCCTGGAAGTGAACGCGTCGGCAGCGTCACGCCTTGGCTGGCAGCGAGTGCAGACAGAAACTCACGCAGGGGGCGCTGCCCGTCATCCGCAACGAAGTAGGCGCTGCCGGGCTTCCCTCGGTGGAGCGCCAGGGTGACAGCGTGAACGAGGTTATGGACGTGGGTGGTGGACGTGTGGGCCTGGCCGCCGTCGATCCAGGCAAAGCTGCCGGCGCGAGCCATGCGCAGAAGCGCAGGCAGCACAGTGGCATCGCGAGGGCCCCACACGAGGCGAGGGCGAATGGACAGGGTCACAAGATCGGGGCCATTGGCGACAAGAACGCGTCGCTCGGCCTCGGCCTTGGTCTCGGAATAGAGATAGCGCTGCTGGCGAGGGTAGGGCTGCGTCTCATCGATGTCGACAAGGTCATGGCCGGTGAAGAGCGCGGCCTCGGTGCCGATGTGGATGAAGCGGCGTACGGCGGCGGTGCGCGCGGCAGCCAGCATGCGCTCGGTTCCCTCGACGTTGGCGGCGAAGAACTGGGCGCGTGTGCCCCACTCCTCGGCGTAGGCGGCGCAGTGAATGACGGCATCGACGCCACGCATCGCTTCGGCAGGCGGGTGGGCCAGGTCGCCGCGCACCGGTTCGGCACCGTAGCCTGTTACGCACACCGCGCTGGCATCGCTGCGCGCCAGGGCGCTGACCCTGTGCCCCTGTGCGGTGAGCGACTCGATAAGATGGCCGCCGACGAAGCCGGAGCCTCCGGTGATGAAGATGTGCATGGCGTTTTTCCTACAGAGCCGCAACGGCTCCCTGAGACAGCGAGGATGAGGGATTGCAGACCATGGTGCAAATCGATACGTTTCATGCATACATGGCCACAGTCGATATATCGAAAGTCGATCTCAACCTGCTGGTTGTCCTCGATGCATTGCTTGACGCGCAGAGTGTAACCGCAGCGGCGCGGCGGCTCGGGCTCACGCAGTCGACGCTCAGTCACTCGCTCGGACGGCTGCGCGAGCTGCTGGGCGACCCGCTGCTGGTCCGGGCAGGTCGTGGCCTGGTCATGACCCCGCGCGCCGAGGCGCTGGTGCCAGCGCTGCAGCGGACGCTCGCCGATGTGCGAGGCCTACTCGAGCACGAGGAGCGCTTTGCGCCGAACACCTCGGCCCGCACGTTCCGCATCGCATGCCCCGACCTGCTGGCCGCGATTCTGCCGAAGCTCCTCGGGCGCATGGCACAGGAAGCACCGCGCGTCCAGCTGACGGTCCAGCTACCAGCGGAGACCGACTTTCAGGGCGCGCTCGCGCTGGGCTCCATTGATCTGGCAATCGGCATGGCTGCGACCGACGGTCCGGGGCTCGTACAGCAGCTCCTCGGGACGCTGCACTGGTGTGTGCTGGCCCGTCGCGGACATCCGGCCATCCGCCGTGGCCGGTTGACGCTGTCGCGCTGGCTCAGCTACCCACATATCACCGTCGGCAAAGCAGGGGGAGCGACCGGGACCGTGGCACGGGCACTGGATCAGGCTGGCTACGAGCGCCAGATCGGCTTTACCGCGTCGAGCTTCCTGTTGGCCCAGACCGCAGTGTCCCATACAGACTACTTCTTTGCCGCGCCGCGCGAGCTTGTGAGCCGACAGTGCGAGCAGCTCGGCCTTGTCATGCTGGCGCCTCCGATCGCCTTGCCGCCGCTGCGCGTGACGCAGAAGTGGCACGAGCGGATGCATCACGAGCCCGGTCACCGCTGGCTGCGAGAGCTGCTGCGCGATGTCATGCGCCAGATGCTGGCTCCGGTGCCTTCCCGCTGAGCGGACCTTCCCTCGGACAAGCGGACTGGTTGCTTCCCTCGTTGGATCGTAGGCCATGAGGGATTCGAAGACGAGGGCTCGCACAAGATGCGATCAAGTGATACTCGGTCAGCGGGCTGCGCCTCGGTCGCGTAGCAGATCGAGCCCATGGAGCAGGATCTCCAGTCCTAGCTCCAGGCTCTGCAAGCCATCATGGCGACCCGCGATGACCTCCTGCGACAGTCCGTTCATGTAGGGATACTGCTCGACGGGAATCAGTGGTAGGAACTGCTGCGCCGCTGGCGCGTACTGCTGGGGTTCCAGCGGGAAGTTGAGCCGCTGCAGCGTGAAGCCATAGGTGAAGGCGTCGAGCGTATTCCAGGCATGATCCGCCATCGCCCATGAGAAGCCAGCCTCGCGCAGGCAGCCCACGGTGCGGTCGATGTAGCGCAGCATGTTGGGCCCGACATTGATGCGAGAGACCAGCAGCATCGTCGCCCAGGGGTGTTGCATCAGCACCCGGTGGGCGGTGATCGCGCGCGCACGCATCGCACCGCGCCACTCGGCCCCGACTGTGGGCGGCTCAAGCTCGGCCACCACCAGCTCCACCAGTCCGTCGAGCAGCTGCTCTTTTCCCGAGACATGGTTGTAGATCGACATCGCTTCAACCTTCAGCGCTTGCCCCAGGTTGCGCATCGACAGGGCCTCAATTCCCTTTTTATCCGCCATGCGCAGCGCGGTCCTCAGCACTTTGTCGGTGCTCAAGGGCGGGCGCTTTTTCACTTTCGCGGCCATGCAACTTCGCTCTTTCGTTGGGGGTTGTGGTTTACAGCGTAAGTCTGAGTTGACAGACAGGCAACAGGTTGTTAACTTACAGCGTAAGTACAAAGCTGAACCCCCCGAAGGAGTCCCCGCATGCAAGCCATCGACAACTCGACCGCCAACGTCCCAGGAACGACCCTCGCGATGATGAAGGCAGTCGTTCACCGTGAGTATGGCGAGCCCGACGTCTTGACGGTGGGCGAGGTCAGAAAGCCGACGCCAGGCGCAGGGGAAGTGCTCATCCGTGTCGTTGCTGCGGGCGTCAGCATCGGCGATCATCACATCATCACCGGCAAGCCCTATCTGGTGCGACTGAGTCCGTTTGGCGGCTTTCCTCGTCCGAAAAATCAGGTGCCAGGCGCGGCGCTGTCGGGTCGCATCGAAGCGGTTGGCCCCGGGGTCAGCACCTTCCAGGTCGGGGACGAGATCTTCGGCCAGGCCCTGCACGGTGCCTTTGCCGAGTATATCGTGATGCCCGCCGCGCTCATCGCCCACAAGCCGAAGAACCTGTCGTTTGAAGAAGCAGCCGCTGTGCCCTGGGGGACGACCGCACTACAAGGGCTGCGTGACTCGGGAGGCATCAAGGCTGGCGATCGCGTGCTGGTCTACGGTGCGTCTGGTGCCGTCGGAACGTGGGCGGTTCAGCTCGCCAAGTCACTTGGAGCCCATGTCACCGCAGTATGCAGCACGCACAACGTGGACTTGGTGCGCTCGCTTGGTGCCGACGAGGTCATCGACTACAAAAAGAAAGACTTCGTCGAGGGCGGTGCGCGCTTCGACATTCTGTTGGACATGGTCGGAAACCGAGGGTTTTCCGACTACAAGGCGGTGCTGAAAGGAGGGGGACGCTACGTGCCGTGCTCGGGGGGCGGCGGCGACTGGCTGGGCCCTCTTCTGCGCATCATCGGTGGCCTCCTCTCGTTTCTCATCGGTGGCAAGCAGTTCAAGATGTTCATCCAGAACGTCAACGCGGACGACCTCGTGGTGATGCGCGAGCTCATTGAGGCCAACCGCGTAAAGCCGGTCGTCGAACGTACGTGGCCGATGAGCGAAGCGGCGGCGGCTCTACGTCACGTCGGCACCGGCCACTCACGAGGCCTCAACGTCCTTCGCCTATCGTGAGCGACGAGGGTGCGGTGTAGGTACGGCGGTTCCAATTGCTGGTGCGAGGGGCATCCCTCCGGCTCTTTACGGACCCCTCGTGAGAGGGAAGGGCATGGGCTCAGCGGGTCAGGTTCTCACCGAAGGGGATGAGGTCAAGCGTTTGCTGCGGCAGGACGCGGATCTGGCTCCACTCATAGCCAAGCCCGAGGAAGGTGGCCTCGTCGACGATCCAGCGCTTGCGACCGCCCTCGACTTTGTAGACGTTGGGCCTCGTGTCCGATTTGATGAGCTGACCCTCATGGCCGCACGCGCCGGGATAGACGAGGTTTGCGCCGTGCGGGATGCGCTCGAAAAGCGCTGCGGACAGGAGCCGATGCTGACCCCACGCATAGCCGAGTCGGAAGTACGTCTCTGGGTTGACGATCCAGCGCTTGCGGCCATTTTCAATGCGATACAGGCCAGGCTCTGCGTCTGATCCGATGAGCTGCCCCTCGTAGGCTGCGGCAGGACCACTCACCGCTTCGGCGGACGCGCTGCTCGGCGCCACGCGGCGATTGATGAAGACACGTATTCCGTCGAGAGCCAGGCTCTGTCCGCGCGTGCCACAGAACTCTCCATTGCGGCAGATGTCGGTCATCCCTTGGCCCACGATCCGGGCCTGGTAGCCGATCTCGAGCTCCTGAAGAACCTGACGAGCCAAGGGTGATGCGGTAGGGCTTGTCTCGAGCTTGATGGCGAAGCCTTCGAGCCGCATGCCAGATGAGGGTGTTCCCACAAGATGGCCATCTTCGACCCAGCCGGTGTCGCCCGCGTTCTGGACGTGACCCATGTAGCAGAGCCGGAGATCCTGGAGCCACGGCTCTTTCGAGGGGAAGCTGAGCCGCATGGCCTGGATAGAGTTTCCAGCCACACCCACCCAGGTCTGCGCCGACTCGGTCCGGTCTCCGACGTTTGAGATATGGGCGAGGACAGACAGCGGCACCACGTTCCGATCGTCCGACGAAGCGAGCGCCAGCCGGAAGCGCTGATTGGGCGTATCGTTTCGCGTGTACTGGATGACGCGGGTTCCATCTGCTTGTCCGCTCCCAGTCACGTCCAGCACCTTTCCAGAGTGCTTGGCAATGAGGAGGTAAGAGCCGTCCTCGCAAGGCTGGAACGCGAAGATCTGGTTGTCGCCAGAATGCCCCGGCCACTGGAGCACGTCCGCCGCATCAGCAGTACTGCTTCCGGCGACGTCGAGCGACTGTTCGGAGGCAACGTTGATGATGTGGAAATACCCATCGCCGAGGTGACTGATGCGCCAGCGCTGCGTGGCGGCCCCGGACGCTGTATTGGTGACGACGCTGCGACCGCGCGCGTGGCTCCCGCCGTCGATGTCGAGCAGCTTGCCGGAGTGTGCGGCCTGGATCGTAAACACCTGATCGGAGTGTGAGATTGGATCATTGGCCAGCGTGACGATACGGAACTTGGTGCTCTCTGTTCGGGTCGAGGCCGATGCCGCGAGGGATCCGTCCGCTTCGACGATTCCCATGAACTTGCCGGTCTGCGTTTGAAAGGAGACCGTCCCATCTGCATTGCGGAACATCGTGAGCAGGTGCTCGGTCGGGAGTCCGACGTTCATCACAAGGGAATCGAGGAAGATAGGGTGCAGGCCGATGGTCTGCATCTTTCCCGAGCGCAGCGCGACGTGTCCGGTAGACAGCTCGATGAGCGTGAATGCCTCGCACTCACCAACCCGATCGGACACTGCACCAAGGCCGGGCTCATCCTGGATGTATGGATTCGGGGTGCGGATGTTGCTGCCCACGAACTTTCCGTTGGCCGCGCGTAGCGCCACGCGGGAGCTTGCCCACGAAAACGGCTGTGCTCCTCGGCTGGAAGACCACACGAGGTCGCCTGGCTCGTCCGGCGTACCTTGGAATACGGTCAGGGCTCCGGTGTTGGTCACCGCAGCGAAGCATTGCCCCGGCTGACCGAGCAGCCCCGTGGACCACAGCGCCGCTCCGTTGTCATCGGGGTCGCTGCCCTGGAAGACCCGCAGGTAGCCGTCGGCACCCAGCTGCGCGAACACCGAACCAGCACAGGCGGATGCTGTCCACACCTCGTCTCTCAGGGTCTTGGGCGAGCTACCGTGGAAGACGCCCAGCGCTCCGTCCGCTCGCAGGGTCAAGCAGTAGCGTCCGTTCGGCGAGCGCCGGTACTCACCGGGGCGCAGCAGCTGGAGCGGCAGCAGCGTCGAGCCCTGTTCCACGGGCACTGGACGGGCTTCGATAGACCAGGCCGCGCGATCCGGCGAGGCCGCGAGGGCGAGGAAGCCCACCGTCGGAAGCAGCATCATGGTCTCGTCCATCTGCAGGTACCGCTTGCTTCCGTACATGGTGCTGATGCGAAGAGACTGGGAGCCGTCTGGCCCATAGGCGTCCAAGTCGAACGTCGCCGCTTCCCTGAATCGATTGTCGACCGAGTACGGAGCAAATCGAACGCCCTGCGTCGGGTGTTCATAGAGATAGCGCGGCGGATCCTCCACGGATTCGATGGAAAACTTGGTCGGATCGGCAAGCCCGCTGACCAATCGGAAGAGCGCATGCGGCACCGCAGAGCCGCTCTTCGCCCAGGCGTTGCCGTCGGAATCCGTGCAGAGTCGAAACGTCTCTGCCCACTGCGTCGTCTTCTTGACAACAAGCTCGCAGTAGGCCAGCGGCGTGAACATTTTTTCGACGAGGGCGGCGACCTGCCCAGTTGCGCGTGCTCTCTCTTGGCGGGTCGGTTGCAGATACGCGGTGTTGGCCAACATGAGGCCGCTGAGCGCTCCCTTGGTACTCGCCAGCAGCTCGTATGCGCCGTTCCCCAGCGGGGCCGCGCCGATCGACCCAGTGGGACGGACTTCCCACTTCGGCGGCTTGGCTGGGGCCTGTGGCTTGTCGCTTTTTTCGGTGTTGGACTTGAAGAGATCCAGCGTCGCTCCAGCGCTCAAACGCGCGCCGATCGGCACTGGCGGCCAGCCCGTGCGCATCAGCCCAGCACCTTCAACCAGGAACGTGCCGAGCTTGGCCTTTACGCCGAGCTTGACCACTTGGAGACCGCTCAGGCTCGACGGCTTGCCGTGCAGGATGGTGAGCTCTAGTTCGAGGGTGAACTTCGGGGTGCCGCCGCTAAACAGACTCTTGATGCTAAGGGGGCTTATGGACCAGTCGGTGTAGAAGCCCCACTGGGAATCCTGCCCAGCTGCCTTGGGGCCGACGTAGATGCCTACCTGTCCGCTGGCCGAGCTGAAGGCCGAGGCCGCACCCTTGAGCCCGATTTCAATGGTCAGGTTCCCCTGACGCGCCATTTCCTCAAAGGCCAGGAACGCCCCCGGCAGCAGGATCATCGCGACATCCCTCGCAATGCTCGATGGAGCAGCAAGCGACGGGAGCGCTTCAGAAAGAAAAGGAGAGAGCCAGCCCCATCCTTGCTTCAGTCCCTCACCGACCGTGGTAAATGCGTCCGTAGAGAATCGTGCGGCGGTGCCGGGAGCCGTACGACTCCACGCTGCGATTTCGGTGGCCGAGGTCTTGCTGAGGGCTACGATCTCGCCTTCGGCGGCCAGGCTGAGTGCCTTTGCATCGTTCGCGAAGGTCACGAAACTGGAAGTCACCACACCGGCAGCTCCGATGATCCCTTGGCCGACAACGACGCCGAGAACTTCAATGCGGCGTGCCTCCTTCCATCCTTGGGTGGCGACCTCGCTTATCCCCTCCACAATGGACGCTGGATGATGGACGATCTGATTGATGATGCCCTTCCCAATTCCCTCAATGATTTGCAGACTCATAAGCATTCCTCTTCGTAGGTGGTGTTTACATAGTAGACCAAGTGCAGTGTCTTCCGACGAGACGAGGACGTCTGTATGGCGCAAAGTCAGAGTGTAGCGACGAAGAAAGAATCGAAGACAGGTGCTGGCGAGTGATCCCCGAAATGGAGTTCGAGGTCGTCGGACGTCCTACACTCAACAGCGCAACGCCTAAAGCGACGGCAAGCGATTCCTGCAGACGATCGAAGAGCACGATGGCTACACCGCGATCGATACACAGAGAGCCCTTACGCGTTCGTTCAAGCACGAGGGGTCGTGTAAGCCTGCAAAATGTCTGGAATCCTTCGCAATCGCAAGCGTCGACACTTCTTCCCCGGATTCCGAAGCCCGGTGGACTGCGAATGTCCCGAGGCAGGATCGCGCTACGCAAAACCCTCGTCATAGACAGCCCGGAACGCTTGCTCGATTATCGCGATTTGGGCTTTCCATCCATGACCAGACAGCGCTACCTTGCCCCGCAAGATGCCCAGCCGTTGTGTATCCATTGCAACAAAAATCCAAGCACCAAGCGTCCCGCAAGCAGTGAGCGCGACGGCATTTGGCGCGGACACACGGCGAGGGGGATCCTCGAGGTAACGTATGTCGAAAGCAAGCAGTCCAGAGTCCGGTGCGGTCGCAGTGCAGCGCTTAGATGGGGTGTGGTTCCGTCGAGAGCGTGAGCGGATTGCGATGGGACGAAAGCCCCTCGCGGGTCGCTTGGGAATCCCGGAACACCGGCTGGTGATGGTGGAGCGGCACACGCAGGAAGTTCCTGCGGAGTGGCTGGGGGCCCTGACAGAGCTGGGGTTTCGGATTCCGCAACAGGTGCCAGCTGTCAGTCAGGTGGGGCCGACCTTGTCGATGGAAGCAGCGATGCCTGAACCTACCGCTGCGATTTCGATTTCCGCGCCCACGGCTTCCTCCCCGGATCTCAGCAATCTCGAATCTGGTGCAGCAGCTGTCGTGGCGAGCGCATCCAACCTACGTGTGACCAAACCATCGAAAGAAGTGGACAAGAGCATGACCTCATCTGTTGGCATCAAGAATCAAGATACAGAGACCCCGCGTGCGACGAGCAGTGAGCCAGGAGGCGCAGCGTTTCACGGATATTGGCTGCGAGAGCGTCGACTGCAAAAAGGGGTGCGTACCGCGGATGTGGCAAGCCAAATCGGAGGGCCTCCTGCCGATATCAACACCGTCGAGCGAAACAACCTCAGGCTGCCGCTTGTGTGGATTCCTTCTCTGCTCAAGTTGAAGCTGTTGACGGTGCCAGAGGCGAAAGCTGCGATGCAGATGCCGTCGGACAAGTCGTCGCGGATGAATGGAAAATGGATCCGCGAGCAGCGGCTCCAGCGACAGCTCAAGCCTGCTGACGTGGCGTCAAAGCTTGGCACCAGCAGGCTGGATGTGGAGCTGATCGAGACCCGCAACTGGCTGATCCCAACGGAGTGGCTGCAACCGCTGTCGGAGCTGTTTGCATCGTCCAAGAGTGCCAAGGGAAAGAAGTCCGATTCATCGGGGGATTCCGCGGCGAAAAAGGACAGCGCGGCCAATCAGCCCACCGCACCCGCGAAAGAAGCCAAGGTGAAGGTGAAGGAAAAGGCCAAGGTGAAGGAAAAGGCCAAGGAGACGGCCAAAGTGAAGGAAAAGGCCAAGGCAAAGGAGACGGCTGCGCCGAAAGAAGCAGCACCGCCTGCGACGAAAGCCCCGGCCCAAGCGGCCTCGAAGCCGAAGACGGTGAAGCCAGCAAAGGTCAAGCCAGAGACTGTGAAGCCGAGCACTCAGGCTGCGGCGACGCTGGCGCACGGTGAGCTGAGCGAAGCGGTCGTACGGTATCGTCTGATGCTCGGGGAGCGGGCCGGTCTGTCTGCGGTTGAAGTCCTCGCGCAGATTGCCTCGGACCTACAGATGATGCTGGGGAAGGACGCACTCAGCTACGAGCGTCTGCGAGCCGCGATGCGAGTCTTGACGAGCCAATAGGAAGTACCAAAGCCCTCTTCGAGGGCGTACTCCGAAGGCGTATTTCGACGAGCTGCTGCCCTCGAAGACCTCATCACACGAGGGTAGCAGGAGGCCCAAGGTGGACGTGCTGCGTCACATCGATACCTCGGGTCACTCCACTCGGCGGCCAAACCATGCGTGCGAGCCCCTACAGGCAGGTTGTCTGGCTGCGGATGTGGGGAACGAGTCCGCTGGGAATGCTGGGCAGCGACGAGAGCGAAAAGCGAACCGGGAAGAACAGATCGCGCGTCTTGTACTGCACATCGACAAACGACACGCTGGCTGCTGGCAGCGTCCCAGCAACGAGCTTGCGATAGCTGCGGCTGCTGTCTCGATCGAGCTGGATGCTGCTGTAGACATACGATTGATCGCCGCTGACAAACAATCGCACATCCTCGATGGCGAAGGCGCTGGGTTCATCGACGGTGGCGATGATCAGTGTGCTGGCACCGACCGGAATCAGCGACACCTGCGGAGACGAGGGCAGGGTGCGAAAGCGACTGTCGGTACCAAATGCATTCCCAAACCACAAGCGCTGTCCACCGTCGCTGCGAAGCTGCGCGCGTGACTCGATGGTGGCCGCAGACTCTACACCTGTGAACTTGTAACAGCCGTGATCAAAGTTGGCTGCCAAGCTGATGCGCGTCTTGTCGCCTGAAGCGATGGAAGGAAGCGCAGACAGCGTCGATACCGTCGACGTCAGCGGAAAGAACTCATCGGTGGTTCCATTGATGAGGAGCAGCTTGCCACTGGTCCTGCTGAGCGCACGCGCAGGATCAATCAGCTCGGTCATCAGCGTCTGCCACTCCCGACTTGCGGTGTGAAGCCCTGCTTTTTGTAGCAGCGAATGCTGCCACGCGTCGGGAGACTGCGTCGCAACGTCCCATGCCAGCGTTCCCGATAGTGCGACGCCAGCGCGAATTCGATCATCTGCGCCCGTTGCAAGGAGCGTGGCGACGCTTCCGGCGGAATAGCCCGTCATGCCAAGCCTACTGGAATCCACTTCAGGCCGCGTCGCAAGGCATGTGAGGCCGCGCAGTGCAGCCGCTGTGTGACCCCAGATCCAGCTGCCACGCACGTCGGTGAGCGTGTCAAAGATCGCATAGCCATCATGGTCTCCTGCGGGGGTTCCTTGGGAGGTGTTGTCTGGACTGGTTCCGCCTCCGGGTCCGGTATAGGAAAGGACAAACGCAGACACGCGATCGGCGAGTCCTATCGTGGCACTCTCATCCGCAGATCCGCCCAGTCCGTGCGCCAAAACAATGCCTGGTCTGGCGGACCCAGCGTCGGGACGCGCTGCATAACCTCGGATCTCGATCGGAGTGAGCACACCACCGCGCGATTCCAGCGAGCGAAAGCGAACCTTGTAGACGCGATAGAGCGTGCTGCCTCGCTTGACCAGCTTTTCGGAATCAAAGTGACAGTCTGCTTCCGTCGCATCGCGGAGTCGCGGCAGATCGGAATCCCACGAATAGCCAGTCGTCAGTGCAGCGGTATGTGACGTGGGTTCTTGCGCTAGGGATTCGACCGAAGAGCAGCCCATCTGCGCGAGGCCAAGAAGACAGGTCGACAGCACTCCGACAGCGATCGTTTGACGCATGAAGGTTCTCCTTGTTTGGACGTTGACCGTTTAAGCGGCGACGCCATTGTATCGATCAGTTTTGCCTCGCTGTCGCGCTCTTTTACGATCCCTGTACGGACGATTCCGAAGACCTTCTGCGAACGACTGCACGCGGTGTTTTGTTTTTGTTATAGATGCCTTCATGAAGGGTCGATGGATGCACCGGAACGCGCTTGTTACTCTTGGCCTTGGACTCTGTTTTTCGACGCTGAGTGGCTGTGCCAAGCGCCCGTATTACAGCGGCTTCTACTTTGACTCTCCGCCCCTTGTGGAGACCGATCGCAGCATCATGGTGCGTCACCTGGACGCGGTGCTGGAAAGTCAGAAGCTGAAGAAGATCACGATGGTGACGCCGGACAAAGGTGTCCAGAGTCTGTATCCTCGCGATGAGACTTCGCCGGGCACGACGGACTGGATTCCGTTACCGCTGCTGTTCACTGCGTACTTTGTCCTGGATGCCAAGTATCGCGGACTGGAGATCGATCTGTGGGCAAAGACAGAGGCAGAAGGCTTTACACCGGTCTCTGCAATCCATGACCTCGACGGTACGGTCCGACTGGAAATGGGAACGCCGGTGCGCGAGCTGACGCCTTCGCCAGAAGATCTTCCGACCAAAGAATCGCTGCGGGCGCGCTATCAAGTGGGTCCGATTGATGATGGTGATCGCAGCTGGCAGCCGCTGGAGCTGTATTCCCTTGCGCAAGCGCTGTCACTGCTTCATCCCGACGAACTGGCTGTGCTCAGAGGCGTTCGCTTTGTTCGCAATGCGCGCTCGCTAGACGCCAGCAAACGAGGGTCCAAGCACAAGATTCGCGCCACGTACTTTGGAACGATACGCGGAGAAGCTGCGAAAAAAGATGCGCGCGAGATACATCTTTTTGATGCAAACGCAGCGTCGGACAGTGCGCTGTTTATCGGTGAACCAAGTCGTCCTCTCCCGATTCCTACGATGGTGCTGCTGCATGAGATCGGTCATGCGATTGCGGACTACGTTCGGATCGATGCCTACCGCACCTACAATGAGCTGACGGATTCCTACAACCTGCAAGTGGACAAATGGAATGCGAGCCTGCGTGATCCGAACGTGACAGAGTCTGCGCGCACAGAACAGTCCGAGCAGTTTGAGCTTTCCAAAAAGCGAATGAAGGAATCCAGCGAATACCTGGCGATGGTCAAGCAGCGATACAAGCAGGACTTGGGTCCGGTTCTGACGGCATTTCAGACCGTACGTGGACCCGATAAGGGACCGACGGACTACGGACAGACGGATCTTGAAGAGTCCTTTGCAGAGTGTTTTGCGCTGGCCAAAGCGGATCCGCAAGCGCTGCGCAGAATCTATCCTGCGCTTCCTGATTGGTTTGCGACCTACGAACATCTTGGTCCCGTTCGATCCGTGCTGCGTCAGGGTCCGTAGGCTGCGTCTCTCCCTCGCTTCGTACAAGATGTTTCCGTCGCTGAATGGAGACAAACTGCACCCTGCCAAGGGTTTGTGTTACACAGTGTTATGACCCAAGGCGCTGAACGTACTGGAATCGAGAATGTGCTTCACGGCCAGGTTCGCAAGCTGGGAGAGCACGAGGTTCGGAGAGTCCTTCCCGCGATTGGACAACGATCCGTGGGTCCGTTTGTGTTTCTGGATCACATGGGTCCACAGACGCTGGCTCCCGAGCAGGGCTTTGATGTGGGACCGCATCCGCACATTGGTTTGGCGACCGTGACGTATCTGTTTGAAGGAACCGGACTGCATCGCGATAGCTTGGGAAGCGAGCAGATCATTCGTCCGGGCGAGCTAAACTGGATGAGCGCAGGACGTGGAATCGTTCACTCTGAGCGCAGTCCGCAAGACTTCCGTGCGCGCGGTGGCATGCTGCACGGACTTCAGTGTTGGGTTGCGCTTCCGAAGGAACAGGAAGAGTCCGCACCGACGTTTCAGCACATTCCTCGTCGCCAAATCGAGACGCTCAACGTCGCAGGTGTTGATGTGTCGTTGCTTGCAGGAAGTGCGTACGGTTCGCGCGCAGCGGTGTCGGTTCTGTCTCCGCTGTTTTTGGTGGAAGCGTACCTGTGTGAAGCAGAGCAGCTTGTCCTTCCCGATGAACATGCGCAGCGCGCGGTCTATGTGGTCTCTGGAAGCGTGGCCCTTTGGGGTCGCAGCTTCGACGCTGGAACGCTTTTGGTCGTGGCTCCTGGTCCATGTACGCTGTCGTCTCTGTCTCGTTCGCATGTGATGCTGCTTGGCGGAAGTCCTCTTCCTGAGCCGCGCTATATGCGCTGGAACTTTGTCTCTTCGAGTATGTCCCGTCTGGATCAAGCGGAAGCAGACTGGCGCGCGGGACGCTTTGCTGTCCTTGCGCATGATCCAGGTGAACCCATTGCAATGCCGTAACCCAAGAGGAACCTGATGACGATTGCCATCCAAACAGAGTCGGTCGGAGCCTTCCGACAAGTCATCCGCGTGGATGCTCACACAATGCATGCTGACGTCGCTGCGGCGATCGGTGGCGCGGGCTCTGCTCCTGATCCGCATGATCTGTTTGATTCATCGCTGATTGCGTGCAAAGCGCTGACTGCACATGTCTATGCAAAGTCGCGTGGCTATGCGCTGGATCGGGTCGAGATCACCGTTGATCGCGACACGTCCAAAGAGCGACAAGGAACCTATGCGCTGCGGGTATCGATCGCGCTGTTTGGCCCGCTCTCACAGGACGAAAAACAGAAGGTCTACGATGTGCTGGTGCGCTGTCCGATTCACAAGCTGATGACGACAACCACCGTCGAGATTGAGACTGCTCCACTCGTGTCCTCTCCCTGATTCCTTCTGCGCAACATGAAGACAGGCTACAAAGTACTGACCGCGCTGCTCGCTGCGTCGGTGTTGTTGTGGGCGGTGACCACGCTGCTGACTCCATCGATGGATCGCTGGGGCGCAACGGATGCAGAAGTCCGCGCGCACTTCCCAGGCGATGAGCTTGTGCCGAGTCCGGCTCGCTTCATGAACCGTGCGATCAGCATCGCTGCAACACCGGAACAGATCTATCCGTGGCTGCTTCAGCTTGGTGCAGGGAAGGGCGGTCTGTATAGCTACACCACCGTCGAAAAGCTGATCGGTTGTCCCCTTCAAAATGCAGAGCGGATCGAACCCTCGTGGCAGCATCTGCAGGTTGGGGATCTGGTCAAGATGTGTCCTTCGGAGCCTGCTCCGCCGCCGTACATCGTCGCGCAGCTGATTCCCAATCGCGCGCTGGTGATGGGACACAGAGAGCACGATCGCTGGGTCGATCTGTGGCAGTTTGTCTTGGTGCCGCAGCCTGAAGGGGGAACGCGGCTGATCTTGCGGACTCGGACGATGATGGTCGGTGGAATGTGGGATGTGATTCGTCCTTTCGTGTTTGTGATGGAGCGCGGACTGCTGCGTGGTGTGAAGGAGCGCGCCGAGCGTCTGGCTTCCGGGCGGAGTGGCGAACACGCACACCTCCGCAGCGTGCATACCGATCCCTCCGTCGCCAATGTAGGCGCTTAGGAGCCAGTTCAT
>ERZ724526.1063-NODE-1063-length-14900-cov-5.032940_pt1 | contig 14900 bp, 13 predicted proteins | sample MGYA00376059_ERZ724526 | MGnify/ENA primary metagenome ERZ724526 (study PRJEB28724, sample SAMN07190883) | activated sludge metagenome | isolation source: activated sludge of sewage treatment plant in Hong Hong | place: Hong Kong | collected 2016-03-17 ... | reverse complement strand
TTCCGATCTTGGCGCTGCGCGGGTGGCAGGTGGTCCGCTTCGCGGCGACCGACGTGCTCGACGAGCCGGAGCGGTTCGCCGGCAGCGTCGCCGCTCTGCTCAGGCGCAGGCTCCTCACGTAGGGCAGAACCCGTCTGCGTCGTCGGACCCGACGTCAAGGGCCTCTGCGGGGCGAGAGACGTCCGGTTCGACGACGCAGACGGGATGGAGCCCGTCAGCGGACGCGGTGGCCGCGCCCGGGCAGGCCGTCGAGGTCGCGGCCGTGCTCCTGCTGGGTGTACAGCTGGTGCTCGATGTCGTCGGGGTCGCGGTACCGGGTGCCCCAGCCGGTGGTGCCGAAGTAGATGCCGCTGTGCTGGATCCCGAGCCGCTCGAGGTGGGTGAGCCAGGTCTCCAGGTCGATCAGCGTGGGCACGGAGAAGACCAGCAGGTTGAACCCCCGCAGCGCGGACACCGCCGCCGGGGCCGGCTCGAGCGCGACCTCGTGCTCCAGCCCCGGCACCTCGAGGTAGACGCAGTTGTAGGTGCCGTCGGGGTTCTTGAACTCCATCGTCTGGCGGGCGTCGTAGACGCGCTGCCACCAGTCCAGCGAGCGGCGGATGTCGCCGACCGGCACCTTGACTTGCTTCATTCCGTTGATGACTGGGCGTGGCATGGGTGGAGGGTCCTCCTGGTGAGAAAGGCGGTCGATCGGATCAGCTGCAGAGCCTGGGCAGCAACCAGGTGAGGGCCAGCAGGTCGGCGCTGCCTGGTGGAGCTACGTGCCTCTGGGTGAGTGTCTGGCCCGTCCGGTCGCTGAGGCCGGGGTCCCTGATGCATGGGGCGCAGACGTGCGCTTGTACGACTACTGGACCACCTGACATAGACCCAACGTCGGGGACTGCTTCAGCAAGCGCCCGCCCAGAATGCCCACACCATCCGGACATTGCGTCTCATCGCTGCCACCCGAGGGGCTGTCCGACCCGTACGGTAGACAGAGATCCATCCATGTTGATGTCTACAGCGAGGTGCATGTTGACCGCCGTCTTTCCCCCGTCGTCGAAGCTGACGCAGTCCGAGCTGGAGCGGAAACTGTGGGCGGCAGCGAACGCGCTGCGTGGCCCGGTGGATGCGGGTGACTTCAAGGCGTACGTGTTCCCGGTCATGTTCTTCAAGTGGATCAGTGACAACTGGGACTACCGGCACGCGCAGGCGGTCGCCGAGTGGGGCGAGGGTCTCACCCCCGAGATCGAGTACGAGGACTACCAGCCGTTCGTGGTGCCGGACGGCTGCCACTGGTCGGACGTGCACGGCACCGCCGTCAACGTGGGGGCGAAGCTCGGGGAGGCGCTGGACCGCATCCAGGAGGCCAACCGTGACCTCGCCGGGGTCTTCGGCGACGTGCAGTGGGCCAACACCGACCGTCTCCCAGAGTCCGCGCTGACGGCCCTGCTGGACACGTTCCACCCGCTCCGCCTCGATCCGGACCATGTCTCGGGTGACCTGCTCGGGAACGCGTACGAGTACCTGTTGCGGGAGTTCGCCGAGGCGTCGGGCAAGAAGGCGGGCGAGTTCTTCACCCCTCGCCATGTCGTGCATCTGCTGGTGAAGATCCTCGACCCCCAGCCGGGCGACGAGGTGGTCGACCCGGCCTGCGGCTCCGGCGGGATGCTCGTGGAGACTGTGAACGCCGTCCGGGCGGCAGGAGGTAACCCGGACTCGTTGCGGCTGCATGGCCAGGAGATCAACCTCACCACGTCGGCCATCGCGAAGATGAACCTGTACCTGCATGGGCTTGAGGACTTCCAGATCCGGCGGGGTGACACTTTCCGGGATCCGAAGTTCGTCGAGCGGGGCCGGTTGAAGAAGTTCGACGTTGTGATCGCCAATCCGCCGTTCAGCCTCCAGAACTGGGGTGCGGCGGCGTGGACGAATGACCCCTACGGACGGGCCTTGTGCGCCGTGCCGCCCGCGAAGAACGGCGACTATGCCTGGATCCAGCACATGATCGCCTCGATGAAGGAGACCACCGGGCGAGTCGGCGTGGTCATGCCCCACGGGGTCCTTTTCCGGGGCGGCAAGGAAGGCGAGATCCGCCAGTGCTTGCTGGAGAAGGATCTGCTGGAGGCCGTCATCGGCTTGCCGAACAACCTGTTCTGCTCGACTTCCATCCCTGTCTGCCTGCTGATCTGGCGCAAAACCAAGCCCGCCGACCGCGAGCGCAAGGTGCTGTTCATCGACGCCTCGGCACGGTTCAAGCCGGGCAAGAACCAGAACACGATGACGGACGAGGACACCGAGGTCATCCACGCCGCCTACGCCCGAGGCGAGGATCTCGACGGTGACGGTGGGCTGCACCTGCGACTGGTTGACATCGCCGAGATCGAGAGCAACGGCTGGGACCTCAACATCGGGCACTACATCCAGACAGAAGCCGCTGCCGAGGTCGATGTGGAGGCAGCCCTGGCCGCCTACTGGGCAGCCCGCGACGAACTCCGCGCTGCCGAGCGCGTCCTCGACGCCAAGCTGAAAGCGGCGGGCTTCGATGCGTGACGGTTGGCGCGACACCACCCTCAGCGAGATCCTCACGCGTCGGAGCGACAGGCTGGGGGCCGCTCCAGAGCCACGCATCCTCACCGTCACCGAAGGCGCAGGCCTGGTCGATCAACTCGCGCACTGGGGCCGTCGAGTCGCAACAGAGGACGTAAGCGCCTACAAAGTGGTCGATCCGGGAGACGTGGTCTACAACGTCTACCTGCTCTGGAACGGGGCCATCGGCCAGAACCTCTTCCGCGAGCGAGGCGTTACTTCCCCTGTCTATGAGGTCTTCACACCTAACAAGTCCCTCAATCCCCGGTACATCGGACTTCTGCTTCAGCAGAAGTCCATGCGAGAGGCGTTCGACAGCATCTCCATAGGCACCATCCCGCGTCGGAGACGGGCACCCTGGCAGGACTTCCTGAGACTCCGAGTGGCACTGCCTCCACGCCAGGACCAGGACCGCATCGTGGATCTGGTCGAGGCGCTCGACGGCGCGATATCAACGAGTGACAGGGCGACGCAGACTGCTCGGAGTCTCGCCCGTCGCGTTAGAGACCACTTGTTCTCTGAGGCGACGGTCGGATCAGAAGGCGTTTCCGCCGGACAGTACTTCGACATGTTGCTGGGGCGGCAGAAGTCCGCCCGTCAGTCCGTTGGAGACCATGTGATCCCCTATTTGAGGGCCGCCAACGTCTCCTCGGATGGATTCCTTCTGGCCGACGTGCAGACGATGAACTTCTCACCCGCCGAGCAGGCGCGCTACTGTGACGTGATGCTCGTGGAGGGCGGGTCTCTTGGCCAGTCTTCAATGTGGAACGGTCAGATTCCCGGTGCGATTGGCTTCGACAAGCATGTGATCCGGCTTCGCGGAGTCCCTGGTCGTTCACTTGCCGAATATGCCCTCCAATGGACGCGTTGGTCCCACGAGACTGGTGCACTTGATGCTCAAGCGACTGGCGTCACGATTCGTGCCCTCGGGTTCGGGCGGGCATGTGCGATGCCGGTTCCGGCACTCTCCCTTCCTGAGCAGGCCGCGCTGGTGGACCCCTTGCAGAGCGCGGACTCTGTCGTCGAGCGGCACCGGAGCGTGAGCGCACGTCTCCATGTTCTTCGGTCCAACCTGCTCACGGCCTTGTTGTCGGGGGATCATGAGATTCCTGAGTCGTACGACGAACTGATCGGGGGACGGTTTGATGTCGGGGATGGATGAGCACAACTCGGTGCAGCAGCCACTGGTCGAGGAGTTGGTGCGGCTGGGTTGGACCTATGTTCCGGGCAAGGACCTGGAGCGCCAGTTGGAGCAGGTGTTCATCGAGCCGGTGCTGGTTGACACGCTGGTGCGGCTGAACCCGGATGTGGCGGAGGTGCGGTCGCGGGCGTCCGAGATCGTGAAGCTGCTGCGGAATCTGACGTTCCAGGTGGATGACGCCGGTCTGGTGGAGACGAACCGGGACGCCACGAAGTGGCTGCGGGGCCTGGTGACGCACAAGTTCGTGGGCGGGGACGCGTTCCGCCCCGTCAAGCTGATCGACTTCGAGGACCTGGCCAACAACGCCTTCGTGGTGTCGGATGAGGTGTCTTTGGGTCGCCGGGGAACAAGGCCCGCTTCGACATCGTGTTGTTCGTGAACGGCCTGCCGCTCGTGGTCGGGGAGACGAAGACGGCGTTCAAGCAGAAGGTGACCTGGATCACTGCCGCCAGCGAGGTGGCCGATCACTACGAGACGAAGTTCGCGCCGTTCTTCACCACCAGCGTGTTCTCCTTTGCCACGGAGGGCCGGGAGTTGATGTACGGGGCCACCGGATCGCCGGTGGCGCACTGGATGACCGCCGGAGCCACCAAGGAGCACCCGCTGCTGGCGGACGTGCTCCAGGCGGCCCGGTGGCTGCTCGCTCCCGAGACCGTGTTGAAGTTCCTGTCCTCGTACACCTTGTTCGAGACCCCCGAAGACAACTCCGGCTCGGCGTCGCTGATCAAGCTGATCGCCCGCTACATGCAGTTCGACGCGGTGGAGTTGATGGTGGCCCGCGCCCACGCCGGACAATCACGGCGCGGGCTGATCTACCACACCCAAGGATCCGGAAAGACCCTCGCAATGGTGTTCGCCGCCGGGCAGCTCTTGCAGGACCCGGTGCTGGCGAACCCGACCATCGTCATGGTGGCCGACCGGGTCGAGCTGGTCCGCAACGCCTGGGACCAGTTCCGCACCACCCACATGCCCCGGCTGCTGGCCCCCGAGACGGCGAAGGCGTTACAGGACACCCTCGGCCCAGCGGACCGGCGCGGCCTGATCTTCACCACGGTTCACAAGTTCGTCGGGGCACCCGCCGACCTGAACACCCGCTCCAACATCGTGGTCCTGGTCGATGAGGCCCACCGCACCCAGGAAGGCAACCTCGGGCTGACGATGCGGGCCGCGCTACCGAACGAGCTGTTCTTCGCGTTCACCGGCACCCCCATCGCCGAACTGGACCACAACACCTTCGCCACATTCGGTGACCCTGCCGATCCGAAGAAGACGCTGCACTCCTACACCTCGGATCAGTCCATCGCCGACGGCATGACGGTCCCGATCCACGTCGATCCCCGGCTGGTCACCTTCCAGCTCGACAAGGCCGCAGTAGATGAGGCATTCGAGGAGTTGAAGGAGACCGAGGCCCTCGGTGATGACCAGGCCGAGGTGCTGGCCCGGCGCGGCTCACGGGTCGATGTGATCTTCGCCAACCCGGTCCGCGTCGAAGCCGTGTGCGACGACATCGTCGAGCATTTCTACGCCACCATCGACCCGCTCGCCATGAAGGCCCAGGTCGTCGTGTTCGACCGGGCCGCCTGCGTCACCTACCACCAACACCTCACCGAGCTGCTCCAGCAGCGACACGCCGCCGGGTACCCGCTGGACGAGGCCGCCGTGGTCATGTCCGTGACCGGCGGCAAGGGTGAGGATCCGGACTGGGAGCAGCATCGCCGCACCGAGTCCCAGGAGGCCGAGCTGCTGAAACGGTTCCGGACCCCCGGTGATCCGTTGAAGTTCCTGATCGTCACCTCACGGCTCGGCACCGGGTTCAACGCCCCCATCGAGGCCGTCATGTACCTGGACAAGCCGCTGAAGAACCACACCCTGTTCCAGACGATCACCCGCACCAACCGCACCTGGCGAAACCCCGACACCGGGCAGGAGAAACCTCAACGGGCTGGTCGTGGACTACGTCGGCCTCGGCTCCGGGTTCGCTCGAGCGATGGCACCGGCCAACGGCGACCAGGATCCCCGCTCCGTGGAGGTCGGGGCGCTGATCGACCAGTTCGCCACCGAGCTGGAGACGATCATGCGGTGGTTCGCCGGGATCGACTACAGCGTCATCAAGCCCACCACCCTGCTCGAATGCCAGCAGCGGATCGCGAAGCCTGCCGATGAGGACCGCTTCGTCGCTGAGTTCACGGTGCTGGAGGGGATCTGGGATGCGTGCTGGCCCCACCTCGGGCTGCTGCCCTACGCGGAGCGGTACAGGTTCCTGGCCAAGATCTACTCCTCCATCGCCCCCGTCGGCCCACGGCCCGATCTGGTGTGGCAGCGGCTGGGCGCGAAGACCCTCGACATCGTGTTCGAGCACATGACCGATGTGCAGGTCACCCGCGCCAACGCCGTCGTAGTCGCCGACGCCGACACCATCCACCGCCTCGAAATCGAGGGGCTACTGCCCGGCATCGAGGACGTGGAACACAAGACCGCCGAAGAGATTCTCGACACCATCGCGGCCCGGCTCAAGAAACGCCTGGCCGGGAAGAACGGCAACCACCCCATCTACCGCTCCCTGGCTGAACGTCTCGAACGCCTGCGGGAGCGGACCATCGCCGACGCTCAGCAGTCCATCGAATGGCTGCGGGAAGCGTTCACCGTGGCCAAGGACCTCACCGCTGCCGAGAAGGCCGAGGACGAAGCCGGGACCGCCGGGCTGGACCTGCTGCCCGACCCGAACGTGTTCGCCCTCACCCAGATCTTCCGCGAGTACGCCCCACCCGACACCCCGATCATGATCGAGCGGATCGTCGAGAACGTGGACGCCATCGTCAAAGAAGTCACCGCCGGGAACACCGGCTGGGCCTCCACCCAAAAAGGCGACCGCGCCGTCCGCCGCGAACTACGCACCATCCTCCGCGAGACCGGCCTCCTCACTGTCGAGGGCCTCTTCGAGCGGGCCTACGACTACATCGCCGAGCACTACTGACCGCTAAGGGCGAACGGAAGGAGCATTGCCGAAATGCATGCGAAAGAGCAGACGCTGAAGCAGTTGCTGGAGGGCGAGAAGCAATACACGGTCCCGCTCTATCAGAGGACCTACGCCTGGCAGCGATCCCAGTTGCAGCAGTTGTGGGACGACGTGATGCTTCAGGCGGATGCTCTCGCGGAAGAAGGCGAGTCGCCTGGTCACTTCCTGGGATCCCTGGTGCTCGCACCCACCCGACCCGTGGCGGGTGGCCCCACACGTTGGCTGGTCGTTGATGGTCAACAGCGTTTGACCAGCCTCAGCCTGGCCCTCAGCGCCCTTCGTGATCACGTGCGTCCCGACGATCCCAGAACCGCCGACCGCATCCAGCGCCAGTTCCTGATCAACGAGTATCAAGAAGGCCAGGAGCGGCTCAAGGTCCTCCCGACACAGGATGACCGAGCAGCCTTCGAGGCCGTCGTGCTCGGCGATCCCGGCGACGCCGTCGGCAACATCGGGGACGCCTATCGGATCTTCCGCGAACTCCTTGTCGGGGTTGACGACCCCGACGACTCATTCGACATGCACAGGGTCGAGCAGGCACTCGTGAGCCGTCTCGACTTGGTGGCTATCTCGACTGACACCGACGACAACGTGCACCGCATCTTCCAGTCGCTCAACAACACCGGCATGCAACTCACCCAGGGTGATCTGCTCAGGAACCACTACTTCATGCTGCTGCCGACCAAGGCCGACCACGTCTACACAGCCGTTTGGCGACCGATGGAGAAAAAGCTGGGAGTCGGCAATCTGGAGACCCTCGCCCTGCTGGACCTCCTTCTCAATGGATACGAGCGTGCCAGCCGTGGAGATACCTATCGGCTTCAAGCCGAACGCATCCGCAAGTTCGAGGCCAGCCAGGACGCGGTCGAAGACGACATCGAGAGGCTCTCACGGCGGGCGAACGCCCTGACCCCCGTGCTCGATCCGACGAAGGCGGCCTCTCCGCGCCTGCGGGCGTCACTGGCACGCCTACGGGAGTGGGGAACCGAAGCAACGCAGGTGGTGATGCTGGCGGGCATGGAGCGACTCCAGGATGGGTCGGTCAGCGAGGACGACGTGATAACGGTCGCAACGCTGTGTGAATCGTTCCTGGTCCGAAGGATGCTCTGTGGACGAACGGCTGCTGGTGTGAACCGGATTCTGGCCGAGGCAGCCCGACTGATGCTCACCGCAGACGACATCGTTGGTGCTCTCCGCTCATACCTCTCCGCCCCGCGTCGCGGTTGGCCGACCGACGCACAGCTCCGCGCTGATATGCACACCAGGAACTTCTACTGGACCGGCAGGAACTCCATGCGGATGTTCGTGCTCGGTCGCCTCGAAGAGTCGTTCGAGCACAAGGAGCCGGTTGACTGGGCGGCGGCGAAGCCGCAGATCGAGCATGTCCTCCCACAGACGTTGACCCCCGCGTGGGAGGCCAACCTGACCGATCCAGACGATCCGACAATTCCCCCAGCAGATGTTCACCAACAGTGGGTGCACCGCATTGGCAACCTGACCCTCACCTCCTACAACCCCGAGCTGTCCAACGCACCCTTTTCTGACAAGCGGGAAAGATTCGGCAAGAGCCACTTCGAGATGACTCGGCAGATAGCAGGCAACGAGACCTGGGGGCCGTTGGAGATCAAAGCAAGAGCCGACCAACTCGCCGACCGGGCGATCACGATCTGGCCCGGACCCACGGGAGGAACCTCCGAGGCCAGCGACATCTGGCGCACCGTTCGCCAGTTACTGGTCGCCCTCCCTGAGGGAACATGGACGACTTACGGCGACATCGCCGCCGTCACCGGACACCACCCCGTCCCACTGGGTCAGTTCCTCGCTGGCTCCACCCTGCCCAACGCCTGGCGCGTGCTCACGGCCTCCGGAAGATTCTCGGAATCGTTCCACTGGAACGACGACCGACCCGAGACCCCCCGAAGCGTGATGGAAGCCGAAGGCGTCCACTTCGACGAGTCAGGAGTCGCAGACGCCAGCCGCCGACTCCGCGCCACCGATCTGGCCGAGCTTCTCGGCATTGACGTGAACGGCGAGGTACCCGCCCCCAGTTCCGCAGACACGCCCCACCAGTACACCGAGCAGTTTTGGCGCACCCTTCGGCTCATCCGCGATCAGCCCATTGTCGATGGCCTCTCAAGGCTGATTGAGCACTGGGCATCGCTGGGCGGCAAGCTGCAATACAGCATCGACCCCCAGTTGGCCGTCTACCCGGTGATGGGCACCATCCCACAGGGAGCCTGGCCATTCGGCGTCTACCCCTCAGGGAGCGGAACCATTGAAGTCCCGTTCCAGTACATGAAGCTCCGAGCGCCGTTCGATGACACCAGCGTTCGTGAGGAGATGCGCACGATGCTGAACAAGCTCCACGGCATCGACATCCCAGCGGCCCGCCTCGGACTCAGGCCGCGCTTCAGCCTCGACGTTCTCCGGCTTCCCGACGTCGTAGACGGCCTCAAGGACGTCATGACTTGGTTCGTGGCCACAGCCACAGAAGCAGCCAACGCCATCGCGCCCGATCCCGGTGGGGAGGGGTGACATGGAGGACGAGTCGCGACGGCTGATGCAGTCGGACATAGACGCACGGGCTGACCAGCTCCGCGAAGTCCTCCATGTCGTGGATGAAGGCCAGATAGAGGCGTCTGCTCGTGAGCGAGCTTTCATCGCCGGTGCGCTGCATGCCCTGGAACTGACGCGGTCGGACCTCGGCGCTATCCCTGCGGTTGAACAGGCTTCGGATGGACCTGTCTAGTGGTCGGCTAATCACCGCAACTAACCGGAGGCAGCAGTGGGTCGGGCTGCTGAATCCATCTCGACACGAGACTCTGGAGACAATCAGCCAGGGCAGAGTCCATAGAATCAACAACACTAGCAACGACCGAGTACTCGATGCGGCAGGGGGAACCGATAAGTATGGGTACCGAAGCAGATGGAGAGGTGCTTGCACGCATCCTCATCACCGCCAAAACCTATCCGACACCATCAGAGCGGCACCTAGAGACCGTATGCACCGCCGGGGTTCGTTTGGATACCCCGGCACCCGAGTGGGTCCGGCTCTACCCGATCTCCTACCGCCTACTCGACTACGATCTGCAATTCAAGAAATACCAAGTCGTCGAGGTGCCGATCCGGGCGCGGGGAAGCAAAGACATCCGGAGGGAGTCATTTACCCCGGATATCACGCGCCTGGTCTCGGGTGAAGTAATCGACTCACAACGAGGAAAGTGGACCAAGCGGCGCGAGATGCTTGGGCCGCTGATTGGGGCCACCACAACCTGCGAGTTGATCCGCGCTAACAAGGACCTGCCACCCCACACCCTCGGTCCCTCGCTCGGTCTGATCAAACCCAAAGATGTTCGGGTGAGCGTCACCAAGGGAAAGCCTTGGAACCAGAAGCAACAGCAGAAGGCGACTCGGGCGGCGACCCCCACCCTGTTCGACGAGGACTACGTGCGCAACGAACTTGAGCCGCAGCCCTACGAGATGCGCATCAAGTACACCTGCACGGACTCGGCGTGCAAGGGCCACAACCAGTCGCTCATTGATTGGGAAGTTGGGCAGGCGGGTCGGAGTTGGGCGAACTCCTATCCCGCCGACGAGATCCCAGAAAGGCTGCGGGCCAAATGGCAGAGCCTCTTCTCAGACGACAAGGACGCGCACCTGTTCGTCGGGAACCAACTCGTGCACCCTAGATCGTTCATGGGGCTAGGGGTCTGGTACCCGAAGAAGTCCTAGACGCAGGTCAACTCAACGTGCTTTTCCTCTGCGATGACCTCAGCGACGATACCCCTGTGGCATTGTGCGTGGTCACGCTCGAAACACAACAGCGCGACGGTTCCTTCATCCAGGAGTTCCGTCACGTGATGAATGGCGTCCAAGGCCTGATCAGACTCAAGCAGATGACGGAAACGCTCGCGGGAATGGCTTGACCCCTGACGGAAGGCCTCTCGGTTGTCCTTCGGATTGCCCAGTTCGCGATGATGCACGTAGCGGATGCCGACAGCCGAGAGAGCCTCTCGAAGAGCCGACTTGGAGAGTCCTCTCTTCCGGGAGATCGGTGTCAACCGGACATCAACCAGCACCTGAACGTCGCTGGTCTTGAGCGCAGCGACAAGCTGTTCGATGTCCCGGCCCTCGTAGCCGATGCTGACGAGTTGGGGGGGTGCGCTCATGGGGTAATTATCGTCGATATCCCCCGTGGGTAGCGTCGCGATCAAGATGATGCGAAGCAAGTTGTGTACAGCAATCGACCCATTGCTGTACAGTAACAACATGACATCGACCAAGACATCCAAAGCGAGGCCTCTGGCGCTCGCGTACGTCCGGGTGTCCACCGCCGAGCAGGTCGAGACCGGGGCCTCCCTTGATGCTCAACGGGCCACCCTGATCGCAGAGGCCGAGAAGCGTGACTGGGCGGTCGAAGTGGTCGCCGACGAGGGCAAGTCGGCCAAGTCGTTGAACCGACCCGGCCTCCAGTCGGCCCTCGCGAGACTCGACGCCGGGCAGGCGGACTACCTGATGGCGATCCGGCTGGACCGGATCTCACGCTCGGTGTCCGACTTCGCCGGACTCCTGGATCGGGCCGCGAAGCGGGGCTGGGGCTTGACGCTGTTGTCGCCGAACATCGACACGTCCGACCCGGCGGGCAAGTTCACGGCGAACGTCCTAGCCAGCGCCGCGCAGTACGAGCGCGAGCTGATCGGCGTCCGGACCCGCGAGGGGATGGCCCAGCGTCGCGCCGAAGGTGTCCGGCTCGGTCGCCCACGCACCACCCCTGACGACGTGGTGGCGCGAATCCGCGAGGCGAGGGCGGAGGGACAGTCGCTGCGCCGGATCGCCGATTCGCTGAACGAGGACCAGGTCCCCACCTCACAGTCAGGCTCCCGCTGGTACGCCTCGACGGTGAAGGCCGTCTTGGAGTCGGCGGACTAGTCCCGGCGCACCTCCATCCCGTGTCAACCGGACCTCGGACCTGTCAACCAACCAGGCCGACAGATAGCCGGCCAGTCAGCCAACAACCCCTTTCAGCCATCCAAACGGAAGGCCGCTCCCACCACTTCGTGATCGACTCCCCTAGAGGCCGAGGAGCTTCCGCTTCCCAGCGGCGAACTCCTCGTCGCTGAGGATGCCCTGCTGGTGGAGTTGGGCGAGCTTGGCCAACTCGTCGTTCAACCCACCCCCGGCAGGGGCAGCGGCGGGCGCAGGTGCCGGTGGCGCGACGGGAGCGCCAGGGGCGGGCATCGGTGTGCCGGTGTAGTTGAAGTGCTGGGTGTTCTGTCGCGTGATCAGGCGCTGACGTGCTTCGTCGGCCACACGGTTGATGATGCTGACGCCCTCGCGGAAGTTCGGGATGTCTTCGAGCAGCACTTTCTCCTTGCCGCTGGGGCGCTGTGCCCAGAGGGTGATGGTGCCGATGCCCCTGGCCTTCTGGCCCATGCTCTGGTTCGCGTCCACGTCGAAGATCTCGTGTACGCGGATCTGCTGGCTCTTGGTGGACAACGCGCCCTTCTCGAAGATCAGGTACTCGTCGGTCAGCCGGTAACGTCCACCGCCGATGCCCGTCAGAGGCTTCCCCACCGCCGACCACAGGGTGCCCGGCTCGCTGCTTGGATCATGCTTCGCGGCCAGGTTGTTGACCAGGAAGCTGGTGACGTTCGACATCATCTCGGTGGCCTTGGATCCCTGCGTCTGCTGTTGATCCGCGACACGGTCCGTCCACTGCTGACCGTCCCACCACCTCTGACGCCCGGAGCCATCGTCGTACCAGCCAGCCTCTGCACCCATCGGGTCCCCCTATCGAATCGTCCGTGCCACCTCAACGTAATGCATAGATGGATGTGTGGCTGAACGAAACAGCAAGTCAGAACAGAGACCGCTCATACCTCCGCCCCGCTCAAGGGACTCGCAGGACGCGGTGCCTGCCCCCGGCTGACCCGCAGTGCAGCGAGGCGCTCGATCACGATGTCAACCGCCCGCCGCTCCGGCACGGACGGCGGACCAGCAAGGAGCGTGGCAGATACGCCAACATCGGCACGAGCAGGTAGTCCGACGCGGTCGAGGACTGCGCGGGCAGCGGCTACTCGCACCGTCTCTGACTCGGCGGTCTGCGCGATTCGACGAGAGTGGTGGCGACGGCGGCCGCGTCCGTGGCGAGCATCTGCCACGCCTCACGTATCGGCTCCACCCCCGCCGTCCAGGAAGTGTCGCTGGCTGTGCCACGGTTCCGACTGCCCCCTGTCAGGCCGGTGTCATGCCGTGTCGCCCGTGTCATGGCACTTGGACCTGTGTAAAGCCTTCACCGCTCGTTCGACACCCCTCGCCACCCCTACTCGGGTGACACGGGTGACACGGACTGACACGGGGCTGCGTCGGCCTTGAGGACGATGGGGTTCACGATCCCGTGAACAGCTTTCTGCTTGACCCGCCTGCCGCTCTCACCCCACCCAACTTCAGGATCGAGCGGACGAACGTAGCCGTGCTCGTGGAGCACCTCCAGCGCGTCACGCGCCCGATCCATGTCCGAGGCGGTCGCCCCACGGGCGATGTCCCTGACGTGAAAGGTCTGGCCATCGCCAATCGGACACGATTCGTTCGCGCACCGTGACATGCGAGACAACCACACACATGGTTCAGCTTGTTGATGACCTTGTCGGCGTCAGCGACCGCGCTGCCAGCCCAGGTCTCCATCACGGCGCGGGCATGGGCGAGGTAGTAGTTGCCCAAGAGGATCCCTCGGGCGACGTGTGCCTCCGTGACCGTCGGGGAGGCATCGAGCCAGGCGAACAGCGCAGCCACGCGGAGGATGCTGGTCGTGATCTTGGGTGCGAAGGTCTTCACGTCGCGGTAGACGCCCCCAGGGCGCAACCCCACCTCGACCTGGTTACGCCAGATCGTGAACGCCTGCCATGCCTGCGGGTTCAGCCCGATGGTGCGTTCGGAGTCCATCGCCTCCGCGAACGCGAGGATCTTGGCGTTCCAGGCGGGAACCGCCTCGTAAGGCGTCAGGTTGCTGTCACTGAGCATGCGGTATCCCACCCTTTCGGTCGGGAACGCGATCAGGCAGCGAGCCAGGTAGCCCTTGTCAATCAAGTCGCGACGGCTGCCGAACTCCCTGATGACCGACGGCTGAACCACCGAGATCATCGTCATCAACGGATGCGGCACGTAGATCGCAGTCTTGGCCGTCCCCGCTCCGCCCTTACGGTCCACGGTCAGCGGATTCCCATCCCAGGGCTTCAGATGCGAGTCGAGGTTGGGCGTCCTCGCGTACCTCCCGAGCGCGTGGTGGTACATCGCCCCCTCGTCGTTGAACGCGGTGATCCGTCCATCGTTGTCGGCCAGGATTTCGGCCAGACGCTCGGGCGTCACGTCGTCCACGACGAAACGGGCGTCGCGTCGAGCGATGCGTTCCCAGCGATCCAGCTCGGTCTGGATGGCCAGCGCCTTGTCCTGGTCCTGCCCAGTGCCCGCCTTCGCCGACTTCACGATGGCGTCCAATTGCGCCCGGAGGATCGGGATCATGACCTTGGCCTGCACTTTGTCGGCGCCGTCCTGCGCCCGCAGGCGCTCCTCGATGACGTACAACGGTTCTCGTGCGGGCGAGGTTCCCGGCGTCTTCCCGTCCCCGGAGCTGGCCACGACAGCGACGTAGAGGTTGCAGGGTTCCTCCCAGGTGGGGTTGACCTGCAATGTCAGGTGCAACCCGATCACGGACGCCGCTACTCCCAGGAAGGCCGTTGCGGGGATGGCAGGGTCCACGTTGACCGACACGGCGACCTCCTCGACTGCGGCAGCCATGCCAACAGGAAGCGCTTGCACCGGGAAGGGAACCTCGCTGCCGGTCTTGAGGGCGATCAACTCGGGCCAGGGTTTGGCAGCCGCAGCGTCTCGCCGAGCACGCTCCTGCTTCTCAACCTGCTTGCGGGCCTCGTCGTCCCACTTCTCTGCGTACTCGGCGCTCACCTCGCGTTCAACCCCGAGCGAATCGTGCTCTCGATCTCGGCGTACCCCAGTCCGGCGGCACCAGACGCTCGCCGGAGCAGTTCCTCGACCTCGTGTCTCGGACCTGGGTTCCGCAGCTGTGTTGTGGCCAGATGACACGAATTTGGGGGTTGGTTA
>ERZ724526.1062-NODE-1062-length-14903-cov-3.923020_pt1 | contig 14903 bp, 12 predicted proteins | sample MGYA00376059_ERZ724526 | MGnify/ENA primary metagenome ERZ724526 (study PRJEB28724, sample SAMN07190883) | activated sludge metagenome | isolation source: activated sludge of sewage treatment plant in Hong Hong | place: Hong Kong | collected 2016-03-17 ... | reverse complement strand
CGCAAGATTCAGCGCGCTCGCGAGGCCATGATCAACCAGCCCACCTCAGACTAGACTAGATGTATAGCTATTTACGAGACATTACACTAGAAGGCGACGCGGACCAGAAACGTCAAGCCGTAGGGTCGGCCGCGTGACGGATCTGCCAGTAGCGCTCCAGAGCCGACGCCTTTGCTCCTGCCCGCACGGCGTAGGCGGCTAGGGATGCCCGACAATCTTCGCGGTTGCCGAAGAACTCCCGGAATTGGCTCTCGTAGAGAACCATCGCGTCAAGCTTTTTTTCCAGCAGTTCACCGAGATCGAGCGTCATGACCGGCTGCAGCCGATGTGGCTTGCGAACGGTCGCCGCCTGACGACGATGCGCTGCCATCAGGCGGTACAGATACGCGCCGACCACCGGAACAGCGCACTGTCGAACGATCCATGGCTTCAGGTTGCGCATCATCGCCGTGTCGGCGTACGCGGCGCTGGCCTGCCACCAGGCCTGAACTTCAGACACTGGGGACAGGCTGCGGTCACCGCGAGCGGGCTGGTATTCTCCCAGCTCATCCATTCGGTAGCGGGTTGCATGGGGAATCAGGCAGTAGGGAGCATCTTCGTAGTAGTAGCAGTGCGCGCGGGTAGCCCACGGCGAAAACGCTTCGTAGACGAGCATGTGGTCTACGTGCCAGCCAATCGCAAGGGGCAAGTAGATCCGCTCGAAGTCCATGCCAGCCAAACAAGAGAAGACACGTTCCCGCAGTTTGCCCAGGTATTCGACATCGTCCACCGGCGGCCGGAAGAGCTTGCCCACCGAGCGGTACGCTTCATGCCGAAACGGGGCATCCAATTCGTCCAGGTTGAGGGATTCAAAGCCGAGCGATCGCGCTGCTGCAACATCCTCTCGCAAACGCTGGTCACCGACGACCATCCCATACCGTTTCGCTTCACCCAGATATCGGGTAAACACATTGATCACCAGTACTCGGCCTTGGCGGGTCAAGCGAGCGATCTCGCCGCCACAGGAAAAGACCGCGTCGTCCAGATGTGGCGAAACGATCACGGCCTTATAGCGCTCGCTTCCCAAGAGCCCTCCCTTCCATGACCAGCGAGTAGGCCGTAAGCAGACTGTCGACCACGCCCTCCAGGCCGAAAGCACGGGCGCGCTCCCGACCCGCCCGGCCCATGGCCTGCCGCCTGTCGGAGTCGGCAGCCAGGATGGCGAGACGGGAAGCAAGCTCCGCGGGCGAGTCGGGCCCGACGATGTAGCCACTGACCCCGTCCTCAACCAGCTCATGGGCTGAAACGATGGCACTGGTGACGATGATCGGCTTGGCAAACCACATTGCCTCCATCGCCACCATGCCCTGGGTTTCCAATAGCGACGGCAAGACAAAGACATCGCAGGCAGCGTAGCAGCAAGCGAGGGTCGGGCGATCGAGATGGCCCAGGAACGTCACCCTGTCGCGAATACCCAGCTGCGCGCTGAGGCCCCGTAATGCGCCTTCTTCGGGACCACCCCCCGCAATCCACAGGACACATTCCGGAACCTGCATCAACAATTTGGCAAAGCCCTGGAGCAAGAACGATACATTTTTTTCCGGGCCAAGGCGGCCCGCATAAAGAACAGTCAGGCCGGGGGGACGCTGGGCCGGAACGAAACTGCCGATGTCATCAAACACGACCGGGTTCGAAATATAGCGGATCGGAGTTCGCACCCCCGCAGCCGCAAGTTGATCGGCCAGTTTTTGCGACGGAGCGATGACCAGGTCGAAGCGGTTGTTGCAGGACACCATCTGCGACCGGATCAAGGAACGAAAGAGACGTAACGGAAACTGCTGGGTGAGCACGTCCGCGCTGAAGTGGTAGGTCGAGACCTGTGGCAGTCCCAGCACTTCGGCAAGCCGGCAGACTCGTAACATCATCAGCCCAGCGTAATGATGGTGGACCAGATCCGGGCGGCACCGTTCCAAAATGCGCCGCACCGCGGCAAGCGACGGCAAGGCCTGATAAAAGCCATATACCTTGACCGAATAGGTCCGGTGGATTGTCACCCCCCGCCATTGTTCGACTTCAGGCTCGCCCTTTCGCCGGCTGGTGATCACGGCGACTTCACAGCCTCGCCGGACCAGCTCTGGCGCGATCAGATTCAGATGCACACCGACCCCGGTTGCAGCGGGAAGAAAGTCGTCCGACACCATGCAGATGGAGAATTGAGCGGGCAATCCATCGTCCTCCAGATAGTCCGTGACACTCCGTACTGTCGCAACAGCAGTCGCCATTCTCCCAGACTTCCCGGCTGGTGCGACCATCTTTCTGCGAGATTCCCCCTTCGACGGAATTTTCCGTGCCGTACCGGCGCACCGCTCGCCGGAACGTCTTCGCCAACAGGAGGGTACGGTGACAACCGCGACACCCACGTTACAGCCGCCCATCGAGACGACAACAATGCCAGCCCTGTTGGTTCGCCGCCGCTTGTCCGCCTTCCCGCTTGTCGCCCACCGTAGCGTGCGCCTGATCGACCCCCGATCCGCGGAAGGAGCGGCTGGCCACCACTTCTTCCCAGCAGTCGAAGCCCGGTTCGATACCCTGCCCAGCCGGCAGCGGCCGACACCACTGCGCTGGCGCGAGACGGCGAGAGCCAGTCCGAGCAGGCCCGTCACAGCTCCCGCGCAACCCGCTTCTTCTCGTCAATTTACCGCGCTCTGCCGGTACCACCCCGTGCAGGAACCCTTCGCTGCTCGTTTGCTCTTCGCCACCCGACGCGAGGCCAACCCGACGCGAGGCCACCATCCGCACTGACTCCCAAGAACCGCGATGAGGATCGACTAGCGACGGAACCGCCATCCGCAACAGTCGTCTGGTGCCAAGTACAGACAGAAAAGGCCACCGCGTGAGTGGCCTTTCCGGGCTTCGCTGAAACCGCGCAACCGCCGCTCAGACGCTCCGACGACGCAGCGCCAGAGCCGTCAGACCCAGGCCAATCAGCGCCATGCTGCCTGGCTCCGGAACGAAAATCGAGAGCGGGTCATTCGCCGAATAGATCCAGGGCGACAAACCAATCCCGCCCACCTTGCTGTTCTTGTTGAATTCAATCTCGGCCGTGCCGACCGCCTGCGCGCACGAAATCGCCGGGTTGGCAATATCCGCCCCGCTGCACAGGAAGCTTGGATTGATCGTCCCGTGCGCGCTTTCGTTCAGGTCATTGACGAGGAGCAGATTTCCGGCATTGTAGACACCGCCCTGGGCGACCAGATTCCAGCTGGTGAAAAATTCGTCCTTGGTCTGCGTTCCCGGCACCGTGGGATTGTCGACATTATACGAGTAGGTGTTCTTCGTTCCGTCAAGACCGAACGAACCCCAAAAGGAGTCACCGGTCACGCCGGCAATCATGCCAAAAGTAGTGCCCGCGGTAGAACTGGTAAAGCTGTACGTCCCAGCGTACATCCTCAGACTCTCACCCGGCTGGAGAACGCCGAAGGGATCCACCGCGGGATTATCAAGTATGATCGCGACGCTCGGAGCGAAGCTCACAGGATCAAAACCGACGATTTGCTGAGCAAGATAGCCGTTGAACCGGTTACCGGGCCCAGCATTCCAGAGTGGGTCGATGTTCTGGACGCGCACGATGCTGGCCAGCACATCACCCATCTTGAGATTGTCGGCGATGGCCGGGTTGGCCCGCTGCCAGCCCGCCGGATCGTTGGCGGCGTCGAACGCTAGGCAGCCACCGAATGCCGCGCAATTCGCGGTGGTCCGGTAGACATTCTCCAAGGTGTTGAAATAAATGTCGTTTGCGGTATTGGCGGCAAACTGGGGCAACGCCTGCGCCGACCCGGCCAGTAAGGCCAGCGAGCCGACAATCACGGCTCTGTTGAGGTTTTCCATCGTTCGTATCTCCAGTAATCCAGTAAGTGTGAGGAGTTTTTGCCAAGAAGCAGCGCACACGACAAAGCATGATGCGTGCCAGCCCCGCTTGGCAGCCAGCATCAAACTGTTTTATCGGGAAAATTTTCTACCCGGGTGGACTCCTGCGACCTCCTGGCCCACTCCCGGTGTAAGGTAAGTCGACACCGCCGCGCAGCTGCGGCGCGAATTCCGTTGGCGCGACACGCGAATCGCCGCGCTTGCGCTGCGTCCAAGCAAACGCAAGACACGTCCATGGCCGTCCTCACACACCGAGCGACACCCTCCATCACCTTGGTCGTTGCCGTCCACTGCAGCGAATGGTCGACACGCGGCCGCAGGTAGTCTGGGCCCGATGCCCGTTGCGCCGGTTGCCCCGCGGAACCTTCCGCCCTGCCAATCGGTATTCGAGACCATCAGCGCGTGGCGCCGAAAAGCGCCACGGATCTGAATCTTATACAGAGGTCAGGCGCAGAGCTTCACCACGAGCGCCGCCCTACAGCCCGGCGGACCGCACAACATTCATTGACCCGAAGTCGGTGGAGAACGCGTGGCACGGCCATCGCAGAAGGTGTGACGCAGTAACTAGGCCCAAGGACGAAGGTGCCAGCGCGGCGGACACTCACCCAATGCTGTGGTGCTGGCGCAAAGGGCAAACGACAAATCGCCGGGTTGGTACCGACAAGAGTTTTCATTGTATCATCAGCCTGCCAATCGACAGGCAGAGGCGCCGCAACCGGTGAAAGTCAATCGCACGTGGATCGAACATGCCCGATACGACGCTAGCTCATGTGTTCAAGCGGCCGCACGGTACGTGGGGAACCGCTGTTCAATCTGCTCGGAGCCGCAGGGTGGCACTTTCCCCGCAGGAGAGCAGTGCTGTGGATGGCTTGGCAATCCTGCTGCTATCGGCGTTCGTGTTGTCGGCGGTGAGCCCGAGACTCAGCTCGTCCTGGACCTTCGCTTTGCTCAGAACGTACCGCGGCTGGAAAGTGCCGGAAGCGGGCGCTTGGCGGGGCACAGGTTGGCGAGCGCAAAGCGCATGTGGACGCGCGCGGCGTTTTGTTTCCAGCCTCGGTAGCATACTTTGCGATGGCCAAAGAGGTTCCTTACGATGCCGAATACATACTCCACTTTGTGCTGGTTGCCAAGCTTGACAGATTCGAGGCGACCCAGCATTTGCCCCGGCGGCCTCTTCCCCTGCGTGGCCGCCTTCGGTCTGTCCAGCTTCGTCGCGCCCCCCAGCCGACGACGCCCCGCTCGTTCGAATCTTCGCGCTTCCCGGCCTTGGTGTAACCCGCCTCGCGGCGCACCGACTTCGCTTCGCCGTACAGCAGTTCAGCAGTTGGCGCAATTTTCGCCGCGTCCGGCACCATGCTCACCATCGTAGGGGTCTGGCCACGGTCGGTATCTACGCCGACATGCGCCTTCATGGCGAACTGTCACGGATAGCACCTTCTTGTCTGGTGCATCTCGCGATTGCCCACCCCGGCTTCCTTCTGCCCCCAACGCCGGAGCCGCGGGAGTCGTCGCATCGGCGATCCCGCCCTCACGCAACCTCGCAGCTAAGGCGGCAGGCTATGTGTCGATCTTCGCGAACACGGCTGTACACTAGCCCAGTTGCGTCACTGGCCTATTCCAACTTCGGCAACCGGCGGATCCTAGATCCTATTATCGGCCCCGACCGCGAGGGCAACTTGATCCGCGTTTCTTGGGGAAATACCATGAACACACGCCTGCTTGCAACCATACAACGCGCTCTCGTGCGCACCGGGGTTGAATTGATGCCTTTTATTCCGCTCCCCGCGGAATGGTACCGAAAGTTGCTGGTTCGAGACTCGGAGAAACGCTACGCGACCGGACGCTGGGAGTACTTTCGAGACATCACCGAATCCTATCGCTACAGCATCATCAGGGGATGCTGCGAATACTACAAGCCCGGAAGTCCCACGATCCTGGACGTCGGATGTGGCGAAGGAGTCTTACAGGAACGGTGCAGTTATTCCAGGTACGTCGGTATCGACATGAATTCGACAGCAATAGGTCGCGCGAAGGCCAGAGAGGACAGCAAGACCGAGTTCATTTTGTCGTCTGCTCGCGACTATACACCAAAGGATGTAGTCTTTGATGTGATTGTCTTCAACGAGTCTCTGTACTACATCCAGAATCCCATCGATGTCTTACAGCAATATCGCTCCTATCTTGCGTCCGAAGGCATCGTGATCGTCTGCATGTTCCAAACATATCTTGCCAGACGCATATGGAAGGAACTGCATCGCATAGGCCTTACCGAACTTTCCTACGTCAAGATCGTGAATGAACCGGGTTTTGCAGCAATAGTCAGGGTCTATGGAGAAAGCCGCCCTCCACCCGGCTAGTCGCAAGGGAGGGCCTGATTCGATCACCTCTGCGAATCTTGCCCTTCGCATGACATGTATTTTGCCGAAAAATACTCGTTTATTGGACAAAGGGAATTCGTATGGATGAAGAGCGCAGATCATGCATCATTTGCTCAAGAGGATCTTATGAAGCAGCGACGGAAACAGCGCTGGTTCCCTGCAATGTCCGCAAGTGGCTGGGCTCGGAATTTCGCGTGTGGCGTTGCGGTGCCTGCAGGACGATCCATTCGCTCAAGCGGGAAGATATGGTCATGTTTTACAAAGATTATCCCTATGGCCGCCGTAGTCTTGACGATGTTACCCGACGGATATTCGATAATTACATTCGCCGTTTGAAAGGGTTTGGCCTGGCTCGCCAAAGCACGGTCCTGGACTATGGCTGTGGCGAAGGGCTGCTCGTCGAGTACTTGAGAGAAAGGGGTTATGCGGCAAGTAACGGCTTCGATCCCCACAGTTCTCGTTACAATGATCCCGAAGTGCTGAATCGCCAATACGATGTGGTCATCAGCCAGGATGTCATTGAGCATGTCGAGGACCCGCGGCAGTTGATGCACGACCTCAGCAGCCTGCTGCGCCCCGGTGGTATCATTATTATTGGCACGCCTCGCGCCGATGGCATTGATTTGAGCAGGATCAAGCCGTATATCTACAGTCTGCACCAGCCCTATCACATTCACATCTTGTCAGAGAAAGTCTTTCTGGAATTGGCTCTAGAGCAGGGTTTGCAGCTTTTGAAACTCTTCCACCGCGACTCCAGCGATACCCTTTATCCATTTGTGAATTGGCGGTTCCTACGGGGATATCTGGGCGCCCTCGATGATACACTGGACGCAGGATTTGATCCTCCTCGAGTCGACGTCGTTGCTTCCTCTCCGCGGTTGCTGTTCCTGGGATTATTTGGAGGGATCCTGCCGCTTGGCTATGAAATGATAGGGGTGTTTCGAAAACTGGATGCCGGATAGGTAACACCTCTCATCTGGTTACAGGAAAAATCGGCCTTATGTCGTTATTGCGGCATGGGCAGTGGTCTTGCGAATGAATGGAAGCGGTGATGACATGGTGGATAGAGACGGGGCGCAGCTGAATCCTTGACATGACTTTTCCTTTCGCATGCGCTTGCCTCGACCCGAGAGAGGCAATTCGCCGTCTTCGGCACGGAAGACAAAATGGCGGAATTTTCTCGACTACCTTGAAATACTGCACAATTGCCACACAATCCAGCAGCCTGCAAGTGGGCAGTCAGACGGAGACGCGTGTGTGAGGTGGGCGGCAAATGTCATTCAAACGGGATATTCCCTGTGGGAACTATTCGCGGTGCAAGCGTTGCGCATTGCAACGGTTTCGCCGTTTGCCCTCACACTTTCCTTCCTGATTTCCTCGCTGTTTTCTGGTCCGGCATTGGCCGAGCACCCGAGCGAATCCGAGGTAGTGCAGATTCGCCTCAGTATGTCGAACGTCTACCTGATCAGGAGAGGAACTCGCCTCTTCCTGGTGGATTCCGGGAGCGGGAGCGACCTGCTACGGCTCGGCGAGGCGCTGGCGCGGGAAGGAGTACAACTCGCCGATTTGGCGGTGGTCATTCTGACGCACGGTCATGCCGACCATGCCGGCCTCGCAGCCCAGATCCGCAGGAGCAGCGGTGCTTTGCTGATCGCCGGACGAGGTGATCGATCGATGCTGGAAGCTGGCGCCAACGCACCGGTTACGCCAACCAGCTTCACCGCCAGGCTCATTCTCTTGCTGCCGATAGACGCAAACTATGAGCCTTTCCGCCCGGACATTGAAGTCGACGGAGAGCTTGATCTTCACGCATACGGACTGCCCGGACGCGCGATACAGATGCCGGGGCACACGCCGGGATCGCTGATCATCGTGCTCGACGATGGCCGCGCGTTTGTCGGTGACATGATCCTTGGTGGCTGGCTGGGCGGCGCCCTGCTGCCGAATCGCCCGAATGAACACTACTTCCACATGGACGTCGGACGCAATCGCGCGAACATTGCGGTGCTGGCGAAGCAGCCTATCCACCGCTACTTCCTCGGACATGGCGGGCCCGTCAGTCAAGAGGCAGTGCGTGAAGCGTTCGCCATGGACGGAGCCGGCCGATGAGGCGCAACGCCCTATCGGTCACACACGCATGAGTTGCTGACGGTCGCGCCGCAAGGAACGACTGAAGGGCTCGGAGGAACTGCCCACGCGGCAGAAGAAAACGAAGGTGTCTTCTGGTCCGCAGCCGGCCAGACGTTCAAAGCGATCGGACAACCGCAGGGCGTTCTCGAAGAGGGACGCATCGGCCGAAAAACGATGGCCAGCGCGTGCGTACCAGCGAAAGATGACCGGTGTCAATTCCGGCTGCAGGTACAAGCCCTCCCTGGCTGCAGTCAGCCACATCCGCTGCAGACGCATCCCCATGCGCACCCAACCTTCCCGGTCGACCGACCCAGGCACAGGGCGCAGCAGCAGATGACCGGCGCAACAAACAGCGGGCAAGAAATCCAACTCGAGGCGCGGAACGACGGTACCAAGAAGATAGCGATTGAAGAAACGAACTCGATCCCAGCTTCGCATGACCCATTGCATCAGGCGCGCGGTCGCGGGATCCACACCGACGGCCTGCTCCGGAATTCGATCCTGACTGAAACGCGCTCGCCATTCGATGACCTCGCGGTGTACGGCGTAGGCCTCTGGACAGGTCAAGCGTATCCGGGCATTCTGCCAAAGAAGGGACGCCACCTCGAACCGCTCGGCGAGGGACTCAAAGTACTGGAGGCTGACTTCTTCGCCGACCGCCGCCTCGATTGCCACACGCTGAGCGGCAGTCAGGCGCGTGGTACGCATCGGCCGGCGTTGCACCACCCGCTTCTCGATGTAGGGAAACAGCGAATCCGCCGGGCTTCCCGGCGCTGAGGAAAAATGCACCTCGTATACGGGCGACCGCCAATCCGGGTCCGCCCGGACCGTCCAGTTCGTCGCCAGCCCGAAACCCGTTGCCGCGACGCGCAAGGTCTCCAGCAGCGCGCCATGAGCAATGTGGCTGGCGCGACCATCGTAATCGTAAAGAACCGAATCTCGTGTGTCGTGCCCGTGCACCCGCAAGAACTCATCCCCGACAATTTCAAAGCGCCACGGTTGCGTATTGTCCCCACTCGGAGCCCAACGCGCGAGGTCCAGCAATTGCAGCAGGATGCTACGGCTCACGGAGAGTTTCCTTCGCCTTGCCTGGCCATTCGCCTCAGCTGTGCCTTGACGAGACTGATCGTGAGCCGCTGCAACGGATTCCTGTAACCGAACGGGCGCCAGGTGCGCACAAGACGCATTCGGTAAGCATCGAAATGGCTGCCCCAGGGAGCAAACCTCACCCCACCGCGACCAAGAAGAAGCTTGAGCACCTCGACGCCCGTAATCCCCGCACAGAGCTGACACGCGGCCGCACTCGATGGGCCGCGGCGTTCCGCCAGATTGATGCGCGTCTGGTCGGCAACGTAGCCCCTTTGCAGCATCGCCGGTGACAAGCCGACCAAGAAACGGATCGACATTTCCAGTTCGTCGCCAGCATCCCAACCGAAGTACTCCTGAAACGACATTCCTCCGGGGCCAAAGACCAGCAGCGCGGTACCCAGGCCCAGCGGGGCCGCGGTTACCACCGGAATCCCCCTGCGTTCACAGGCAGCAAACGTTCTCGACCGCGCCCCATGGGCGAAGAAATCGAGGCCATCGACGTACACATCGGCGCCGTCGAGAAAACGATCAACTGATTCGGGCTGCACCCCTTCCGGGAAAGTACGAAGTTCGATCTCCGGATTGATCTCCCGGAGCATGCCGGCCATCACGTCCACCTTCGAGCTCCCAAGCGTGTCCATGGTCGCACCGATCTGTCGATTGAAATTGCCCATCTCGAACACGTCGAAATCAGCAATCGCAAAGCGGCCGACCCCAAGCCGTGCCAAAGTCAGGAGGTGCACTCCGCCAACCCCGCCCAAGCCACCAATGGCCACACAACTCTGCCGCAGCGTCTCTTGCTCTGCCTCGGTCACCCAGCCGATGTTTCTCGAAAAGGCTTCGCCGTAATCAAAGTCTCCCATCACCCGGTCTGACCTCCTGAACTTCGTACTACAATGAGAACACGAACATTACCTCAAGCATCATCGGCCGCCAATGACTACTTTTCTGATGACCGACTTGAGGGTGGCAATGCGCAATCTCCAGCGCAACAAGCATCGCACCATGGTTGCGGTGCTGACCGTGACCATGGGCATCGTCGCCTTCCTGCTCGCCGGAGGCTTCGTCGAATGGATATTCACCAGCATGCGCGAGGCAACCATCCGCTCTCAACTGGGCCACATTCAGGTGGTCAGGCCCGGCTACATGACGAAAGGGATCGCCGATCCTTACCACTATCTTCTGCCGGCACGGTCCGCCGCGTTGGAAAGCCTGTTGCAAGCGGAAGGAGTGGAGAGTGTAGCGCAGCGACTCGCATTCAGCGGTTTGGTCAGTCACGGGGACGTAACGGTCACTTTCATCGGCGAGGGCATCGAACCGGAACGCGAACTGGTCATCAGTAACGAGATTGTCCTCAGTTCGGGAAAGAACCTCACTCAGCCAAACGAAAAGGCGGCGTTGCTGGGGGAAGGATTGGCCAAGAACCTGGGTGTCGAACCGGGAGACGATATCGTTCTTCTGGTCACCACGGCAAACGGCGCGGCCAATGCCATCGAAGTCAAGGTTTCCGGCGCTTTTCTTACGGACTCGAAGGAGTTTGACGACAATGCCTTACGTCTGCCGATTGATCTGGCACGCAAGCTGATGCGCGTCGAAGGTGCTACATCCTGGGTTGTTCTGCTGGACAAAACCGAGAGGACGCAGACCATGGTTGGCAGGTTGCGCGCCCTGCTTCCCGAACGGGACTTCGAGGTAATTCCGTGGACCGATCTGGCGGACTTCTACAACAAGACCGTGCTGCTGTACAGCAAACAGATCGACCTGATGATGTACGTCATCGGCATGCTGATCGTGCTGACCATTTCCAACACCCAGATGACGAGTGTTCTTGAGCGCACGACCGAAATTGGGACGATCATGGCGATGGGCCAGCACAGTTCTCGCGTGTTGCAGATCTTCCTCATCGAAGGCTTCCTGATCGGGATCATTGGTGGCGTGACCGGCGTGTCAACGGGATACCTGTTGGCAACCGTGCTTTCGATCGTCGGGATCCCGATGCCACCACCGCCTGGAATGATCGTAGGGTTTACTGCGGAAATACTCGTAAACGGGAAAATGGTGATCGACGCATTGCTTCTCGCTTTGGTGACGACCTTGTTGGCCAGCGTGCTGCCAGCACGAAAGGCCAGCCGAATGAACATCGTTGACGCCCTGCGCTGCAACCAGTGAAGAGGTTTGTTCCAGGGCGACTTGTGCTCGCCATGCGCAACATTTTCCGGCATCGAACACGGACAATAGCCACTTTGGCGGCAATCAGCCTCGGTGTCGCAAGCCTGATTATTGCTGGTGGCTTCGTTCGCGACGCGCTGGTACAACTGGGAGAAGCCACCATTCACTCACAGACGGGGCACATCCAGTTGACGAAAGAGGGTTTCCGCGCGAGTCGGGCGCGAGCCTCTGAATCGCACCTGATTGAGAATCCGGAACAAGTCAAGGCGCTGCTTACGGGATTGCCGGGGGTTGAGGAACTGGTCGCCAGGATAAATTTTTCCGGAATGGTGAACAACGGCAAGCGTGATCTTGGAATTGTCGGTGATGGTATCGAACCGGACGCAGAAGCAAGAATTGGCAGCTTCATGCACTATGTCGAAGGCCGCCCCCTGGCAGACCATGATGGCGATGGAATCGTTGTCGGAGAGGGCGTGGCGCGAACGCTCAACCTGGCAATAGGCGATCAAGTGACCCTGATTCTCAGTCTGGCCCAAGGAGCTGTAAACACGAGGGATTTTCGCGTGGTGGGCGTCTTTCAGAGTTTCTCCAAGGAGTTCGACGCGCGCGCGGTGAGGATTCCTCTGGCGGCTACACGCGAATTGCTCGATACGGAGTCGGCTCACGTCCTGGTCATGACGCTGAGCGATACGCAAGAAACGGCGCGCGCAGTCAACGCCGTGCGCGCACGTGTCGCCGGGTTCGGCATCGAGGTGCTCCCGTGGAAGGAACTGGCGGACTTTTACGAGAAGACAGTCGAACTCTATGACGCTCAGTTCGGCGTCCTGCGACTCATCATTCTCCTGATGGTGGTGCTGAGCGTAACCAACAGCGTCAACATGAGCCTCTTTGAGCGTGGGCGGGAGTTTGGCACCCTGCAGGCTCTGGGCAACAGGCCGGCACGAGTGTTTGAGCTGATCATGACCGAGAGCGCCCTGCTGGGTCTGCTTGGCGCCATCGGAGGAATGGTCCTGGCCGGAGTCGTGGCGTGGATTGTCTCGGCCATTGGCATCCCGATGCCTCCCCCCCCCAACTCCAACATGGGATACCTCGCCGTGATTCGTCTCACACCAGGTGATGTGCTCGGCGCTGGAGTGATCGGTCTTGTCGCCACATGCCTTGCGACAATCATTCCCGCTCGAAGGGCGTCCTGCCGACCGATCGTGGAAGCGTTACGGCACGGCACCTGATGCCATCACGCCATCTCATGACCAAGCCCTAACAACCGAAGGCAACCGGGAAACCCACCGACTGGCGGGAGCGCGTCAGATCAAGTTCCTGCCCCGAACAGCCGGCGGCGATCGGCGCGCCACGACAAGCGGGGAAGTCGCAGGAGACGTCTGACACTCAGACGATCACGCCGCCTCCGAGACAAACCCGGCTTTCGTAGATCGCCACCGACCGTCCGGGCGCCACCGCCCACTGCGGCTCGGCGAACCTGACCATACAACTGTCGACGCCAACGCGCTCCAATTCGCAGGGAGCGTCGGTCTGCCGGTAGCGCGTCTTGGCGGTATATACCCAGTGTGCATGCGGCGGTTCACCGGCCACCCAGGAAAGCTCCCGGGCGCTGAGTTCGTCGCTCTGCAGCGCCGGATGCGAGTGCCCCTGCACGACGTAGAGAATGTTGCGGAAAACGTCCTTGCGGGCGACAAACCAAGCGTCGTGATCACCCGTGTCGCCGCTCTTGCCACCCTTGACGCCACCGATGTGCAAGCCCTTGCGCTGACCGATGGTGTGATAGGCGACTCCATCATGCTCACCGAGCAGGCGGTCGTCGTCGAGGCAGCGAATTTCTCCCTTGGCAGGTGGCAGATACCGCGTCAGAAAGTCCTTGAACGGCCGCTCGCCGATGAAGCAGATGCCGGTCGAATCCTTCTTCAGAGCGACATGCAGACCCGCCTCTTCGGCGATCCTGCGCACTTCACGCTTGTACAGGCCGGCCAGGGGAAAAAGTGTGCTCGCCAGTTGCCGTTGATCGAGGCGATGCAGGAAGTAGCTCTGGTCCTTGTTGCCGTCCTCGGCCTTGAGCAACTGCCATTTCCCCTGGAATTCGCGCACGCCGGCATAATGCCCGGTGGCAATGCGCTCAGCCCCAATTTGCCGCGCGTGCTCGAGAAAGGCATTGAACTTGATTTCCGAGTTGCAGAGGACATCCGGGTTCGGGGTGCGGCCAGCCCGATACTCGTCGAGGAATCGAGCAAAAACGCGCTCCCTGTACTGTTTGGCAAAATTCACCGCCTCGACTTCGATGCCGAGGGTGTCGGCCACGCTCATCACGTCGACCAGGTCCTGTCGCGATGAACAATACTCGTCGGTATCGTCGTCCTCCCAGTTCTTCATGAACAGGCCGTGCACCTGCCAGCCCTGCCGCTTCAGCAGCAGGGCTGCGACCGACGAATCAACGCCGCCCGACAGACCGACGACAACGCTCTTTCCCTGGTTCATTCGGGTACCTCGCTAGCGTGGCGAGCCACGGGCAAATCCGCCGCCGGTCGCCCTGCCACTCCCGCTCTCCACCTGGCCTTCGCCATCCAGCCAGTTGGCCAGCGGCAGCACGGCCGCCGGGCGGCCATTGTCGCGAAACCAGCTATCGACGACAAAGCGCGCCGGTTCGCCGCCGTCCGCCGTCGGCGCTGCAAGCTCCTCGATCTGCGCCGAATAGTGCAACTCGAACAGATAGCGCACGCGCCATGCGGGCTCCGCGACCCGGTGGAAGTGCAGCCAGCCGTGATCTGCGAGCAGTTGCAGCAGGAGAGTCGTCGTCGTCGAGTGATCGATGCAGTCCATCCGCCCGTACACGCCGTCGTCGGCAAAGTTCCCGCCGCGGTCCGCCGAGATCGGCGACTGCTCGCCAGCCCAGGCAAGCAACTGGCCAATCGCCAGCGACAGCCGCTCCCGCTCCTCCTCGGCGTTGCGCGCGATACCGATGAGGTCACGCAACTGCGTCAGTTGGCTGTCGCTGTAGTGGACTTCCTGCTCGACCAGACAACCGTAGTTGTAGCAGACCCTGACCGAATCGGCCGAATCTGCCATGGCGGCCGACGCCAGGCCGCCCAGAATCAGGAAGCTCAGCCAGCGCATGCGCAGTGTCGCAAGAGCTCCAGCGGATAACGCCGACCAGCCAGCCAGTCCTCGATGCAGCGCAGAACCAGCGGACTGCGATGCCGCGCCTGCACCGCCCGTATTTCG
>ERZ724526.1060-NODE-1060-length-14908-cov-6.614893_pt1 | contig 14908 bp, 14 predicted proteins | sample MGYA00376059_ERZ724526 | MGnify/ENA primary metagenome ERZ724526 (study PRJEB28724, sample SAMN07190883) | activated sludge metagenome | isolation source: activated sludge of sewage treatment plant in Hong Hong | place: Hong Kong | collected 2016-03-17 ... | reverse complement strand
CCCGTAGACCGGGCAATGCCCTCGTTTCGTCCCCACGCGACCCCGCGGCGATCGCGGTCGAGAACAACGATGACTTCATCCGGCAACCGAGTCTGTTTCGAAAGCCCCTCCTGGCACAACGCGAGCGTCTCCCGCCCGAGAGTGGGAATCACGACAGAGATCTTGTGCTGATCAGCCTGGAGCTTCAGCGTTCCCCCTCCTAGTTGGATGCCGCAGCTTTCAACCGCAATAACAACGGAGCCACCATTCGAAGCACAGACTCTCCTGCCTTCCGAAACGTGCCCGGCAGACTCTGCACGAGCGATTCCAGCTCGTCCACCTGCACGATGCCAAGGCTGAAGACGCCCCCCCAATACAGAAAGACTCCAACGGCAATGCCCACCAGAAGAGACAGCATCGGCGTAGCGACGAGTGCGGAGAGCCCGGCCATTGCGATACCGGTCATGACGACAAGCCCCACTAATCGCGACAGCGCTAGCCCCTCGAAGACGCTGACGTTCCGCCGCCGTAATATCCAGAGATAGCCGCCCGCCACCAGCGCAAAGGAGAGGGACGTCGCACAAGCTGCGCCGGCTGCACCACCGACGGGAATCAGGATCGCGCAGAGTGCGACATCCACCATGACCGTCACGAGCATGACCCGGATCAGGGACATTCCCTCACCGCCGGCTTGAATGACCGGCCACAGCACCCGGGCCAAGGCATAACACAACGCGCCGGGCACCAGCAGACGCAACCCCAGAGCCGCCTCTGAAAATTGGGAGCCAAAGTACACCGTGATAATCCGGTCGCCCAACACAAACACCACGATCAGCAGAAAGACCGTGCCCAGCATGACGTAGCGTACGAGACGACTCACCAGGCTGGTCACAGCCTCTACCCGCTGTTCAGCCCACAGCCGAGCGGTCGCTTGCAGCATCACTCCTTCGACCGCAATGGGAATGAACCAGACGAATTGGGACCACTGCACCGCCGCCGCGTAGAGGCCCGCCTGAGCTTCCCCAGCCAAATGTCGGACGAGAATGATGTCCAGTGAGCAGAGCGCCATGTTGAGCACGGAAAAAATCATGGCCGACAATCCGAATCGAAGCACGGCTCCCGTCGGCAAAGCGGGGGGTCCCTGAGACGCCGGAAGCCCGAGGCCGTTCAATGCCACCATCACCGCTATCAGACAGGCGCCTGCCACAAAGATATCCGCCACCAGCAGACCGACCAAGACGCCAACCACGCCCATCCCGGTGACCGCCGCGATAATGCCGAAACTTCCTGCCATCAGGACGCCGATGATGCCGGGCACCGCCGCGCGTTCTTCATGTCTTAAACCGTGCAACACGCCGCGCGCATAAAACCAGACCTGGTCAAATACGAGGACGCCCACCACGGCCAACGCAATCGGCACGCCCGCTGTCTCGTGCGACGCCGTGCCCCAGATCAACACTCCGGCCGCAAGCCCGACAAACAGGACTCCCGTGCCATTGATCAGCGCGCCGGAGCGCGCGACCGCCCGGCACCATGCTGCATCGTCAGGCCGCTCGGCGATGCGCTTGGTCATCGTGGGCATCATGCCCACATTGGCAAATTGCGAGGCGAGCAAGAGCACCGCCAGGTAATAGGCGTACTGACCATATCCTTCGATGCCAAGAAATCGCGCGAGAATAGGCAGGACGACGGCTGACGTGGCCAGCTTGGCCATCGACCACCCGCCGACGGAGAGAATTCCTTTAGAAACCGCTTTCGCCGACATGGCTCTTCAACATCGAACACTCCGCTGTTCCGAAGTCTGTATACACGCCCTTCATAGACGCTTATGCCGCAAAACGCGCATATTGCTCTTGATGGGCAATCAACGCTCTGGAGGTTTCGTAGGTGTCCCGCACATAGTGATAGGCGGCGCGGCCCTTCTCCAGCGGCGCCTCAGCGAGCAGGCTCCGCAGCGCGGCGGCATAGTCGTCATCGTGCACCTGCTTTCCAAACCGGGTCGCGAACTGGTCGGGATCCACGCGGCTGATGATGGGACACCCGTAGGCCGCCGCTTCCAGGAACGTTAATGGAAGGCCTTCGCGCACCGCCGTGCTGACGAAGACCCAGGTGTCCGACAAAATTTGGTGCATTCGCTCCGGCTCATGAAATCGATTGATCAGGCCCGGCATTTCAAGGTTGGGCACGTTGCGGAATCGCTGTCGCAACTCGGCGTCAAATCCGGTTTCGGCGGAAGCGCTCCCTTTGCCCACGGCCACGAACCGATAGTCTGGGAACTGCGCAGCCAGTTCCAAAAACAGCCAGGGGCGCTTGCGTTTGTCCCAACGGGCAATAAAGGTGATCGTCGGCCGCTCGCTTTTTCGAGGGAGCGCCGAGGGCACGTCAATGAGATTGGGGAGCAGCGTCGGCAACTGCTTGAGCCCATACAGACGCTTGACCTTCTCCTTGAGAAAATGGGCCGGACAATACACCGCATCGGCCCGCCGCACCGCTTGCCTGACGAGAAACCCTGATTCTGTGAAATAGTTCAGGGGCGTCAGCAGACGGCGCATCGGAGTGGCATACAGAAACTCCACCCACCAGTCGCTCAATTCCCGCGGATCCCGGCTCGTCACCAGATGCGCGCGGCGCGGGTGAATGCGTTGCGCCAGGTAGGTCAGGACCGTAGGATCCTGGGAATGAAAAATGTCCGCGCGGGATTCGCGAATGAGGCGACAGGCATCCATGACATTGCGCGGCGAGAAGCTGCGAATCTCCACCCCGCCGATGGTTTCTGTGGGCTGTTGGCCCTGACGACCGGGCACGATCACGCTGACCCGATGGCCGGCACGCACCAGGCTTTCGGCCAGCTTCCGCGACATGCTGCCGAAGCCTCCATAAATTCCCCAATCAAAATACTGACTGGTCAGAATGCACACATGAGGCATTTTCCTCATACCCGGGGCTCCTTGGTCCAATCGCGAGCCACGTTTTTCGCACTTCGGGCATCCTTGGCTCGGCTTCCGGCGGACGGAACCATAACCCTCGCGCACAACTCAAGGTAGCGGGCGGCGAGCGTGGGCCATCCGAATGCGAGCGCACGACGACGACTTTCGTCGCCCATGCGCCGGCGCTGCTCAGCAGCGTTCAGCAGCCGCTGCAACGCGGTCGTGAGTGCCTCAACATCATCCCATGGCACGATCTCACCGTTGGCTCCCTGCGTCACCAATTCCGCAGTGCCTCCCGTATCGGTCACGATCACCGGGAGCCCGGAGGCCATCGCTTCCAAGAGGGCGATCGACATGCCTTCATGCTGAGACGGCAACACGAACACATCGGCGTCGTGATAGACAGGAGGCATGTTCTCGCGCGGCACAAAGCCCTTGAACGTCACCGCCTCCGCCACTTGTAACTTCGCCGCCAATTCTCGCAACTGCGGCTCGGCATCCCCGGTCCCGACGAAGATCAGTGCCATCGGTTCATGGTTTGCTGCTCGCAAGTTGGCGAAGGCCTGTAGCAGATGATGTTGCCCTTTGCGTTCAATCAATCGAGCGACACAAATCATGGTGAACGGCCGTCTCGAATTTCTCGTGGCCGGGACAAACGCGTTCGTATCGACCCCGTTGGGAATCGTGATAAGGGGCAGATCCGGTATCGTGCGGTGCGCCAACGCCACCTGTTCCGCGCTGATGGCTGTCACCACACCCGCTCGACGCCAGATCTGTGTGATGAACGGCGTCAACACCGGGTAGAGGTAGTTGTATCGGGCCTCGAACCCCGGCACATCGGGCCCCTGTAACGACAAGACGTAGGGCAGTCCATGCGTGAGACGCAACAGGTAACTGATGGCACCGGCCGGCACACCTGCAAAGGCGAAGCTCACATCATACTGATGTTCGGACGCCAGTTGCCGTGCGAGACGCAATCCCCGCCAACTGTACCGCAGCAACTCACGATTGGTGGCGTGGTGGATGTTGCGATTATCGACCGGCACCTTGTAAATCGTAATGCGATCGGCAAAGACCTCGGTTTCGTATCGCGCCTTGGTTCGCGAGGACGTCACGAGATCCACCGTGACATCGGGCCGCAAGGCCATCTCCTCCAGCAAATGGAGATTGACGACGCCGGTGCCGCCCCCGAGGGGAGGGAACTCGTTATCGAACATGAGAATGCGAATGGTGATTATCTCCTGGTCACACGGCGGGCGACGTACAGCGGCCGGTGTTTCACTTCATCGGATATGCGTCCGATGTATTCCCCGATGACGCCGATCGTCATGAGTTGAATCCCCGCGAGGAAGAAAATCGAGACGACCAAAGTGGTGAACCCGGCCACTCCGACCCCGATGGTGAGTTTCTTGATCAGATAAAACAGCGCCACGAGGAAGGACAGCAGAGAGACGGTAAAACCCAGTAGCGTGATGATGCGCAATGGCATGTGGCTGAATGAGACCAACCCGTCGAGCGCCAGATAGATCAGCTTCCGAAGCGTGTACTTGGGCGTCCCGGCATGGCGCGCCTGGCGCTCATACGGCACGCCGACCTGTTTGAATCCGACCCAGCTGCGGATGCCCCTGACAAATCGATTCCGTTCAGGCATGCGCACGAGCAGGTCGACGACTTTGCGGTCCATGACGCAAAAATCTCCGGCATCCAACGGAATCTCGATGTTGGCGACCCGTTGCAGCAAGCGGTAGAAGCCCGCATAGGCCAAGCGTTTGCCCCACCATTCCTTCCGCTCGGTTCGCACCGCATAGACCACTTCCCACCCTTCCTGCCACTTGGCTAAAAAGGTGTGAAGGACTTCGGGAGGATCCTGGAGATCGGCATCCATAATGCTGACGACACGTCCGCGGCAATGCTCCAGTCCGGCGCTGATTGCAACCTGGTGGCCGAAATTTCTGGCAAACTCAACAACAACAACTCGATGATCCTCCGCCTCCAGACGCCGCAACATCTCCGGACTCTGGTCCTGACTGCCGTCGTCGACAAAGACAATCTCATAATCCAGCCCCTGTTCGGTGAGCGTCCGGGTAAGCCGACTATGGAGCGTCTGCAAGTTCTCTTCTTCGTTAAAGACTGGAATCACAATCGACAACATCGGCGGAGGAAGAGCGGCGGCACGCTGTCCGAGAATGGCGGCAACCAGCGCCGGTGACTGGCGATGATCTTCAGCCGTGGAGGTCAATTCCATGGCCGAGGACAAGGCTCGACAGAACTCCAGCGCTTCCTGCGGGTCCTCTGTCGGCGGCAACTGACGCCCGCTGTCGGGCTTCCGTCCTATTGCGGGCGAGGCCTCATGACGGCCAGACCAATCTCGAGGACCAGACTGCGGGGATGGCTGCATAGATGCGCTCATATGTGTATGGGCGAAAAACCGTTACCTGGGATTGGATATCTCAGGGTTGCTCCCTAGTGTAGCCGAGGAGGTCCAATTCGGCCACATCTTCCACTGAAATTGCGCTGTAGGAAATTCGGAATGCCTGGTCTGTCTCAGCCTGGCACAAGTCCCGGTGTGGAACGGAAGATTATTTTTGTGAAGGGGAAGGATCGGCACCTTTCGTCATCATCGCCAGGCAGCCCAGCCCTAAAGCAATCCATACGAATTCCCGAAAGCGCCGCAGAAGCGCGAACGTAATACCTGTGACTTCCCCGTACCCGAACGCGGAGAGGAGGAACAGATTACCCGCATCCTGTGCCCCCAAACTGCCTGGAATAAAAAACGTCCCTCCTTTAATGAAGACGGACAAGGCACCAATTGCGACAGCCGGCAACACGTTAATCGATTGCCCCATGCACAGCACCATGACGTAGACTTCTAGCGCCTCCGCGAGCCAACCGAGCAGAAACAGTCCGGTCGAAAGGAGAAAGGCCTGTCGTTGGTGGGAATAAAAGCCGGCGATGGTGCGATCCAGTTCGAGCAATTGCTGCTCACGCGCCTCTAAAAACTGGATGCGCAGACCGATGCGTCGCAACAGCGCCAGGATCCACCCGAACATACCCTGACGCTGCACGATGACAAAGGCCCCAACACCGAAGAGCAGCAGGCCCACGCTGACCAATCCCGCGGTGATCGTCTGTCCGGCCGATCCGCCGGAACCCAATAGCCAGAATCCCAGGCCGATGCCCGCAAGAATGAACAGAATCTGCGCGATGGTCATGGTCGTTTTTGCCGTCACGACCGACGCGAGGCCCTCTACGAGTGGCACGCCGTGGCGATTGAGGAGGTAGGCCTTCAGCGGTTCGCCCCCCACATAGGCCGTAGGCGTAGTCATGTTCACGACTTCGCCGGCGGTACGAATCGCTAAGATGCGCCAAAACGGCACACCCTTCGCCCAGGCGCCGAGCGTCACGCGCCAACCATAGGCTTCGAGCACATACATGAGGAGAGAGGGAAGAAGGACCAGCACCATGGCGGCGGGACCGAGTTGCGTCACCGCATCGTAAATACGCCCGATGCCGATGTGCCAAACCAGTGCCGAGAGTGTCAGCGCCCCGAGGACAAGGAGGGCCGCTTTAAGCACGGGCGCGTGCCGAGGGTCGGATCACCCACACCATCATCAACCAGAAAACGGTCGACCCGAGTGCAGCCATCCACAGAAACCAGTCCAGTTTATCCGCGAGGGCAAACAGGAAGACGACCACAGAGAAATCACGGCTCGCCACATTTTTGAGAATGAAGTCCGACCAGGCAGCCTGCTTCGGGGTATTCCAACCGCGCGTGGCACCGATCTTTTGGGCCTTCGTGACCAGCCAGAACGCCATGGCATTACCGAACACGGCCGCACTTCCGAGCGCCAATGGCACCCACGCCTCCGGCGCATCGGCGTGGCGAAGGTAGGACCCGCAGGCAATCCCGGCAAAGATGGCGATATGCACCACATTATCCATGGCGATATCCAGCCAGGCACCGAACGGGGATTCCGTAAAAGTGAGGCGCGCCACTTCACCATCGCAACAGTCGATGATCGCAGCCAGCTGAAACAACAGCGCTGCGACGATCCCTGCCGTATAGGTCCCCAACCCGAATCCGACAGCGGAGAGGAGCCCGACAGCGGTCGCCACCATTGTGATGGTGTTCGGGGAGCATTTTAATTGGAGAAAGAGTCGCGTTAAGAGCCGCGAAAATGTCCGGTTGAAATACCGATCGACAAAACCCTCGGCTTCGCCTTTCAGCGAACGGAACAGTGTGCGCTCAGCGTGTCCGGCACTGGCCTGATCCCACACTTCGCGATACCAGAGTCCGGCGTGGGACGCGGCAGCCACAACCCGCACCCGTCCTTCGATGGCGGCCCGTTCCAGCCAGCGACGCATGGGGGTCATGCCAGGCGCTTCCGCGAGGCCGCTCGTCGACGCGGCAGCCGCCCCGCTGGGCGGGTTCAAAATGCTGGCGGGCAACACGACCAGGTCGGCCGCCACCTGATGTCCCTGTTGCACGGGCTGATTGTGAAATGAAACCAGCCGCCCTTCCTGAAATGCGACGACCGGATTCCTGCGACCGGCCGCAGGTTCGATCGATCCCGCTTCACGCGTGACCACCAGTGCCTCGCCGTCGCGCACGGTCTGCCGTAAATGTTCAATGAGGCCCTTGGAAAACACGGCCTGAACTCCGGCCACGAGACAGAACCCCCGGACTTCAGCGGCCAGGGATTCCCAGGTACGCGGGTCGTCGAGCGGAAATTCCCGCACCGGCATCCACCGGACCGGAATCGTCACGCGCGCGCCTCGTGCCAGCGCTTGCTTGAGCAGCTCTTCATCGGGACCGGCCAACACGATCAATTGGCGGATGCCGCCCCGTTGCAAGGTGAGAACCGTCCGCTGAAAGAGGCTCAACCCTCCGATGTGAGTCAAGGGCCCCACGTCGGCAAGACCTCGCCCCGGACGATCACCGAAGAGACCGGCACCAGGCAGTAAAATGGCCGTGCTCAATCCCTGCAGCTCCGCGCCTCGTTGTAAGGTACTTTCACTCATGATTCCGAATGGGGTTCCTATTGGTGGATGGCCGCTGGCGGGTGCCTGTGCGCTACAGTCTCGGGAGAATTTCCCGCTCCGCCTTCGTCACATCTTCAGGAAAATCGATCTCGGTCCAGGGCAGTCCCCCGATTTTTTCATGCCCGACCTTCACGTCACGAAAATACTGCAACAATCCGTCCTCGTATTCCATGTCCCACCGGTCTTGATCGATGTACCCCTTGAGGGAAGCGATCACATGCGCTGTATCCGCCCGGCGCACCCGGAGGAACCCGACACCTTCGCCGGCGAGATCATACCGATCAGGCACCTTCTTGCTCAAGGCGATGACGCGGTCACCCTGCACCACCACCATACATTCCTCGCCCGTTTGCTTCACCGTATCGTCCATGAGTAAACAGTTTTCATAGGGGGACGCCACAAGACGCCGAAGGATCTCCCGATGAAACAACACATCCGCGTCCATGATGACCACATCATCGGTCAGCGCCTGCCTGGCAATCCATAACGAGGAAATGCTGCCGCGATGGAACTCCTCGTTGACGAGGTAGGAGATATCGACGCCATGGCACTGTGAACCTACCGCCGCCCTGATCATCTCCTGTTTGTAGCCGACGACAATGGTGGCCTGCCTGATCTTCACCGACGCCAGGGATTCCAGATAGCGGGACAACAGGGTTTGCCCGCCGATCTCGATCAGGCATTTCGGCTTATGCTGGGTCACCGGCCAGAGGCGTTTCCCGACTCCTGCCGCGAGGATGATGGCCTTCATGCGCGCGCCGCCGCTCCTGCGAGAACTTCCTCGAACGCACCCAGGAATCCATTGATCTGAGATTCGGTCAGAGCGCCCATATTAGCGACACGGAACACCTTCGACTCGAGTTGCCCTTGACCGGCGTAGATCACATAGCCGCGGGCCTTGAGCTGATCATGCAGGGTCGTGTAGCTCAGACCCGCAGGAAGATGGAAGGCCGTAATCGTATTCGACTGCACGTCGGCCGGCAGGAACGGCTGAACCCCCATGCCCGCCATCCGCTCGCGAATCCTCGTCGCCATGCGACGATATCGATGGAAGCGGCTGGTCACCCCCTCCTCCAGCAATTCGTCCAACGCCTCCTCGAACGCGTAGTACACCTGCACCGCCGGCGTGAACGGCACAATCCCTCGGCCCTGTTCATCAACATAATGGGTCAGCGTCAGATACCAGGACCGCTTCGGATATTTCCGCATCTGATCCAGGAACCCCTTGCGCAGCAAGACAAACGACACGCCGGGGAATCCCTGAATGCACTTGCCCGCCGTTCCCGCCACCATATAGATGTGCGACCCGGCGATATCGATCGGTTCGCCCGCGAGGCCACTGACGGAATCGAGGACGAACACCCGGTTGAGACTGTCGACGACCTCCGCAATTTCTTTCACCGGGTTGATCAAACCGGTCGTCGTCTCATGATGGACCATCGATACCGCATGCACTTCGGGATGCTGGCGAAGGGCCAACCGGAGTCGTTCCGGATCAGGCCTGACGTGCCATTCCGATTTGAGTTCGGACACTCCGAGTCGCTGCAACCCGATCATATTGGACAGTCGTTCGCCATAGACCCCATTGTTGAGCACCAACATGCGCTTGCCCAACGGAAGGCAGGACATCACTGCTGACTCGACGGCCGCCGTGCCGGACCCCGTTAAAATGACAGCCACGTACTCGGACTCCGCACCGGGCACGAAGGCGGTGAGCAGCTTCTGCTGAATGCGCTGCAGCATGTCGGAAAATTCGGACTCCCGATGGCAGATGTCCGGACGCAGCAGCGCCTGCCGCACCCGTTCGCTCACATTTACCGGACCTGGATTGAGAAGTATCATGGTTGTGCCTCAGGCTGTTGATCGGAACGGAGCAGGACGGGCTCACTCAGCACGTTCAGTGCGCCGCAATTACTCAATGGCTTTCATGAAACGCGCGGTGATGGCCGGCGGCTCCAATGCAATCCGTCCGGCATCTTCGACAAACTCGTTCACCTTGACGAGCAACATACTGGGCCCGTCGTTCTTCAACATATCTTTGAATTCGTACACGAGATCTTCACGGTCCAAGACCCGTTCAACCGCCACATACCCGGCCGCCTTCGCCACTTTTTCCAATTGGACCACATTGGAGATGGTCGGCTGATTTCCTGTCGAGCCATACACTTCATTGTCGAAGACGACATGGATAAAATTCTTCGGCCGCAATGCGCCCACGGTGGCAAGGGTACCCATCCCCATCAATACGTTGCCATCTCCATCGAACACGATCACTTTCTTGGACGGTTTGGAGAGCGCCACGCCCACGCCGATGGCGGCGGCATTGCCCATCGAGCCGATCATATAGAAATGCGTCGGCCGATCGGCAAGCTTCTGGGCTTCCCTCGAAGGAAATCCGTTGCAGATGATGACGGGCTGATCCGTCAGCAGTTCCAGCAGCGCGGCCATCGCCTGCGCCCGGCTCTGCATCGTTCCCTGTTCCGGCCTCATGGGTGCAACCCCTTGATGATGCCCTTCTTGATCAGGAGGGCCACTGGAATCCGCTGCTTCATAAAGGTCTGAGCCACCCAGCGAAGATCCTCCGCCATGGTCGGTTCCGATAGGGTCCGATGAGGAATTTTCATCGTGTCGAGCAACTGCGGCATCGTCTCGCCCATCACCAGATGTTCCGGCGCGTCTTTCCCTTCAAAGCCGCGCCAGGATACCAACAGGATGCACGGCTGCCGATAGATCATATTGAGCGAGAGCAGGGTGTTCAGCGAGGTGCCCAGTCCGGAGTTCTGCATGAGGACGGCAGGGATTTTCCCGGCCATGAAGGCGCCGGCCGCCATGGCGACTGCTTCGTCCTCACGCACAGCAGACGTATAGAGCTTGCGCGTGAGCAATTCCTCGATGATGCCGCCCAGCAGGGAATCCGGCACTCCGGTGAAGAAATTGACGCCCAGATTTTCGAGGGCCTGCACAAATACGTCACTGTCGACCATGAACCATGCTCCTGTCGCCCGATTGGCCCCGGCACAAGAGGCGCATTATAGCCAAGGGGTCCCTCATTCACAAGAACGCCGCACCGAGAGTTGCCGCCATGTGAACGGCCATGGTAGCGTGCCAAGTGGGACCTTGTGAAAGCCATGCACGACGCGTTTTCAAGATGGTCGCCTCTTCGCCTCCTGCAGCGCATCGGGTGCGTCAGCGCCCTGCTACTCCTCACGGCGGGGCCGGTGTTGGCCATCACGATGGCCAACGATCCACACGGCTACCACGATCTGTCGTGGGGCATTCCTCTCACTGACGTGCCTGACCTCATGGTGACCCGCGAGAACACCCATACCATCGACTATGAATTTCGCGACCGCCAGCCGGTCTATGCCGACATCCCGGTCGAAAGCGTGCACCTCTCGACGGTCGATGCGCAGTTTGCGCGCGTCACCATCCGGTATCGCGGCGCGCAGGCGCACAAACAGGTGCTGCAATATCTCGAACGGACCTATGGAGTGATAGAGCGGCTTCCCGGACAGATGATGCGAGGACTCAACCAGCAATATACCTGGCGAGGAACGGAAACAGAGATCACCCTGACCTATGAGGCCAACCGGGATCGCGGGTTTGTCTTTATCGAAAGCCGCAATCTGGCGCCACGCTTTCAAGATCTCATGTCGGATACGGCGGAATAATGATGCTGCGCGGACAGACCGTCCTTCACTCACGCCGCTGCCTGTTGGTTTTCACGCTTGGCGCGGTGCTGCTGTTCCCCATCACCCCGGCGCTGGCTGTTCCCATGGAGAACGATCCGAACGGTTTCGAAGGCATTCCCTGGGGAGCCGCCTTTACCGAATCGGACCAGTTCGTGAAGGTGGAGGAGGCCGGCCGCATCCAGACGTATGAACTGACCTCCACGCCGAGGAAGCTAGGCCCGGCGACAGTCGAGTCGATGAAGTTCAGCACGGTCGAAGGCAAGTTCGCCCGCGTCATGGTCCGGTATACCGGCAAGGACACCCACGACCGGCTGCTGACGTTCCTGCAACAACAATTCGGCCCGATCGATCACACTCCCGGCCAGATGGCCGGCGGCGCAGTGAAGTTTTTCAACTGGCAGGGCCCCGACAGCGCGATCATCCTTCGCTACGACCTTCGCACGAGCCAGGGAGTGATTTTTTTCGAGAGCGAAGCGTTCCGCGTGAAGCTGAACGAAGGGAATTTGCCTCCCGTTCCCTAATCGATCCTCTACCCATTCCTCTCCTCCATCGGGGCTCTCCGCGCGGTGGACGGAATATTCGCGATCCTTGTCACACTTCGTTCTTGCATGATACCTTGAGGGGTGAGTAACCACTCACTCACCGGACGAACGACGACGTGAAAGCGACGAACGCCAGCTCCCGCAATGCCAGCCACGATCGCCAGGCCAGCCTGATTTCCTCCGCCGCGAACCTGTTTGCCGCCAAAGGGTTTAAAGGCACCACCACCAAGGAAATCGCCAAGGCCGCCGGCGTGAGCGAAGCCCTGGTCTTTAAGTACTTTCCGACCAAACGAGCCCTCTACACCGCCATCCTGGCCGAAAAGGCTCCCTTAAGCGAACTGCTGAGCGCCGTGGAGGAATTTGCGCGCAAACGTGACGACCATCGGGTCTTTACGTTGATCGCCAGCTATCGCATCCGCCCGGGAGCCGATCCCACGATGTTGCGCCTGTTGCTCTTCAGTGCGCTGGAGGGCCATGAGCTGGCGGATATGTTTTTCGGGAAGCAACACCGGGTGTTTTACGACTATCTCGCCGGGTATATCCAGACCAGAATCGACGAAAAAGCCTTTCGTCCCATCGATCCCCTGTTGGCAGCACGCGCCTTCATCGGCATGGTGGTTCACCACCGGTTGTTGCATGAAATCTTCGACGTGCCGTTGCACTGTCCCCACAAAGACATTGTCTCCACCTACGTGGAGCTTTTTTTAAAAGGCCTCGAGCCTTCATCCACTGATCAGAAGCGAGGCCTGACTCGTGTCCGGTAACCCGATTCGGCGGCATCCGATCGTCACCCTGGGTATCATCCTCTTCGTCGCCGTGGCGGCCCTGGTCGCGTTCCGCCTTACCAGCGGCGCCAAGACAGACCCGCGCAAGAACCGGATCCTCACCGTGGGCACCATGTCGCCCATCAGGCAAGATCTCGATGTACGGCTGACCTATACCGCCGATTTGATTCCAAACCAGCTCGTGAACATTTTCTCCCGCGTGGACGGCTATATTGCCAAGATCTATGTCGATAAAGGTGATCTGGTAAAGGCCAATCAGTTGCTGGTCGAGATCGATCATACCGATTACATTCATGCCGTCAATCAGGCCAAAGCGAATCTCTTGTCGGCTAAAGCCAAGGTGGTCCAGCAAGATGCGGGGGTACGCAACGCCACGCTGACACTCGACCGCATGCAAGCGCTGATTAAAGACCAGTTCGTCTCCCAACAGGATCTCGACACCGCCCTGGTGAACCGGGATGCAGCAGTGGCGTTACAGGACTCGTTGCGCGCTCAGGTGCAACAGATGACCGTCGCCCTGGCACAAGCCGAAACCAACCTGGCCTATTCCTATATCCGCGCGCCCTTTGCGGGCTATATTGCCGAACGCAACCTTGACCCCGGCGCGTACGTCAGCGGCACCACTGCCAGCACCTCCACCGTCTCGCGCGGCATCTTGAGTGTGCATGACGTCGACACGGTGCGTACGTTGATTGAAGTCGTGGAGAAGGACGTGCCTCTTGTGCAAATCGGGCAACGGGCCGACGTTCGCGCCGAAGCCTACCCCAACGAGGTTTTTGAAGGCCGGGTCACCCGCATTGTTCAGGCCTTGAACCGCGCCACCCGCACCATGACCGTGGAAGTGGATCTGCCGAATAAGGATCATCGTCTCAAAGGCGGCATGTTCGCCCGCGTCGAAGTTCTGGTCGGGAAGCATTTGCAGGCGATACAGATTCCGCTGGACGCCGTGAGCCGGCTCGAAGAATCCCAGTATGTCTATGTCGTGAAGGACGGGAAAGCTCATCAGGTTCCCGTTGAACTGGGCGCGCTCGCCGAGAACCGTGTGGAAGTCGTGAAGGGTCTTGCAGGCGACGAGCAACTCATCGTTTCCGGCAAAGATCTCGTCAGCGAAGGGGTCCCGGTTCAGGTGCAACCGCTGGGCAACGTGAAACGTGAGTCGTAACACGTAGCAGCTGAAAGGAACTTCTCCGTTGACGGTCAGCTCACGTCTCCTCACATCTAACGGGTCACCCCTCTCATCTCCATCATGTGGCTGACACTCCTCGCGCTCCGCAATCGCATCGGCATCCTGATGTTGTCCCTCGCCATGGTGATTCTGGGAGCTACGTCGCTCGAACGCCTCCCGGTCGATCTTTTCCCTAACATTCAGGTGCCGGTCGCCTTCGTTGGCGTCATTTACAAGGGGGCGCCTCCGCTCGATATCGAGCAGAGTGTCGTCTACCCCATTGAGAAGGCCGTGAGCTCCGCCTCCAACGTCGAACATGTGGAGTCCTTTGCCAAGCAGGGCATCGGGGCGGTGCAGATCTGGTTCAATTGGGGCGCGGATATCAACGTCGGCCAAATGGAAGTGATGCAGCGCATCACCCAGATTTTGAATAGCCTCCCCCCCGGAATTCTGCAGCCCTTCATCGTCAAGTTCGACGTCTCCAATATCCCGGTTGCCTTTGTGACCGCGTCCGGCGGCGACCTCGATGAACGGGCACTCTACGACCTGGCCTACAACACGATCGCCCCGCAGATCGAACAAATCGCCAACGTCGCGGCCGCGACGGTAGAAGGCGGAAAGATCCGGCAGATCAACATCAATCTGGACCCGGCCTTGCTGCAGGCGCGCGGTCTTTCCATCCTCGACGTGGTCAAGGCGGTGAAGGCCTCCAACCTGATTCTGCCCTCGGGCGACATCAAGGCGGGCAACCTCGACTACAACGTGTTCACCAACA
>ERZ724526.1049-NODE-1049-length-14984-cov-3.868578_pt1 | contig 14984 bp, 16 predicted proteins | sample MGYA00376059_ERZ724526 | MGnify/ENA primary metagenome ERZ724526 (study PRJEB28724, sample SAMN07190883) | activated sludge metagenome | isolation source: activated sludge of sewage treatment plant in Hong Hong | place: Hong Kong | collected 2016-03-17 ... | reverse complement strand
AGAGAATTAAGTGAATGACTATTGACCAGTGACTACAGACCATTGTAGTAAGTTGCGAGTCGTGAGTTGCGTGTTTTTTTTTATCTTCTATTTGTTCAAGAATCGGATATCCTGGACAGGGACATGTTGATCACGAGACATACTCGCGATAATACTAAGCAGTAATTAGTCAATAGTCAAGTACGTTGATTACCCATAAAATAGAATTATGAATATTCTTCGAGCACAGCGAAAACCTCGCGACTCCTAATAATAGTAAACAGTAAGTAGTCAATAGCCAAGTAAGTTGATTAACCATAAAATAGAATTATGAATATTCTTCGAACACAGCGAAATCCTCGCGACTCTCGACTCGCGACTCGCGACCCCCGACTAACGTTTCGGTACCGGATCATCTCCGCTTCCTCCCCAGGGGTGACAGCGCGAAATACGTCTCAGACCTAACCAGGTACCTTTGATTAGGCCCCATTCGTCTACAGCCTGGAGCATGTAGTTCGAGCAGGTGGGATTGTAGCGGCAGTTTTTGCCCAGCATGGGTGAAAGAAAGATCTGGTAAAAGCGTACAGGACCTTTGACCAACCAGCGCAATACGGACATGGCTATTTGTTTTTGAGTGCCGAAGCGGTGATTTCAAAACTGTGTCTTGTATTACCGTCTTTGTCGACAAAGTCAATATTCAGTTTTCTGTTTTTCTTGTCACCGGTAAACGTGAAGCGTCCAAAATTATGCTCTTCCAGAAAGAAATTATTGACGCGGTGCGGGTTGACTTTTTCTTCTTTGGTCATTTTGGAGACGCCTGCTGTGAATGAGGACACCGTGATATCATAAAGCGTGTAGAGGGAGTCTCTTTCGATTTTGTTAATCTCACTGAGGTGTCTGTCACCGGAGAGGAAAAGCACACCATTGACCTTGGACGTCTGCAAAAAGTCCATCAACTCTTTTTTCTCTGCCGGAAAATGTGTGAAGCAATCTAAGGGAGAAAGTGGATTCAGCATTTGTGAACCAGATACAATGATCTTGAACGCGGCGGTGCTGTTGAGAAGGGCATTTTTAAGCCAGTCCATCTGTTCCTGACCGAACATTCTTTTAGCCATATTGGGTTGGCCATTGATCTGATCAGGCAGGTCATCTGAACTCCTCCAGCTGCGGCCGTCCATCAGAAAGAGATCCACATCATTATAATTGACTTTAGTATAAATACCCTTGTTGTCCATACCATACGTGGGATTAGCCCAATAGGATTGAAAAACCCTGCGGGATTCCTCTTTGAAGATATAAGCGCTTCCTTCATTGTTAGGGCCAAAGTCATGGTCATCCCAAATGGCCACATTGGACATATTCTTACTGAGTTCGCGCAAGCATTCCAGCGATCGGTCGCGCGATGCGCGGTACCATAGTCCCCATTCGCTCGCATAGTCTGCTTCCCGTGTGTACCAGTTGTCGCCAAGCCACACCATCAGGTTGGCCTTTTCCTTTGACATCGTCTCAAAAATAATGGAATCTGACCCATAAGGGTTGCCAGGACGGTCATATACCGGTTCGTTGAAGTAAGCGCAACTTCCCGTAATCAGGCTGAAGTCCGGGGCCGGTCGACGCCAGCGCCATAGTTCCTGTGTAGTCAGAAATCCGTGGTAACGCGGCAGCTTGCTGTCTATCTTGCGCTTGCCTTCAAATCCGGTCAGGCGGTATTCGTATCGTGTGCCCGGCTGAAGATCGACAAGGTCAAACTGGACGGTCTCAAAATTCATAAAACTGTTCACTTTCCGGAAGGCCTGGTGAATTTTTTCAGGTTCCTCTACCGCCCAATATTCAAGTCCAACGTGTGTGCCCGGAAAGACCTCACACCAGACTTTGGCTGTGCGCAGTTCTACATATCCGAGCATCGGGCCACTTTTAATTTGTGCCAGGGATACATGACCCAATAAAATTACGAATAAACTAAAGTGCAACAATTGACGCATAGCAGACTCTTTCAAACGGGTCTAAAAGTACAACGAATGCTGCTTTAGACTGTTACCAAATATGAATCTCCGTTATGCTGAAATTTTTGTTCATTTGCAATTGATGCACCACAAGATCCTGCCATTTCTTATTGCCTTGGGCTGTACATTCAGTCTGGCTGCACAGGGTTACGAACTGGTGCAGCTCAGCGGAATGGTCTATTCACGAGAAGGTCAAAAAATCAAAGTACTGCCTTTTGCTGAAGTGAGCATCAACAACGGGTTTCGGGTAGTCTTTGGCAATGAGCTGGGATTCTACAGCATCGCTGCAAGTCGTGGGGACACGATTCGATTTAATTATCTAAGCTACAAAGAATCCGTCTTTATCATTCCGAAAGATGTTGAATCAGATCATCTCACGCTTAACCAGCAACTTGAGCGGGACACGATCTTTCTGCCTAAAGTGACGGTCAATCCATGGCCCGACCGGGAACACTTCCGTCCGGAGTTTTTGGCGATAGATGTTGAAGAGAGTATGCGCAAAATCGCTGAGGCTAATCTCATCCAGTCCAGAATCCGTGAACTGATGAAGATTACGCCACCCGATGGCCGCGAGAGTGTAAGTCTGTACCTCAATCAACAGGCCCAACGGTATTACTATCAGGGCCAGATACCACCCCAGCGAATTTTCAGTCCAATCGCCTGGATTGAGTTTTTTAAAGCCTGGAAAAGGGGTGATTTCAAAAAGAAAAAATAATCATGGCTTACGAACAGGAGCGCTTCATCCAGGAAATGCAACTGCGCGTCAACGAAGCGGAAGAAACCTATATTGATCGGATCCGCGAGCGGATCGAAGAGCTTCAGGCGAACGACATCAACCTGCTGTTTAGCTACCTTTATCGTCTGGACATTGAAGAAGGCCGTTTGAAGGAACTTATCCAGAGAAGTTTTGCGGGACATTTTGCGGATGAGCTGGCGCGGGAGATCTGGCAAAGGCAGAAACAGCGCCTGCAGCACAAGAAAGACTGGCCGGTGCCTCCGGTCTCCGACAAGGAATGGGAACTCTGATTTCCATGAGATCAATTTTGATATATAAATAACTGAGATTGAATAATTTATAGCGCCAGATTGCCGGGCTAAATGGAGAGAATAATTTAGGCGCCTAAAGTTTTGATGAATCAGCCTGAAAGGCGTATTTTTGCAGCCCTTTATTAAAATTTTTTATAAACATGCGTCATTACGAAGTTACCTTCATCGTGGACCCGGTGCTGTCGGGCGATGAAGTCAAATCGACAGCAAAGTCCTACCAGGATATCCTGACCAGCGAAGGTGCCAGGATTATCCATGTAGATGAAATGGGCCTGAGGCCTTTGGCGTATTCTATCAATAAGCGCTCGACGGGCGTGTACTACACGATAGAATTTACCTCGGAGACCGGCACATTCATCGATAAGTTTGAGCTCACGCTAAAGCGCGATGAGCGGATCATGAGATTTCTTACTGTAAAGCTTGACAAATATGCGGTCAAGTACAATGAAGACAAGAGAAGCGGAAAAATCGGTAAACGTGTACCCAAGGAGCCTGTCGTCAAAAAGCCTTTGGAGTACATTCCTTATCAGGCATTTAATCCGGAAGCGGTGAATTCCAAGCGCACGGCTGAACCTGAAGTGGCACCAACAGAAAAGCCACAGGAAAATTAATTGATCACCTTTTCAAAAGTCTAAAAAATGGCAACACAAGATGAAATAAAATTTCTCAGTAATCCGAACATCGGACAGAAGCAAAAGAAATACTGCCGCTTCAAGCGCTTCGGATTAAAACACGTTGATTACAAGGATCCGGATTTTCTGATCCAGTTCATTAACCAGCAGGGTAAACTTCTTCCCAGAAGACTGACAGGCAATTCGCTCAAATTCCAGCGCAGGGTATCCACTGCGGTAAAGAGAGCTCGTCATCTGGCGATCCTGCCTTACCTGTCTGACCTATTGAAGTAATTAGATTGATTCACCAGACAAAAAAGTATTATGCAAATTATACTCACTAAAGATGTAGAAAAACTTGGCGACAAACACGACGTCGTCAATGTGAAGCCTGGATTCGGACGCAATTACCTGATTCCTCAGGGGTTTGCAGTTCCTGCCAGCGATACCAACCTCCGTGTGCTCAAGGAACTGATGCGCCAGGAGGAAGCCAGAGAAAATAAAAAACTGAACGAGTACAAGGAGATTGCCTCCCAGATTGAAGGACTCAATCTGAAGATCGGGGCGAAATCAGGAACCAGCGGTAAAATTTTCGGAAGCGTCACCAATGTGCAAATTGCCAATGCCCTCAAGGAGCAAGCAGGTATTGACGTAGAACGCAAAAAGATCAAACTACCGGATGAGGTTAAAGAACTCGGCGAATACACCGCACAGATCGAGTTGCACAAGCAAGTCATCGCGCCACTTAAATTTGAAGTTGTCGCCGATTAATCGAGTACATGTTTTTTAAAATAAAAACGCAACCCGCGCCATCCAATGACGCGGGTTTTTTGTTTCTGTAAAATGAGCTACCAACATCTTCGCAAAGACTATAAAAGAAGTGCATTCAGTTATGAAGAAGCGCCGGAACAGCCATTGGACCTTTTTAGGATATGGCTGGACGAAGCTATCGAAGCAGGCCTGCCGGATGCTAATGCCATGTGTCTGTCCACTGTCGATCAACATAATCGACCGAGTTCAAGATACGTACTACTCAAGGAACTGAATTCTGAAGGAATCATTTGTTTTACCAACTACAACAGCATCAAAGCGCGTGACATCGAATCCAACCCACAGGTTGCCTTGTGTTTTTATTGGATGGAGCTGGAAAGGCAACTACGTGTGGAAGGGGTCGCAAGCAAGATATCCAGGCAAGAAAGTGTACTCTATTTCGACTCACGGCCATTTGAATCCAGAATTTCGGCCATCGTTTCTCCGCAAAGCCAGGTTATTCCGGACAAGAAAATACTGGAAGAAAAAATCCCTTACTACCGGTCTAATCCTGCAGAGGTACAGTGCCCAGATCATTGGGGCGGATACCTGATCAGACCTTCAATGATTGAGTTCTGGCAGGGAAGAGGAAGTAGACTTCATGACCGGTTGCGTTATGCCCGAGTCAGTTCTGATAGTGCCTGGAAAAGGGATATTCTGGCACCTTAACTTTTTCTGCCAATCTCGCCAAGAAATTCATCTTCTGTTAGAATGCGCACTGTCCCAAGCTTCTGCGCTTTGGTGAGCTTGGATCCGGCATCTTCCCCGACTACCAGGATATTGAGGTGACTGCTGACCGCCGAAAGGTTTTTCGCGCCATTTTTCTCTGCGAGCATCTCGGCTTCCTTTCGCCCCATGGTCTGCAAGGTGCCGGTAAACAGAATCGTCTGTCCCGAAAAAGGTCCATCCATGATGGCTTCTGCGGGTCGGTCCTCATCGGTTTGTTTCATATTGACGCCTAGTGCTTCCATTTCATGGATCATGCGTACGTTACCTGGATCCGAAAAGAAATCCATAATATTCTGTCCAACCACTGGTCCTACATCCTTAATCGCGCGATACTGATCCAAAGACCAGTGTTCAAGATCTTTGACATCATTGAGGTGCGCTGCAATGAGCTTACTGATTTTTTTGCCAAGGTGATGAATGCACAGTCCGTGCAGCAATCGATGAATGGGGTTTGTCTTGGCCTTTTCAATCGATTTCCGCAGTTTGTCAGCTGACTTTTTGCCCAGGCCCTCAAGGGTGGCAATGAGTACATAATCCAGGCGATAGAAATCCGCCATTGTTTTCAGCATGCCAAGCTGGTAGAAACGCTCCACCAGCGAAGCGCCTAAGCCGTCAATATCCATGGCATCCTTGGAGGCGTGGTGAATCAGTTTTTGAACAATCTGTGCCGGGCAGTGCGTGTTGGGACATCGCCAGACCGCTTCATCATCTTCACGGACCAGCTTGTGGTCGCAGGAAGGGCAATGTGAAGGAAAATGGATCGGTCTGGTATTGGCAGGCCTCGTCTCGGGAAAAGACTTGACGATATATGGAATTACATCACCTGCCCGTTCGACCAGTACGGTGTCGCCAAGTCGAATGTCTTTGCTCCGGATAAAGTCCTCGTTATGCAGCGAAATCGAACTGACCGTAACCCCTGCCAGCTGTACGGGTTCGATCTTGGCTACAGGGGTGATGGCTCCGATCTTGCCCACCTGATATTCTACGTTCAGTAAAACAGAAGTGGCCTGTTTGGCCTGGAATTTAAAGGCTACAGCCCAACGCGGATGATGGGAAGTAAATCCACAGATCTCCTGCATGGAAAGATCATTCACCTTGATCACCATTCCGTCCAGCTCGTATTCAAAGTGGTCTCTTTTATTGGCCCAGTCCGAAATAAAATCAAATACCTCAGCGATGCCCTGACATACTCTTTTTTCGGCAATGGCGACTTTAAATCCGAGTGATTGCAGTGCTTCAATATGCGACGACTGTTTTTTAAATCGCCCCAGCTGATCATTGCCTTGCGCGTCGACGGCATATCCCCATTGGAAAATAAACATGTCCAGTTTGCGGGAAGCAGTTTCCGAAGGATCCTTTACCCTGAGAACGCCGGTAGCAGCATTTCTAGGGTTAGCCAAAAGACTTAGTCCGTCCTCCTCCCGTGACTGGTTGACTTCTTCAAAGACATCTTTGCGAATAAGTGCCTCTCCCCTGAGTTCGGTCTGCTGTACGCCCAGACTTTTGAAAGGTGCACTGAGCGGCAAGGATCTGATGGTTCGGGCATTGAGGGTGATATCTTCGCCACGAACTCCATCCCCCCTTGTAGCAGCGCGTACCAACTGATCATTGATATACAGCACTGAGACCGAGCCACCATCAAATTTGGGTTCTACCAAATATTCAACAGTTGTATTTGCGGAAAGCCCGCACAGTTTTTTAACTCGCTGGTCAAATTCCTGAAGATCTTGAAGATTGTAGGTATTGTCGAGCGATAGCATCGGAACCATATGCGTTACCGTATCCAATGTATTGGAGACATCGGACGCTACGCGTTGCGTAGGTGAATCGGAACGGATCCAGTCAGAATGGTCTGACTCCGCTTTTTCAAGGATTTTATAGAGTGTATCATATTCAAAATCAGAGAGTTGTGGGTCATTATCTATGTAATAGCGATGTTCATGATAATGCAGAATATCAACCAGCTGATGATAAACGTCCGTATCTGGAATTACCTTTTCCTTGAGAATTCTTTTTTGAGCCTGAAGTAAATCAGGTGATAAGTTGTGCTCAAATTTAGCCATGATGAAAGTTTGACATTAACGGCATGGCAAAGCTACTCGTCAGCGTACATTCACTGACCGCTCCCTGGTCAGGATTATTTATTCCTCAATTGAAAGGATGAGCTCATCAACAAGCACACGACCGCAGTGTTCGCAGGCGATAATTTTCTTGTTGAGTCCGATTTCAAGTTGCATTTGCGGAGGGATCTGATTGAAGCAACCACCACAGGCATTTCTTTTGACGGTTACTACCGACAGGCCATTGCGATATCGCTTGCGAATGGTATCATAGGCGTGGAGAAGCCTGGCTTCTATTTTTTTGCGGCTTTTGTCAGATTTGCTTCGAAGTGCGGATTCCTCTTTGTCCGTTTTCTCAATAATTTTCTCCAGCTCGGCTTTCTTTTCTTCTATTTCAGCCTGCTTCAACTTCAGGCGGTCTTTGATGCCGTCAAGATTTTGTTTCTTCATTTTAATCTGCTCGTCGACCTCTTTCTTTCTTTTTTCAAAGAGTTGAATCTCGAGGCGCTGCATATTGATCTCCTTGGTCAGAGCATCGAATTCGCGGTTGTTTTTGACACCGTCGAGTTGCTTTTCGTATTTTTTAATGGCATCCTCAGAAGCCTTGGCAGAGGTCTTGAAGTTGCCCGCCTCTTTCTCCAGGTCGGAGATGGCATTCTGCAATTTGCTTAACCTGATGTTCAGGCCGCTGATCTCATCCTCCAGGTCGCTGACGATCATCGGAAGCTCACCCTTCAGGACTTTAATCTTATCTATCTCAGAATCAATGAGTTGAAGCTCATAAAGGTGCTTCAGCTTCGTGGCTATGGGTATTTCGGTGTGAACAACTGCTTTTGCCATAATTAAAAGTATTGCACAGGATTGGTATTCATTTTTGTGCAATGGGCTGCAAAATTACTATAATTTTTTATAACCAATTCATATAAAAGCGCTATCGTAAACTGTTCACTCTCGAAGTGACCAATGTCCAACAACAGAATCTGGTCATTGGCTTCGAAGAATTCATGGTACTTCAGGTCGGCCGTGATGTAGACTTCTGCACGCGAACGAATGGCATCCCCGATCAGGAATGAACCTGAGCCGCCGCAAAGGCTGATGGATTGGACAGACCTGCCCAGCAACGGACTGTGACGGATATTGCCACAATGAAACCGGTCCCTGACAAGTTGAAGTAGTTCTGTCTCGCTGATGGGTTCGGGCAAGCTCGCTACAATACCAGCACCGGTTGTGCCAGTGGCATCGCGTGGACAGAGTATCCTGGGCTGCAAAAGACCAAGTTGCCCGGCCATACGGGCACTGACGCCGTGGGTCAGGACATTGTCGAGGTTGGTGTGGATGGCATAAAGCGCAATATCGTGTTTGATAGCCTGGATGACAGCGCGTGCAACATAATGGTCTGGTGTCAGATTCCTTAATCCTTTGAAAATAATAGGATGGTGACTGATTACGAGATTGCAGCCCATGGTGACCGCTTCAAGCACGACTTCTTCAGTTGCGTCCAGGGCAAACAGTACCCCTTTGATTGGCCAATCCTTATCACCGGTCAGAAGTCCGGCATTGTCATAGGTTTCCTGAAGATGCAGCGGTGCAATATCTTCGAGAAATCTGCATACTTCACCGATCTTATTCGTTGACATTTGATTGAATTTGCCCAGATTTCCGGTTAAACAGATACATCAACAACATGGCACCCAGTCCCAGCGTCAGATTGTTGGCAAAGTTGGCACTGAAAAACGAAATATTCGCAAATGAAAAGGCATCAACCTCATGAATTCCGTAATAACTCAAAGCAAGGATAACCAGAAAATGATAGGAACCCATACCTCCTGGCGTTGGAACGAGCATTCCGAGGCTGCCAAAAACATAGATCACGAGGGCTGAGGTAATGGGCAGACTGGATGTTGGACCGTAAGATCTGAGCGCGAGGTACATCATCACAAAAAACCACACCCATATCATTAGCGTATAGAGCAGAAATCTACCCTTGTGTTCAATATTGCGAATGGAGAGAACACCGTCCAGAAAACCCCTGAGGCGTTTTTTTATATTGGCTACGGCAGGCAGGTCTCGCCACCTGTCTCTTGTAAAAAATAAAACAAGAATAGCGAGAACGGCGATTCCCGGTAAAATCAGTTTTTCCACAAGTGAAATCTGCGAAAGCTGCTCATTGTAAAGCCTTAAAAATGTATCGTGTTCGATGAAGACAGTGATCGTAACAATCATGCCCATGCTCATCAGGTCTATCAGACGATCAAGCACTACCGTGCCGACAGAGACGGTCAAGGGCACCTTTTCATAACGGCTGAGCAATGCTGCGCGAATGAATTCACCGCTGCGTGGAAGGCCCAGATTGGCCAGATAACCTACAAGAATCGGTCCAATGGAATTGATTTCTTTTATTTCATATCCAACAGACCGCAGAAGCATTCGCCATCGCAATGACCTGAAAAAATTGCTAAGAAAAAAAGCAATAAAAATCAGGAGAATGTAGACAGGATTTATACTCAGCAAATCGGACCAAAGCTTTTCCGAAAGTTTACATTGTTCTGGAGGGATTCCGTGTTCTGCACAATACGCTTTATAAGTACTTTCCTGACGGATGTAAATCCAATACATGAGACCCACCCCCAGGGCGAGAAAGAAAACAAATTGGCCTAATTTTTTAAAGATCTGGGACACTGAAATATGGAATCAGAAAAAGTGGTGCGTATTTTTAAAAGCTAAAGGCGAAATGCTGATTTTGCAAAATAGCGATAATTATATCAATATCAAATTTGCTTAATTTGGTTGTGCTCATCTACAAATATAGAAATGGGACGGAAGGACTGCGCTTCCTCCGGGGTCATCAGCGCATAAGAGATGATAATAATAATATCACCAACTTCAGCCTTGCGGGCAGCAGCTCCGTTGAGGCACACCATTTTTGATCCTCTTTCTCCTTTGATCACGTAAGTCTCGAATCGCTCACCATTGTTGTTATTGACGATCTGCACTTTTTCTCCTTCAAACAAGTTGGCGGCCTCCATCAAGTCTTCATCGATGGTGATGCTGCCGACATAATGAAGGTTGGCCTGGGTAACCGTAGCCCGGTGGATTTTGGATTTAAAAAACTGTAGCAACATGGTGCAAAGTTAGTAAGACCAACCTGAAATGCTAAGAAGGCTCTGCTTTTTGAAGTTCTTTTCATCAATACAAGGCGCGAGGCAACCAGGTCGAAAAGGATCAGTTAGGTTCTGAATCCAGTTCGTGAAAAGGATGAAAATGATCAAAGGGCCGGATTTCATTTCACATTGGTAACAAAGTAAAAAACATCACATTAAAGCCTTTTTGGGCATAAAAGTTCAAATTTAGCTAAAGCTTAATATGATCAGGGCTTCAGGCTCAGGTTGTCAATCAGTCGCACTTCACCCGCCCAACACGCCACGCAGGCAACCACATACGCGGCCTGGTCTGCAGATGCCAGCGGTAGCAGGGTGCGCCCGTCGACAATCTGAAAATATTCAGTACGAAATCCTTCCTGGTCAATCATAGCGCTGGCCTCGGACTCAATCGTTCTCACGGGCAATTGTCCCAGTCGCTCTCGTGCATACTGTAATGCCTGATAGATTATCGGGGCTTTTTCACGAAAGGAGGCTTCCAGCCGTCGGTTGCGTGAGCTCATGGCAAGTCCGTCCGGCTCCCTGCGCGTCGGACCAATAATAAGCCTGGCATTAAGCCGGAGTTGGCTGATCATCATTCCGACCAGGCTGTATTGTTGAAAGTCCTTTTGACCCATGACCAGAAAGTCGGGATTTGTAATTTCAAGAAGTCTGTACACAACCATCAGCATGCCATCAAAATGCCCCGGGCGGAAATGTCCCTCCATGACCTTGTCGGCACCGTTTAATTCAACCTCAGGCTGAAATTTTCGGCCACCAGGGTAGATTTCTTCTGCTTCCGGCATAAATAGTGCATGACAGCCAGCCCTGAAAAGGAGTGCAATGTCCTCATCCGGGGTGCGGGGATATTGCTTCAAATCCTCTGGTTGGTTGAACTGGGTGGGGTTGACAAAAATGCTACAGACAACTCTTGTGGCGTGTTCCAGACCGATTCGTATCAGGCTGATATGTCCCTCATGAAGGGCTCCCATGGTAGGTACGAAGGCGATGGTCTGCCCCGAATTCCTTTCCGCGCTGAGGTATTGTTCAAATGTCTGAACAGTTCGGAAAATTTTCACCGGGCGAAGATATTCTCTTTTGGTGCAGTAATAAAATTTGAGTGTGTCCGTCGCGATGAGTATTTTTGATGCTTCCAAATAATTATATCTAAATGAAATATTTGATCTCCATCTCTTTTGTGCTACTTTGTTTTTATGGACTGAATGGACAGAATTATTCACTACAGAATAGTGTCATGGCCTGGGCCGAAGCCAATACCGCCAAACCTTCTCTTAAGTTGCGATGGGTTGCCGCCAATGATTCCGTTATGACCATCCACCGCAAATTGCGGGATGCCAAAAGCTGGCCGGCCAAGGCCCTGGTAACATTGAAGGCAGGTGAGACTTCTTATGAAGATACCACAGTGAGTGCGGGAAATGCTTATGAATATAGACTCTACAGGATCACGAAAGCCAAAACATACGCCTACACCTATCTATACGGTGGCGTAAAATCATCCCAGGTCTCGTTGAAGAAGACCATCTTGCTGCTGGTTGACGATCGTGTTCGGACAGGGATCAATGCTGAACTGGACAGGTTGCGCAACGACCTGGCCAATGAAAGCTGGAATGTCGCTGATCTGACAATCCCGGCTGGAAGGAATGCAGCTCAGGTAAAAGACACCATAAAAATGTTCTATGCTCAAAATCCAGGACTAACCACGATATTCATCATCGGACATGTCGCGGTGCCCTATAGTGGGAATACAAACTGGGATGGTCACCCGGATCATCAGGGCGCCTGGGTCTGCGACAATTTTTATGCGGACATCGACGGGGTCTGGACGGATGAATTTGTGAGCAACCTGACGCCGGGAAGAGATGAAAATAAAAATGACCTTGATGACGGCAAGTGGGATAATGATCAGATCCCTTCCGATATTGAATTTGAAGTCGGCAGAGTAGATTTTTTTAATATGCCTGCCCTCGGAAAATCAGAAGTTCAGTTGCTGAAGAATTACCTGGAAAAAGATCACAAATTCAGAATCGGACAAATCAGACCCGAGCGCCGTGCTATTGTGCAGGATAATTTCAATTTTCAGGCAGAGTATTTTGGTTCGTCGGGATATAAGAATTATACCGTTTTCTTTGGACCCGACAGTGTCAAGACAGACGAATTCAGAAACAGGTTGCTGGAGAAATCCTATCTCTGCGCTTACGGCGCGGGTGGTGGATGGTACCAGGGTGCTGGTGGTATATCAACGACCGGAGATATGGCCAAAGATTCCCTGAGAACGGTTTTTACCTTCTTGTTTGGATCCTATTTCGGAGACTGGGATGTGCATGATAATTCTCTCCGTTCATCACTGGCAAGTGGGACGATACTGACCTGCGCGTGGGCCGGACGCCCGGGATGGCAGATTCACCATATGGCGATGGGAGAGTCGATTGGTTTCAGTACAAGAACTACTATCAACGACAACCTTTACGTCGTCAGCCCTTACGGCAACCGCGGAGCGCACGTATCACTGCTTGGTGATCCATCGCTGACCTTGTTTCCGGTTATTCCTCCTGGCGCGCTGACGGCTGTGGAGTCGGGCAAATTTATTAATCTAAGCTGGGTGGCTTCTCCCGAAGCGAGCGAGGGATATACTGTACTTCGCCGAAAAATGACAGATAAAGAGTTCACAAGGGTGGCTGATCAGATCAAAACAACCAGTTACCAGGATCAGTGTCTTGAACAGGGTATCGATTATGAATATCTGGTCTGTGCAGTTAAACTCGAAACGGATGCTTCCGGTAGTTTCTTTAATCGCTCGGCCGGCAGCCGCGCAACCATCAGAATCAAAAATAATGCGCTTACAAAAGCAGTCGCGGAGGCGACAAAAGATTACGAATTTGTCACCTTCAAAGCACGCAGCAACAATAGCAGGGGTAATCAGTGGCTGATCGATGGCAAAACCATCAGTGGGGACTCGATTTTGTATCATTTTAGCTGTATCCCCGAGACGCATGTATTCAAGTTAATCTCGACGGGTGATTGCAATGCTGATACACTGACCAGTGAGGTTCAGGTCAGTTGCAGTGTGCCAAGTGTTGATCATTATACAATTGATCCGCCGATTAAATGTTTTGGAGAAGTGACGAGCATTAATCTGGATCGTATCAGCGGAGCGGCGCCTTTTAAATTCCTTTGGAGCAACGGGGCAACAACCAATCCTGTTAATAATGTCAGTGGAAAGATAAGCGTGGTCATTACCAGTGATAAGGGTACAAAAGATACTTTTGACATTAATCTTCCGGAATTCGCCAAACTTGAAATTACAGACATTACAGTTCGCAATGTAAACCCTGGTTATAACAAAGGCTCAATTACAGGTATCAATATTCAGGGTGGTTCACCACCTTATGTTACAAAAATACTCAACAGCAGCAGGCAGGACAGTCTGGATGCTGGGATATATACGCTGCAGGTAACGGATGCCAATGGATGCACCAGTACGAAGTTGTTTGAAATAAAAACCAATACAGCAGTTAAGGATATTGCTGGCACCGAATATTTTGTCTTTCCTAATCCTTGTGAAGATGAATTTTACATCAAGTTAGATGGATTAGTAGCCTATACTATTTTAACGATGGAAGGCAAACTGATCCAAAAAGGATCCATTCAAAATTCGGCTCATGAACCCGTGAGGATCAATACCAGCAAACTGATTCCGGGTTGTTATAATGTTTTGCTTGAAGGTGCAAAAGACAAATACCGGACCCTGATTGTAAAAAAGTAACTATTAATCAAATATTCATTTCAGTTAAGGCCATCTTTATATTGGCCCGGCATTAGAAATTATTTCAATTATCGTTTCACCAATATAATTGCAAATTGTCTTCGTAAACGTTATGCAAAAATTGTTTTTATTACAGAGAAACAACTCAGGGTATACTATGAAATATTCAGTTCGATGAATTCAAGCATTGAGTACAAATAGCCCTAATGGATGAAAGTTTTCTAAAAAATCATCGAATTTTTCAGGCCAATTTAATTCTTGAAAAGATTGATATTATCCTGTGTCAACATTAGTATTTTCACATCAGGATCGGAATCAGTTTGATCTTCAGTAGGGTCAAATTCAAAACGATCCAGCAGGATTCGGGAACGATGATTATCCTGATGAACGGCAGCGGTTATTGCGGAGATTCCGAGATGTTGAAATGCAAAATCAATTACAGCTTTTAACGCTTCGGTCATAATGCCCTTACCCTGAAATCCTGTGATTAATTCGAAGCCTAGTTCACAACTCCGATTGTTGTTGTTCACGTCAAACAAGCAAATAGTTCCCACAAGCGTATCGGAGGGGGGCAGGGTGATGACCCAGTAATAGGATACTACAGTATTGGAAACGATTTTTTGGATGAATGCTTCGGCATCACCAATGGACGTACATAAGGGACGGTCAAGATATTGATTGTTTTCCGGGTCTGATCTCAGCATAAAAATTTCCTGTCGGTCGGTCATCTTCAGGGGCCGGAGTTTTAACCTGTCGGTCGTTAGTGTTGATAGCAAATGGCCCATTCGTGCAGGTTAAATTTATAATACTGAAATAGAAATTTC
>ERZ724526.1047-NODE-1047-length-15012-cov-6.978739_pt1 | contig 15012 bp, 7 predicted proteins | sample MGYA00376059_ERZ724526 | MGnify/ENA primary metagenome ERZ724526 (study PRJEB28724, sample SAMN07190883) | activated sludge metagenome | isolation source: activated sludge of sewage treatment plant in Hong Hong | place: Hong Kong | collected 2016-03-17 ... | reverse complement strand
GTGCAGCTTCGTAACAATCTGTCCGCCCGACGCATACAGCTCTGGCTTTTCCAAATACAGATCGGGATAGTCGGGATCAAACACGAGCTTTCCGTCGGTAAATGCCTGCTTCATCGCCTTTTGCAGCTCTTCATACGTCGCGGCAATCGGCACCGTGACTTCAAACGGTCCCGACGGAATGCTCGCAACGTTGTGGAGCGGCGGCAGCTTGACGGAACCGCCGGCAATTCCCTTTTCGCTGCTACACGGCAACGTCACCGACGGAGCAACCACCACGCTGATGTCTTTTTCAAAGCCACCGGCAAGGACGCTGGGTCCCGCTTCGATGGCCTGAACCCCGAGCTTTACGCAGGCTTTGGCATCACCGACGGGAAAGTTTATCGGCCTCGCAAGCTTTTCGTAGTTTTCTGACAGCATCGGTCGCAGATCGACACGCAGCTCGCGCAGACGCTTTTCGATCTCGTCCTTCATCATCGTCAGCGCCCCAGCACCCCACTCTGCGGCTTTGAGCAGTCGATCTTCGCTCTGCACTTGAACCTGCGGGTTTTGCAGCAGCGCCATGTAGTCCGATCCCAGCGCTGGCTGTACCTCGGCGGTCAAGGTGATCGAAAACGTCGGATTCGTCGCAATCGTCGCTTGGCCAATGATGGTGGCACGCACACCGACGGTTCCGGTCGCGTTGTTGAAGCGCAGCTCGACGGGAGTTCGCTTCCACTGGAGCTTGCGCTGACCGACGAAGGTAAACGGAACTTCGCCCTGAAGAGGAACGGTGGCTTCAATCAGCTCGCGAATGCCGGCTTCGGTCAGGCTGATGTGCATGTTGACCCGCGACTGCGGCGGATCGGCCAGCGCCGGGCCCGGAACCGCCGGCGGACGAGGTGGATAGAGCGCCTCGGTACACGCAGAAGTAAGACTGAGTCCAAAAAGCAGCGCCACAGTACGGCGAGTCATTGCGTTCATGCGGCAGATGGTAGCACCGTCTGCCAAACCGCCAAGACTCCACCAAATAGAAGCTGTTTTCCGGCGATACCTCGCGCAACGATTGATATTCTAGAAGGTCAGTCTCGCTGAATCAAAACGGCCAGACTGGGGGGACACGCGGACTTGGCCGAGACGGGCGGAAACAAGGACGATCTGAACTGGTCGCCGCCGACGTCCTTTGAGGAATACCGACTCCTGTGGCCGCTTGGCCGGGGCGGAATGGGCGAAGTCTATCTTGGGCACGACACGGTGCTCGATCGACCCGTCGCCATCAAGTTCGTGATGAACTTGGAAACGGACCAGCAGGCGCGCGAGCGGTATCTCATCGAGGCGCGAGCGGCGGCGCGGCTTCAACATCCGAACGTCGTGACCATTTACCGCGTCGGAGAAATCGAAGCGCATCCGTACATCATCGCGGAATACATCCAAGGCCAAGACCTGCAAGCGCTGCCGAAGCCGGTGCCGTGGCAGTTTGCGCTGGAGCTGGCCACCGGACTGTCGAGAGGACTCGCCGCCGCCCACAAGCGTGGCGTGCTGCACCGCGACATCAAGCCTGCGAACGCGATTTTGGCGGACAACGGAGAGGTCAAGCTGCTCGACTTTGGACTGGCAAAGTACGTCGACAAGCAAGACTCCGTTTCGGTGCGCTGGGCAAATCAAGAAGTGGTGGCACCGACGATGGAAGCAACGGCGTCGGGACACTTTGCCCCCGTAGCGGGCGAGTCGATGCCGCCCGACCTACCGTCGAAGATTCAGATTCAAGGGGCTCCGGCGCTGTCGGCGCAAAAGCTGGTTCCGCTTCCGGCTGCGTTTCCGATTGTGATGCAGTCCGATGATCAGTTCCGTCCGATTGAGTTTCCACGCGACCAGCCGCCGCAGACTCCGCTTGGGTACTCTCGGAGCAGTCAGATCAAGGGCACGCCGATCTACATGGCGCCGGAGCGACTGCTGGGAGCGCCAGCGACGAGGCGATCGGATGTGTATTCGATGGGCGCGCTGCTCTACGAGCTTCTGTCGGGTGTTCCGCCGCACTTCGATGTTCCGTTCGAAAAGCTGCCGCAGGTGGTTCCCGATCGGGATGTGCCGCCGCTGCTGCACTTGGCACCGTCGGTGGATTCGCAGCTTGCACAAGTGGTGGATCGCTGTCTGAAGCGCAATCCTGCCGATCGATACTCGTCGGGAGAAGACCTGCAAACGGCGCTGGAGCTGTGTCTAAAAGGCAAGCACGCGGCGATGCTTCCCGAGGGAAATCCGTATCGCGGTGGTCTGGCGTATGACAGCGATCATCGCGCGCTGTATCTGGGACGACGGACGGACTGCGGCGCGCTGCTCGATCGGCTGCGCAGTGAAGCGGTGCTGATCGTCGCTGGCGATGCGGGAAGTGGCAAGACGTCGCTGGTGCGTGCAGGTTTGCTGCCGCTCGTGGGCGAAGGTGCGATCGGAGGTGGTCGTCGCTGGCGAACGATCTCCACGCAGCCGGGACGGCATCCGATGCAGTCGCTGGGCGAAGCCATTGCCGAAGCGATGGGTCCGCGCACCGATCAGGCGGATCTGCTCGAGCAGCTTCGTCAGGACCCCACGGCGGTTCAGCGTCAGCTTCACAAGCGAACAAGCGATCGTCGCGGACTGGTGCTGTTCATCGATCAGCTCGAAGAGCTTCTGACGCACGGAACCGAGTCGGAAGCGCGCGAATACTTGCGCTGTCTGACGGTGCTGTTCGAGCGGCATGCGGGACTTCGTCTGATCGTGTCGGTGCGAAGCAACTTCCTCGGCACGCTGGCGACGCTCACGAGTGAGCTGCTCGAGTGGACGCGCGATATCTATTTCCTCAAGCCGCTGCCCAAAGACAAGCTGCGAGAAATCATCGTCGAGCCTGCGCTGGGAAAAGGCGTGGTGTTCGAAGGTTCAGCGCTGATTGAACAGCTGATCGAGTTTGCCTCGCGTGGCGACGGAGGACTGGCGCTGCTCGGGATCGTGCTGGCCGAGCTATGGGACGCGCGCACCGACAACAACATCGGTGAGGCGTCTCGTCAGGCCATCGGTGGAATTGAAGGCGCGATCGCGCGACATGCGGATCACGTCATAGGCTCGCTGTCGAAAGAGCGACGGACGATTGCTCGCAAGATCTTGCTGTCGCTGCTGACGCCGGAACGGACGCTTCGCCGTCGCAGTGAAGAAGAGCTTACCGTGCATGGACCGGAAGCGCTGCGGGTGCTGCAAGTGCTGCTGAGCGGTCGCTTGCTGACGCTCACGGATACGCCACAAGGAGCGAGCTACGGGCTGGCGCATCCGATGCTGGTGAAAGACTGGCCGACGCTGACGCGCTGGATCGAAGATCAGACACCGGCGCAGAGCTCACGAAGTCTGGTGCCGGTGATGAAGCAGGCTCCACCGTCGCTCAAAGAGCGTGGACTGAAGCTGCTATGGACGATCTTGCCGACGCTGATTCTCGGGCTGGGGCTGCTCGGCTGGGATGTGACGGGACGGTGGCTGGCCAAGCAGAAGCTCCGCACGCAGCTTGCGCAGATCGAACAGACGATGCAGGAAGCACGCGGCAAGCACGCGCTGGTCGAGCTGTATCAAAAGCAGGCGCTCTCGGCGCTCGACGGACCGAGGCCGCAGCAAGCGGACGCGCAGTGGGAACACGCACACAGCGCCGCAGCGGAAGCGGAGCGCGCCTACAGCCGCGTCAGTCAGTCGCTGGAGCTGCTGCTCAATCAGCACAAGAGCGTACGGCTGCTCCAAGGTAAGCTAGCGATGGTGCTGTATCAGCGCGCGCTGCTGGCGGAGCTGGATCATCAAGATCGGCTGCTTGATGACTTGCTCAAGCGACTGCCACTTTACGACGAAGATCAGCAGCTTATCCGTCGCTGGCAAAAGCCAGGAAGCTTGACGCTAAGCAGTCAACCCGACGGAGCCACGGTTGCATTTCAGCGCTATCAGCTCGACGCACAGGGCCACTGGTCCGTCGTCGAAAATAAAGTGATTGGGAAGACGCCCGTTTCGGAGCAGACGCTGCCGCCGGGAAGCTACCTCATCACCGTGTCGCAGCCCGGACACCGCGACGTTCGTCTGCCGATGCTGATCGGTCACGACGAGGAGTTAAAGCAGCATGTCATCCTCCCCTGAAACCGAGTGGAAGCCCCCCAAGCTGTTCGACGGCTACCGCGTCTTGTGGACGATCAGCCGAACCGAGCGCAGCTCGCTGTGCATGGGCCAAGACTCCGTGCTCGACAGACCCGTCACGATCCGGTTTCTGGATCTGACGGATCGCGACACCTTGCTGCGTGAGCGCTTCGTCGCCGAGGCTCGATCGATAGCACGCGTCCAGCATCCCAACGTGGTGATGGTTCATCGCGTCGGAACCATCGACGGACGACCGTACATCATCTGCGAATACGTGCGAGGACAGAGCGTCGAGCAGCTTCCCAAGCCACTGCCGTGGCGACAGGTTCTGCCGCTGGCGATGGCGGCGGCGCGGGGACTTGCGGCAGCACACCGTCGCGGCGTTCTGCATCGCAGCCTACGTCCGAGCAATCTGCTGGTGGCGTCCGACGGAACGATCAAGATCACCGACTTTGGACTTCGTGAGTTTTGTGGAGAAGAGATCTCGCGCACACGATCGGTGGCCGACGGACCGGGACAAGCGGCGGACTCGCAGCCAGAGCTGCTTTTGCCACAGCGTGCCGAGGAGCTTCGTCAGAAAGCCAGCCTGTTTGTCGCGCCGGAGGTCAAAGCCAAAGAGCCGCCGACGCAGCGTGCGGATCTGTTCGCGCTCGGGGCCATCTTGTATGAGCTGTGCATCGGAAAGCCACCGCCCGCGTCGGTGATTGATCAGCCGCCGAGCGATGACTTGCAAGCGAGTGGCTGGCCCGTCGACATCGACTCGCGCTTTGCCAAGGTCATCTTGCGCTGTCTGCGTGCGCATCCACCGGATCGCTACGGCTCGTCGGAAGAGCTGGAATCCGCGCTCGATCTGCTTCAGCCTCGCAGCGGTGCCGACAAGATTCCTGAAGGAAATCCGTATCGAGGACTGCTTCCGTTCGAGGCCGAGCATCGCTCGCTGTTCTTCGGTCGTCGCAGTGAAATCGGAACGCTGGTGGAGCGGCTGCGTACGGATGCGTGTGTGCTCGTCGCTGCAGAGTCTGGTGTTGGCAAGTCGTCGCTGTGTCGCGCAGGTGTGATTCCGCTGGTGGCCGAAGGAGTGCTCGGTTCGGGTCGAAGCTGGCGCGTCGTGACGATGGTTCCAGGACGGCATCCGCTGCGGGCGCTCACCCAAGCACTGTCGTTGCTGAGCAAGCACGGAGAAGAAGAGCTGCTGACCGAGCTTCGTGCCGAGCCCGAGCGACTGGGACGGCTTTTGCATCAGAGCCTGGGCAGCGATCGCGGCGTGATGCTGTTTGTCGATCAGCTGGAAGAGCTGTCTACGATTGCCGATCCAGCCGAGGCGCAGATCGTCGGAGAAGCGCTGGGAAGTCTGCTCGCGCGGATTCCAGGGGTTCGGCTGCTCATCACCGTGCGCAGCGATTACTTGGGTCGGGTCGCGAGCCTGCCAAGCATCGGGGAAGCGGTAACGCGCTCGCTGTATATTTTGCGACCGCTTGGCGCGGATCGAATTCGCGAAGCGGTCGTCGGTCCGGCGCACGCAAAAGGAGTGCTGTTTGAGAGCACGGATCTCATCAGCGGACTGGTGGATTCAACGGCTCACACCGACGGTGCGCTGCCTCTTTTGCAGTTTACGCTGGCAGAGCTGTGGGAAGCGCGCGAAGGAAACAGAATCACCAAGTCCGCGCTGGAAACGATAGGTGGTGTGACGGGTGCGCTGTCTCGACACGCGGATCATGTGATTGGCACGCTGCCGCCTCCGCAGCGAAACAGTGCGCGTCGCGTGTTGATGTCTCTGGTGACGCTGGAAGGAACGCGCGCACGTCGCAGCGAAGAGGAGCTGGTCAACGACGATCCGAATGCGAAAGCGGCGCTCGAAGCGCTAGTTCAAGGACGGCTGTTGGTTGCGCGCGATACGGCGGATGGAACTGCGTATGAAGTCGCGCACGAAGCGCTCATCAAAGGCTGGTCGACGCTGGGAAAGTGGCTGGAAGAGTTTGCAGAGAGCCGAGCCGCCAAGCAGAGACTCGAGTCCGCAGCAGCAGAGTGGCGCAGACTTTCGCGCAGCAGTGAAGGTCTGTGGTCGACGCAGCAGCTTGCGGAATCTGCGGTGATTGATGCAGCAGACATTGGAAGCAAAGAAGCAGAGTTTCTGGAAGCATCGCGAAAACATCAGCGCAAACGGCAGATCGTACGGAACCTGCTGATTGGATCGATTCCTCTGCTGGCAGGACTCACGTACGGAGCGGCAGAGTACGCAGCACATCGAAACCTCTCGAAACGAATTGCATCCTATCTGGCGGAAGGAACGAGCGAGCTACAGAGCGCGCGTCGTCGAAATCGAGAAGTGGAAGCGCTTCGCAAGAGTGCGTTTACAGCGTTTGACAGCATGAACATCGCGGACGGTGAAGCGATGTGGAGTCGAGCGATCAGCGCAACGGTGGAAGCAGAGCGATCCTATTCCCGTGCAAGCCAGACGTTTGAAGCGGCACTGACGGCAGATGGATCAAATCTGTCCGCCAAAGATCTGCTTGCTGATGTGCTGTATGAACGCGCGCTGATCGCAGAGCGAGACCGCAGACCACAGCAGCTGGATGATCTGCTTCAGCGCATGACACTGTATGATGTGGGACAGAGTCGTCTCCGTCGCTGGAATGCACCCGCTGTGCTGTCTGTTCAGACCAAGCCAACTGGTGCGCGCATCACGATTGGAAAGTACGAACACGATCAAAAAGGAAGACGGCTCCTCACCGGAATTCGTGATCTGGGAATGAGCGCACTGTCCGATGTATCGCTGAGTCCGGGATCGTATCTGCTGACCGTGGTAGCGCCAGGTCACAGCGAAGTGCGATATCCGATCTTGCTGGGTCGGGAAGAAAAGCTCTCTTTACAGATCAGTCTTCCGACGCAAAGTCAGGTTCCCAGCGGCTATGTCTATGTTCCGCCCGGACGATTCCTGTTCGGTTCCGGTGCGGAAGAAGCGATGCGAAAAGGAATGCTCAATACGGTTCCGATTCACGAGCTGAAGACAGACGGATTCCTGATCGCCAAGACAGAGACTACGTTTGCGGACTGGCTGGCATTCCTACAGGCGCTCTCAGCGGACAAGCGCAAGCAGTACATGGCTGAACCCACCAACGGAACGCTCCCCGGTGCCGTCGGTCTGGCGCAGCTCCCAAGCGGTGAGTGGGAGCTTACGCTGCAACCAACGAACAAGAAGTACATTGCGCGCGGAACCCAGAACATTGTCTATTCCTCTCGCAAGCAGAATCAGGAGCAGCGCTGGTTAAAGATCCCTGTGAGCGGAGTCACGCTGCAAGATGCCAAAGACTACGCAGCATGGATGGACAAGAGCGGCAAGCTGCCAGGTGCGCGACTCTGTCATGAACAGGAGTGGGAGCGCGCAGCCAAAGGTGCCGATGATCGAGAGTGGCCGCACGGCGATGAGCTACTGCCCGGAGATGCCAACTTCGATCTCACATACGGAGCCGATGCAGCGTCGATGGGTCCTGACGAAGTCAGCAGCTATCCACAGTCACGCAGTCCGTTCGGTGTCGACGACATGGCGGGAAACGTACTGGAATGGACGGACTCCTTTTTGAACAAGGGAGAGAGTCTGGTTCGCAGTGGCAGCTACTTCTTTTCCGCACTGGTTCAGCGCAGCACCAACCGAAGTCAGCTCGATGCCACCACACGCAGTCCCGGCGTCTCTTTGCGACTCTGTGCAACGCTCAAGCTGATGCCCTGACAAACGCCCAAGATTGACCAATCGCAGCGGCACTGGGGTCTGCCGGGTGGGATCTACAGACCCCAGCTTCACGTAGGAAAGCAACCCACAAAAGCGCAGAAGGACGGACCGCTTAGACAGCGGCTCAGCGACGAACAAATCCCAAACCATGGAAAACGCTTCGGAGTCCGCATAAGTCAGCAATATGTGTAGCAACTCTGCAGCAGAAACCACGAACAGACGGAACCTGGGCCACACGCTGATTCGATGAAGGCATGACACTTGCTTCTCTTTGGCGATGAGGAACACAGGTCCATGAGAACTTCACAGCTTTGTTATCTGGCGAGTCTGTTTCTGATGGGAGCCTGTGGCAGTCATTCTGATCTCTCGCTCGATCTGACCAAGCTCAACTCGATCGAACCGAATGACTCCCAAGTAAACGGATTCTCGGTCAACGGACTCACCGTCAACGGGCTCACCGTCAACGGACTCACCGTCAACGGACTCACCGTCAACAGCTCTGCTGCCAGCATCTCTTCTACCATCCATCGCACAAACGACCTGGCCAACGTTCGCTTCGACAGCGCAGCACTCCACGGACATCAGCCCGCGCAGGTGTGGCTGACCCAGTCCACGCTGGAAGCAAACGATGGACAGTCCTCGCTATCGGGTGCGCAGCTGGTTGGGACGACCTTTGCTGGCAAGCTGCTCGACGGAATGAACATTCCGCTGCGCATTGAAGACGTACAAGTCAGCAATGGCGTCACGCTCTACTCTGTTTCGATTTTGACGGATGCTGGACCGATTCCGTTGTGCGCAACATCGAACGGAAGTCCGATTCCGTCCATCGCACTCGCAGGATTTTGGGACAAGTCCGCCACGCATGTGGACGACGCCAGCGCCTTTACCTTCGGCTGCGTAAACGCCGCCATCGGCAAGTGCGTTCTGTGGGGATACCGACCCTGGGAACAGACCACAGAGTGTCGCAACAACTCGTGCAAGACCCGCAACCTCATCGACTGGCATCGAGCCTGCGTGCGCTTGGTTCGCGCCGACTACTGCGGAGACGGAATCGCACACACTCGATCCGGAACGCACATCAACGTCTACGATCAGCTCGGCATTCAGCAGTCGTCCAATCCCGGCTGGGCCATCGAGTCGGAGTGGCGTCAAGACGGCGCAGCGTGCATCAACCACACGCGCTGGCTTCAAGCGGATTCGAACTGGACGGAAAACGATCTCGCGTACGTTCAAAGCGTCTGCCCAGATCGACTCGCTACCGCCAAAGGATCACGCTGCGACGAAAGCAAGTCCACCTACAACACGCAGTTCGGATTCAACAAATCGAGCGATGATCGTCCGCTCATCCGCAACGAATCTCCGCAGTACGAATAGTCAAACTCTCGACGGATGCTGACTCCGTCTGAGCGCTCCTCGCAAACAATTTGCACTTCCTCGCAGCCGCTGCTTGTATCGTGTCATCGTGTCTGCTGTTCGCTTCCTTCAGATCGAGCCGACCACTCGCTGCAACTTCACCTGCGGCTTTTGCTGTGGTCGATACATGGATCAGGCCGACCTTCCTTTTGAGCGCTTCGAGAGCCTGCTCGCTGCGCATCCCAGCGTCGAGCACGTCGAACTACAAGGAGAAGGAGAGTCGCTGCTTCATCCACGCTTTTTCGACATGGTCAAAGCGCTGCGCGAACGGAACATCAAGGTCTCGATCATCACAAACGGCAGCTTGATCAGTGAAGCGCATGCCGCGCAGCTGGTCGCGCTAGGAATCGAAAAAGTATCGGTGTCGATGGAGTCCGCAGAGTCCGAGACGTTTCGACAGATTCGAGGAGGAAAGCTCGAAAAAGTCATCGCCGGACTGTCCGCGCTGGTGTCAGAAAAAAAGAAGCAGCAGAGCCTGCGTCCGATCATTGGTCTGTCGATCACCGTGCTGCGAGACACCCAAGATCATCTGCCCGGAATCATCGCGCTGTACAAGAAGCTGGGTCTCGATGGCGGCGTCACTCTTCAGCCACTGTCGACGATGCCGCTGTATGAAAAGAACTATCCAGACGGACTGCGAAGACAGGTTCTGTCCGATCACGAAGTCGATGATCTGTGGGTTCGCGTGCACATGCACAAAGAGCTACGGCAGATTCAGAAGCAAAAAGACAAGCTCCGTGTAGACAGTTTTTACGATGAGCTACTGTCTGGATTTCAACCAGGTTCCCGTCGCTGTCCTTGGCTTGAACAGGGTCTGTATGTCAATCATCAAGGCACTGCCACCGCGTGCTGCATGATCAAAGACACCGAGCGATTCCGATTGGGAGTCATCGGTCAAGACTCGCCCCAGCAGATTCAAGCGGAGCGCGCAGCACTCGCCGCAGAGTTAAAAAAGGGAGTCCTTCCCGCGCCATGTACCGGCTGTGAGCTGGGACGCTTTGCGCTGATGAATCGCTGGCAGCTCTTTGCGTTCGCGATGGGAGGCGTGCTGCGTCGCTATTCTCCGCGCGCAGTGTGGCGCAGGCTGCGTCCACAGAAGCCGAAGGTACGACTCCCACTGCTGCCTCCTACCGCATCCTGATCGTCGCATTCACCGTCCGTGCGCACCTTTCATGCGTAGCCGCCCTCGCCTACCGTGAAGTATAGTGAAGCGATAGGAGTTCTCTGATGCAGCGACGTGTGGTGTCTTCTGGCTGCGCACTGTGGGCGCTCTGTGCAGCCACGGCTTTTGCGATTCCTGCAGTGCAGCTTGTCTGTGCGCAAACGGCCAAGGCCGATGCAGGTCCCGTCGAACGAACCGTCGTCACCAAAGACGGCAGCATGTACCGAGGCGAAGTCCTGGAGTACACCATCGGCTCGCACATTGTACTCAAGCTCTCAGGCGGGGAATCCAAGCGCATCACCTGGGACGAGATCGATCAGGTGTCGCCGCCGCGTCCAAAGAATCCGTCCGGCAGCGCACCGTCTGCGAGTCCTCCGCCTGCTGCGAGTCCTCCGCCTGCTGCGAGTCCTCCGCCTGCTGCGAGTCCTCCGCCCGCTGCGAGTCCTCCGCCCGCGAGTCCTCCGCCTGCGAGTCCTCCGCCTGTCTCGAGCGGTCCACTCGTCCCGAGCGGCTTTGAGCGCACCGTCCAGATCCGCGACAACATCACCTACTTCGGCGAGGTCATGGAGTACGAGGTCGGCAGCCACCTCATCCTCAAGCTCGGCGACGGCAGCATCAAGCGGATTTCCTGGGCGGAAGCCAAGCGCATCTCTCCGCCCCGTCGCAAAGGGGACCAAACCCACGTCGGCTCCCCCGAGCGCACCATCGTGCTTCGCAACGGCAACACCCTGCGCGGCGATCTCGTCGAGTCCGTTCAAGGCGTTCACACCACGATTCGCCTGGGCTCCGGCGAAATCCGTCGTGTCGGCTGGACCGACATTCAGCGCATCACCGCCCCGCTCGCCCCTGGTGTCTCGTCGCCCATCCCACTCACCGGAGAGCTGCTCGTACACCTCGACAGCGGCTCGCGTGTGCTTGGCTCCTACTTCGAGTACGTCCCCGAGCAGCAGCTCATCCTCCGTCACCAAAACGGACGCCTGTTCTACATTCCGGTGAACTCGATCATCAAAGTGACCATCACCGACGAAGGCAAGACCGAATAGCCTCAGCGAGTTCCTCTTCCGCGAAAGTTCCCATCCATGTCGCTGTCCCGACGCAGTCTGTTGCGGTTAGGCTTGGGCCTGGTCACGCCTTCAGTCACTGGTTGTAAAACACGTCCGCCGGAGCCCGCGATGCCACAGCTGTCCCCCGACCTGATGCAGTCCGTCCACGCGCAGCGTCGCGCCTGGCGAGCCAGTCAAGATGCCAAAATGCGCGGTCCGCTGAGTCCGCTCGCACGCATCGACTACCAGCACATTCCGCTCGGTGAGCACACGCTCAGCACAAACAGTCACGATCCGCTGCATCTTCTGCCCGAACAGCTCGCGCCGTTCTCAGGACAGCTTCGAGTGATCGCCCAGCCTGGGCTCGTGCGCTTTGTATCGACGCAGCCAATCCAGCACAACGATCAGCCACAGACGGAAGCGACTCTCCGCAAAGGAGATACGCTGCTTATCGGACAAACACGCCTGCTTCTAACCGGCGCTGTCAGCGATCCAGGCCTGGCGGTCTATTCCGACACAGCACCGTCTAGAGTCACGTATTCCGGCCTGCACTATTATCCCGATAGCGACGACTTTGTGGTGATGGCCAAGCTGGTGCGTACATCTCCACATCCGGTAAAGCTCTTGGCCTCACGAGGAGAACCGCAAGAGCTTACGTCGATCGGCGACCTACACTTTTCGCTGGGAAGTCCGTGTGTGCTAGAGGCGTATTTGGAAACGCCCGACGGTGACACCCTGTTTCTGATCTTCCGCGATCAGACCAGCGGCACGCCCGATGGCAGCTACGGAGCCGGTCGATTTCTGCTCGCCAAGCTCCAAGCGGATGACACGGCTTTGCTCGACTTTCACCAAGCGTGGAATCCGCTGTGCGCCTATTCGCCCTATTTTCACTGCCCGATGCCATCACGGAAAAATCACTTGTCCGTCGCAATCAAGGCAGGAGAAAAAAGCTACGGCGACCATTAAAAACAAAAATGCCCGGTCTGTTCACCGATGGTTTCCCATCGAGCGACCAAACCAGGCATTTTGCGTCACGGGCCTGCGCCCGAAGTGACATTAGTACGACGAGCGGGGAGACCGACCGCCGCCACCACCGCGACGATCGCCACCGAAACCACCACCGCCGCCGGGACGGCCACCGCGACGATCGCCTTCCTCACGCGGGCGCGCTTCGTTCACAGTCAGAGCACGGCCACCCTTGACTTGGCCGTTCAGAGCGCTGATCGCGGCCTGAGCTTCCGCATCGGTATCCATCTCGACGAAGCCGAAGCCTTTGCTGCGACCGGTCATGCGATCTTCGATCACCTGCGCGCTACGGACGTTGCCGAAGGCGTGGAACATCTCGGTGAGCTGCTCGCTGGTGGTGCTGTACGAGAGGTTGCCGACATACAATTTGGTGCCCATTCTGTATCTCCTAACGATGTTGCGATTCGAGCCGGGTAAGAAGCCGAGCGGTGGTAACAAGGCGGCACAGGCAGTCGAGGCTTCGGTAGGAGCTCAAGCGCCAAATGTTGCGGAACCTCTTCAACAACCGAACTAGCTTTACCAGCGTGAGGCTATCCCTTGGTCTGATATTTCGCAAGCACTATCTGTGGATATCTCACCCCTTCGCGCTAGCCAGCGATTATGCTGAGGGCCCTTGTAGGCTCTGAAACGCTGATGACAACTGACAGCTCTTCTTCCCAATCCCAACCGGCCATGGGTGGCTCGCCCGTGGCAGAATCGTCCCAGACTGCGTCGACATCGCAGGCGCAACCTGATTCCGTACAGACTGCACGCAAGGTTCCGTGGTGGACCGCTGCGCTGTTTGCGGCCTTGCTGGTGGCCATCGGAGACGTCCTGCTCGCTGCGCACGCTGCGACGACTCCAGTTGCTGGTGATGCACTGCTCAAGGCCATGATCTGCGCATCGGGCCTGCTGATGGCTCCTGCGTTCTTCGTCGGACTTGCGGAAGAGTGGCTGTATGGCTCTCTGCGCGCCGTGTTTGGTCCACACTTTGTCGCGCGAGGAAAAAGCGCACTGTCGGACGAAGCGTACGATCGCTGGCTTGCGGCGCTGATCTTGGCGCTGGCGCTGGTGCTGCTCGTCGATGCAGCGCTGCTGTATGGCTTTGTGAAGGCACTCGCGCTGGAAATGGCCAACAAGCGAAATGGAGCGCTGTCGTCGGCACTGGTTTCGGTCGCGTCGCTGATTGCGCTGCTGCCGTTTGTGATTCCGCTGTATCGGCTGAGCCATCGCTTGGTGGGTCTTCTGCTGCCTCGTCCGCGCGTGCTGTGGCTGTGCGGACTGTTTGTCGCAGGATCACTGGCGGTCGTCGCGCTGGCAGTGCTGTCCGTCGATTGGCGCATCATTCACTTTGGCCCGTGGAAAGCGCTGGCGATGTGGCTCGTGCTGCAGCTAGGACTCGCGCTGAGCCTTGCCAAGCTGCATCGTCCGCAGCTAATGGGAATTGGTCTGTCCGTGCTCCTCGCAGGCTGTCTGTTTGTGACGATCCAGCAGTTCGGAACCGAGCCGCGAGCCTTGGCGCTGATGGCCGAAGAGACCGCAGCCGGACGCACGCTGCTTCTGTCTGCGCGACGAGTCTTCGATCGCGATCACGATGGCTACGCCGGACGACTGGGAGGCGGAGACTGTAACGATCGCGATCCCAACGTACATCCGGGTGCCGACGACGAACCAGGCAACGGAATCGATGAAGACTGCGATGGTGCAGATGCCGAAAAGATCGTGGAAGCAGAGCCTGCTGCGGCTGTCCCAAGCACTCCGGTCGTGGTGGAAAAGCCAGCAAACGCAAGCGCGATCTGGAAAGGCAACTGGCTGATCATCACCGTCGATACGCTGCGGGCGGATCGGATCAATGAAAAGATCGCGCCGAATCTGTCCAAGCTTGCGCAAAAGGGAGTCCTGTTTACGAACGTCTACGCGCAGGCTCCGAACACGCCACGCAGCTTTCCTTCGTTTTTGACGTCGCGTCTTCCGTCGGAAGTTCACTTCGTCAAGCAGTCGCTCAACTTCTCTCCGCTGACTGGAAAAGATCCGACGCTGTTTACCGCGCTCAAAGCCGGAGGCGTGCGCAACATCGGTCTGTTTTCGCACTTCTATCTGGACAAAAAGACCGGTCTTTCGCTCGGGTTTGATGAATACAAAAACGACGCAGCGACGAACCTTCATGACTCGAACGGAGACATTGCAGAGCCGCGCATCACAGCGCAGGTGATCGCAAAGCTACAGAGCCTGGGAAAGGAAGCGAAGGGCGGACCGAAGTTTGCGCTGTGGACGCACCTGTTTGGACCGCACAGCACGTACGTCGATCATCCCGAATTTCCCGTCGGAAAAGGCTTCAAATTCCTAAAGGAACGCTACGATGCAGAGGTCAGCTTTACCGATCTTCACATCGGGAAGATGCTGGCTGCGCTGACGGAAGCAGGACTGGCGGAAGACACAGCGGTGGTGGTCTTTTCCGATCACGGAGAAGCGTTCGGAGAACACAAGCTCAGCGGCGAGCCGCTCTACTTTCACGGAGAAGCGCTGTACAACGAAGTGCTGAAGGTTCCGCTGCT